>Ga0209591_10006120_pt1 | contig 13380 bp, 9 predicted proteins | sample MAT01_FD_187207 | JGI IMG/M metagenome (GOLD analysis project Ga0209591, IMG submission 187207) | Freshwater microbial communities from Lake Fryxell liftoff mats and glacier meltwater in Antarctica - MAT-01 (SPAdes) (version 2) | ecosystem: Environmental > Aquatic > Freshwater > Ice > Liftoff...
TCTGGCCATGAGCATCGCCCCCACCGAAGAGGTGATCTTAATTGCCTACCAAATGAGTGAGTGGCATACACTCGCCCTGATCCTGGCGACGCTTTTGATGATGCACGCCTTCGTCTATGCCGTGGAATTTCGGGGCCAAGAAGAGATCCCAGACGATACCCCGCCCACGCACGTTTTTCTGCGCTATACGGTAGTTGGCTATGCCCTGGCCTTACTGATCAGCGGCTACATTTTGTGGACGTTTGGGCGCTTTGATGGCCTAGCCGCCCACGAAGTGCGGCAGATCACCATTGTCCTGGCTTTTCCTGCGGCGTTGGGCGCGGCTGCCTCGCGACTGATTTTGTGAGAAGAATGGGGGTAGAGATTAGAGATTGGAGATTGTTGCCCCTGTAATCTCTAATCGTTCGACTGAGACGTTCGACGAGCTCAGTCGAGTCGCTCACGCCGAAGTCTCCAATCTCTAATCTCCTCAATCCCCCACCTATTTGATCGTCATTCCCAAGGAGTTCCCGGTGTCAAACCAACCAGATGCGGCCTCGGCAAACAAAGAAGCAGATAAACCGGAGTCAGCCAAAAATGGTCTCATTTCCGATGAGACGCCGCTGCTCGAATGGATCGTGGCCGCGGTTGGGTTGGTGTTGGTGCTGAGCACCATCGGCTTTACTTTTTACCGCGCCTGGCGTGAAACGGACACCCCGCCCGCGGTCAGGGTAACCGTCGAAACCATTGTCGCCCAGGGTGATCGCTATTTGGTGACCTTTCGCGCCTTGAATGAGGGCGAAGGCACCGCGGCGGCCGTCACCGTCGAGGGCGTGTTGTTGCAGGATGGCGAAGCGATCGAGCTGAGCACCGCCAGCCTGGATTTTGTGCCCTCGCGCTCCGAACGCCAGGGCGGTCTCTTTTTTACGCAGAATCCGGAACAGTATGAGTTGCGGTTGCGCGCGACGGGGTATGCGGATCCGTAGGATATGGCTATTGGGCAAGGATTTCTCTGGCAATAAAAATAATGATCCACGAAATCATACGAAGAAATGTCAAACTTCGTGTAACTTCGTGGATCATTTAGATTTTGGAGTCGCTTGATTCAGGTAAGAGGCGGCGCGCATAGGCGATATGTTGCTGCATAGCGTCCTTGGCCCGCTCTGGATCGCGGTCGGCGATGGCATTGTAAATCACCCGATGGCCGCGCACCGCTTCTAACAACTGCCCGCGATCCTTTTCCGCCTGCACTTGAAGCCATGTGCGCATGGCGCTCTGCAAGCCAGTCATAATCGCAATAATCAGCGGGTTATGCGTGGCCGTGGCCAGGGTCGCGTGGAAATCGACGTCGGCCATAATGTTAAACGCGAGATCATCGGGGTTGTTGGCCGCTTCAATCTGATCGACCAATTGTTTGAGGCTGGCCAAATCCTCGCCCGTTGCCCGCCGTGCGGCCAGGGCGGCAATCCCCGGCTCGTGGATCTCGCGCAGATCGAGCAGATCTTCATGGCTGCAATTGCCTAGCGCCACATAGCGCTCAATCGACTGGCCCAGCACATCGCCCGGCACGCGGGTGATATAGGTGCCACTACCCAAGCGGCTTTGCACCAACCCGCGGTGTTGCAACAGCGAGACCGCCTGGCGGATCGAGCCGCGGTTGACGCCAAACATCATGGCCAGATCGCGCTCCGACGGCAGTTGTTCGCCTTCCTGGAGTTGCTTTTCGGTAATCATTGCCTCAATGTGGTCGGCTACCTGCTCGTGAATATGTTGGCGCTGGATCTTAAATGAAGCAAACGGATTATTGCTGTAAGTCATCTTCACACTTCTTCCTCTACAGTTTATTCTCTAAAGTTTGTTAGGCGGGCGCATTGGGGCCTGTCTCACTTATTCTTTACCTATTTACACCGCGGTATGACCAATTATACCAGACGGGGTAGCGTACACCCTTGCCCCACTGAATTTACCACAAAAAACCAAGCTTACCGCAAAGCACGCAGAGGACGCAAAGAATTACAATAAACACCTTTGCGCTCTTTGCGGTTCAAAAATTGTCTTTGCAGGAAAATAATAATTGCTCTTCAAACCTCCAAATTTGCGCTTGACAATGGTATATTGGTTGTGGTATACTACTGTCCAGACCAATTTTTACACCCACCGAGGGTATTTGTCAAGCGCTACGCCCTGTGATGTGTAAAACCGATAGCAGCGAAGTGCCATTTGCTGCTTAATGCTCTCAATTTTATCAATTTAGATTTTTCTGACAAATTTTTTTGTACCAAAGTGGTCTGGACACTCGACCTCTAGACCGTAATAGCTCACCCTCCCCCGAATTCAATTGTGTAAGGTTTAGCCGCAGCTTCGCTGTTCAAATAGTGTGTCTTTGGGATTTATATTTTTTGTATTTATTGGTCTGGACACTCGGCAACTAGACCAAAAACGCTCGATCTGCTTTGAGTACAGCATGACGGTCGGCATCAGCAATGCGCTACGCTCAACCGCGCTCGCATTGCTGGCGACGAATTGGCGGTGAAAGCCGCTCTGGAACTGGATCGAAGGGCCGCCGAACAAGCGGTCGCATTGGATCCGCTAACGGCCGCCGTTTGCACACTCGACCAGGTTCACGACATGGTCGACGAACTCTTTGTGGCACTGGCGGAGTATTTGCCACAATTTAACTAGGTCATCACCCAAGAAAAGGGTAGAGATTGGCGATTAGCGATTGCGCCCTGTCAAGCTCTAATCGCAAAATCGACAAGTTATTTCTGGATAATGACGTAGCCTGTAAAAGTGCCGCCAGGATTGTGCTAACAACAATGACGATTTTTCAACCGAGCTAAATGTAGAAGAAGCAAGTATGCCCAACAAGATCAATGTCCTATTCCTGCCCCATGCCCTGCAAGCCCAGGAGATGTTCAAACCTTGGGGCGAAGATGTTTTTGCTGCGATCGGGGATCGGCATCACCTGCGTATGTATGATTTTGCGCAGCCGTCTGCACCCCAGTTCGAGGGTGTCGATGTAGTGATCGACCATGGCGGATCGCACCGCAGCACCGATCTGGCCGATGCAGCGGTCGGCAAAATCAAGCTTTGGCAGATTCTGGGCACCGGTGTCGATCACTTTCCGCTCGACTACTGGTCGGCCAAGGGGATTGCGGTGGCGAATACGCCGGGCCCTTTTAGCGCCGTTTCGCTGGCCGAATGTGCGATGATGTTTATCCTCATGCTGACCCGACGCTATACCGAAGCCCGCGCCAACCTCGCAAAGAGCATCCTGTATGGTCCGTTGGGCACGGAATTGGTAGGGTTGCGCTTAGGGATCATCGGCTTTGGTGCCAGCGGTCAGGCATTGGCGCTGCGCGCGGCTGCGTTTGGGATGAAGATTGCGGCCATCGATATCCGCGCCATAAATGAAGTCGAGCGCCAACAGTATCAGATAGAATTTGCCGGCAAACCCGCCGAGCTGAATGAGGTGATTGCCACCTCCGATATTATCTCCCTCCATCTGCACCTAACTAAAGAGACCCACCACATTATGGATCGGCAACGGTTGGCCTTGATGAAGCCGACCGCCTTTCTGATCAACGTGGCGCGCGGTGCTTTGGTCGATGAGGAAGCATTGGTAGAGGCCCTCGTTGCGGGGCGCATTGGCGGCGCGGGGCTCGACGCTTACAGTCAAGAGCCGCCGGATATGCGGTCGCCGCTCTTCCATCTGCCCAATGTAATTGCCACCCCGCACAGTGCCGGCGTTACCGATGGCACTTCGCGCAAGCGCGCCGGGGCGTGTGCAGAAAATGTGGACCGCATTGCCGCTGGGCTGGCACCGCTTTATCTGGTCTCTGGAACCGAGCCACAGATCGTCTGAGTAATTGTCGAAGCGTGAGATTTAGAGATTGAAGATTAACAGGGCGCAATCTCCAATCTCTAAATCTCACACTCCAAGTCGCTCGACCAACATGTCACGCCGGAGACATGATCTACGGCGTGAGCAAGCAAAATGAGGCAATCCTCTTGAAAGCAAACTGGGTGCGGCAAAAACTTCAAGCCGGGGAAGCAACGCTGGGCACATTTGTCGGGCTGGGCAGCCCCAACGTCACGGAACTGATGGCCCATGCCGGGTTTGATTGGCTGGTGATTGAGACCGAGCATAACGGGCTGGATTCCGCCGAGATCGAGCACATGCTGATGGCGATGAGCGGGAGCGCTGCGATTCCGATCGTGCGCATTCCGGCGGCCAACCCGGTTTTTATTCAGCGCGCGCTGGACATGGGCGCATTAGGCATCTTGGTTCCCATGGTCAGAACCGCGGCGGAAGCCGTCGCGATTGTGCGGGCCACGCGCTATCCGCCGGCGGGAACCCGCAGTTTTGGTCCGCTGCGTGCCGCGCACTACAGCTTTGACAACGCCGATTATTTTGCCAAAGCGAATGATAACATCCTGGTGATCCTAATCTTGGAGACCGAGGAAGCGGTTGCCAATCTTGAAGCAATCTTGTCCGTACCAGGTGTGGATGGCATCTATCTGGGTCCATTTGACCTCTGTTTATCGCTGGGGCTCGATCCGATGCGCCAGCCCTTTCCGGAAATTGACGCAATCGTCGCCAATGCCATTACGCTCTGTCAACAGAAAGGGGTCGCGTTTGGCATCGGCTGCGCTTCGCCGGCCGAGTTGGCGAGTCGTTATGCGCAAGGTTGCACCCTGTTGGGTTATGGCACCGACTACAGTCTGCTGGCAAACGCCGCGCGCGTCGGCGTGGATGCCTTTAAGCAGCATGTGCATACGTAATAAGGAATTACGATTCAATAACTTGGACAAAACCTGAGGTTGGAGATTAGGAGAGTGGCCTGATGAAACCGCCTAATCTTCAATCCCCAATCTATTCTATCTGCCTCCTGCTCTGGCTCCCCCAGGGCAAGCAAGCGGAAAGTCTATCCTAGCGGAACGATCGAACCGTTGCCATTCAAGCTTACTTCAGATGAAAGGTCTCTTTGACTTATGGAAGCTTCGCCGCAGCAAGCCACAGTTCGTTTGACGGTTGCCCAGGCGCTCGTGCGTTATCTGCAGACGCAATATAGCGAGCGCGATGGTAAGACCCGGCGCCTGATCCCGGCGCTATTTGGCATTTTTGGGCACGGCAATGTTGCCGGTCTGGGGCAAGCGTTGATCGAATATGGCGACGATCTGCCCTATTATCAGCCCTGCAACGAGCAGTCGATGGTGCATACTGCGATCGGTTATGCCAAGGCCAATTTGCGTCTGGCGACCCTGGCCTGCATGTCGTCGATTGGGCCGGGGGCCACCAACATGATCAGCGGCGCAGCGACGGCGACGATCAACCGCCTGCCGGTCTTGCTGCTTGCTTCGGACTACTACGTCACTCGCCATCAGGGGCCAGTGTTGCAACAATTGGAGCATCCGATTTCAGCCGATCTGAGTGTCAACGACTGTTTGCGCCCAGTCAGCCGCTTCTTCGACCGGATCTCGCGCCCCGAACAATTGCTCACGGCCTTGCCCGAAGCAATGCGCGTGCTGACCGACCCCGTCGAGACTGGCGCGGTGACGCTGGCCTTGCCCCAGGATATCCAGGCGCACGCTTATGATTATCCCGCCCACTTCTTCGCATCGCGTACGTGGTCAATTGAGAGGCCATTGCCACAACCGCAGCGGATCGCCGAGGCCGTGCGCTTGCTGGCTCAGGCGCAACGCCCGGTGATCATCGCCGGCGGTGGCATCCACTATGCCGAAGCATGGTCCGCCTTGCAGACGTTTGCCGAAACCTTTGGCATCCCTGTGGGCGAGACGTTTGCCGGTAAGGGCGCGTTACGTCACAACGATACGCTTTTGTTGGGTGGCTATGGTGTCACCGGCACGCCGGCCGCCGCGCAGATCGTTGCCGCCGCCGACCTGGTGATCTGCATCGGCACCCGCCTGACCGATTTCGCCACCGGCTCGCACTCTGTTTTTCAACATCCAGCGGTCAAATTCATCCATATCAATGTCAGCAGCCACGATGCTTACAAGTTGGGCGCGTTGCCGATCATCGCCGATGCGCGCGAGGCGTTGCAGGCGCTCGTACAAGCCGGGCAAGCAGCCGGTATCCAGCCCCAACCGGCCTATCTAGATGAAGTGGCGGCGGTCAAGACAAAGTGGCAACGCCAACTGAACACTGAAGTCTACATCCAGCACGCCGGGGAAGCATTGAGCCAGGGCCAGTTGGTCGGCATTTTGAACGAGGAAGCGCAGGCCGGCGATACGATCATTGCCGCGGCCGGTAGCCCACCGGGTGATCTGCACAAGCTGTGGAGTGTCCACAATGGCACGCACTGTCACTTGGAGTTTGGCTACTCGTGTATGGGCTATGAATTGCCCGCCGGTTTGGGCGTGCGTATGGCCCAACCGCAGGGCGAAGTCTACGTGCTGATCGGCGACGGCACCTACTTGATGAATCCCAGCGAACTGGTCACCGCCGTGCAGGAAGGGCTCAAGGTAACGGTAATTGTTTCCGAAAACCACGGCTACCAGGTAATCCGCCAGTTGCAGATGAACCGGGTTGGGCACAGCTTTGGCAACGAGTTTCGGGCACGCGATGCCGCAACCCGTCGATTGGAGGGCGATTATCTGCCAATTGACTTTGCCAAAAATGCCGAGAGCATGGGCGCCCGCACCTGGCGCGCCACCACAGCCGAGCAAGTGCGTGATGCGCTGCATGCTGCCCGCCAGGAAACCCAAGCTTGTGTCATTGTTGTAGAGACGGAGAAGCACCGTTATCTGCCTGGCTCCAACGTTTGGTGGGATGTGGCGAGCGCCGAAGTTACCAATGACGCCGTCACCTATGAACTACGTAAGGCCTATGAAGAAGATCGAGACCGGTTGCAGCGTTTCTACTATTAGTTGTGCTGCATGCGTATTTAAGCGCGTGGGTTTGCCAACCATCCGCCTGGAAACGCAAGGCTTGCAGACAAGTTTACAACCAATAACTTTGGGAGGAAGTATGGAGATCAAGGTCGGCAGTGCGCCCGATTCGTGGGGCGTTTGGTTTCCGAGTGATCCAAAACAGACGCCGTGGCCGCGCTTTTTGGATGAAATTGCTGAAGCGGGTTACGAATGGACCGAATTGGGGCCATACGGCTATCTGCCAACTGATTTGCCCACCCTGCGCGCCGAGCTGGAAAAGCGCAACCTCAAAGTGGCGGCCACCTTTGCCTTGGCTAACTTGGAGGATCCCGCCCACTGGCCGGGGCTGGAAAAACAGGTGCTGGGCGCTGGGGAGTTGTTGGCCGCGCTGGGCGCCAAATATCTGGTCTTGATTGATGATTCCTATACCGATCTCTTTACCGGCGAGTTATTGACGTCCCGCCAATTAGAGGGCGACGCCTGGCAACGTCTGATCGACACCACCCACAAAGTGGCCGACATCGCCCGCGACCGCTTTGGCCTCACCGTCGTTTTCCATCCCCACGCCGAAACGCACGTGGAATACGAAGCGCAGATCGAGGCCTTCTTGGCGCAGACCGATCCAGACCGCGTTGCGCTCTGTCTCGACACCGGCCATCATGCCTACCGCGGCGGCGACCCGATCAGCTTTATGCGCCGCCATCACCAACGGATTCCCTATCTGCATCTCAAGAGCGTGGATCGGGCCGTGCAGCAAAAGGTCGAAGCGGAACAGATTCCCTTTGCCAAGGCCGTGCAGGGCGATATGTTTGTCGAACCCTCGCAAGGAGCGGTGGACTTCCTGGCCTTCCGCGACGTCTTGCGCGAGATCGACTTTAACGGCTGGGCGATTGTCGAGCAGGACATGTACCCGGCGCCATTTGACAAACCCCTGCCGATCGCCAAACGCACGCGTGCCTATCTGCGCCAGATTGGGATTGGCTAGTTTTATAGGGAGAGCAATGCATGATGAGTCCGATGGAAGAATACTTGTTTGATCTGTACGGCTATACCGTGATTCGCCAAGCGCTTGACCCTGATCATGTGGCTGCGATCAACAGTTGGATCGACGCGCTGCCAGCGCTTGAACCGGGCCAGTGGTACGAGAATATTTATACCCAGTCCTATGGCGGCATCGATGGCACAAACTTGCAGGACATCATCGAAGGCGGCCCGCTCTTTGAACGATTGATCGATCACCCAGCCTGGATCGACAAGGTGCGCCATTTTCTGGGACCGAGCACCAAACCCTACATCTATGAAGTCTTTGTCAATGTGCGCGCGGCGGGCGGCTATATTGGCACGCACTCCGGCGGGCACATTGTCGATCACCACCAACGCAGCGGACGCCGCAATGGACAATGGGTCTGCTCGATGCTTTCGCTACTGGCCCCGTTGACCTCGGTTGGACCGGGCGATGGCGCCACCGTGATTATTCCTGGCAGCCATAAATCAGATTTCCCGCATCCCCGCCAAGACCGGCGTGGTGGCATTAGCAAAGAGTCGGGCGAGCAGCTGGAAGGCGCAGTGGAAATTCATCTAAACGCCGGCGATGCGCTGCTATTCAACGATGCGCTCTGCCACGGCTCCGCCCAACGCACCAATCCAGGCGAGCGGCGCATGATCACCATGCGTTATGTGCCGACACTCTTTGCCCATCGTTTTGGCTATGAGCCATCCCCGGACCTGGCGGCGCGCTTGACCCCCGAGCAGATGGCATTGGTGCAGCCCAACCAACGACGGCGCCGCCCAGATCGATAGCGGTTGTTACTGTGTGCTCCCTCGCTTACGCTCTTATCTTTACCCACATGTATTGGTTAGATAGAGAGGGAGAGTGGTAGATAAATTTGCAAAATGGCGCAGGCAAAGGCGCAAGCTGCCAGCGTTGCGCGCAAAACGGCTGGATTGGATGAATGATTCAAACAATGGTTTGGGAAAATCTATTTTTTGTTTATTTATCCATATAATATTCACCATATATATCTAAAATGATTGTTAATCTGATTATTTAAATTTATATGCCCAAAAAAATAGCAATATAGTACTTTAAACTCGGCGCTTCACTTGCCGTTTTCATTGACCTGGCCCCGCCAACCTTACTTTTCCGACTTGTGGGTAAAGGTAAGCGTTTACGCTGGGGGAGGAGAGATATATGAGTGTTATCCAGATCCAGACGCTGCGCCAAGTTGCCGAGCAACTGCCAGCCAGCGCGGCCTTGCTCGACCCAGCGACGATGAAACCGGCTGGCACGTGGCAAACCGTCACCGTGCCAGCAACTTTGGACTTGGCACAGCGAGCCGCCTTGGCAGTCAACGTTTTAACCGCCAGCCTCCAGCCGGAGCATGCCTATGCCGTCACGCAGGCGTTTCGCTTTGACACGCAGCCACCGTTTGATGCTTCACCCAACTGGATGCCGATGAAGTTTCTACGCGCCTTGCCACTGATGCGCACCATGTGTGGCAGCCTGGCGAATCTAGAAATTGAACAGGCGGCGATGAACGCCATGCTTCAGCAAGTGGCAACCGATGGCCAGCTCTACTTTCCCATCTCGGCCGATGGGCCGCCGGCCAACACCGCGTACCCGGCGATGAGTGGCATCGCCATCCTGGCGCTGTTAACGTGGCATAATCGCTACCCCGATGCCGGCTGGCTGGAGTGGGCAAAACTCCTGGTCGAGGGTTTGAAAGACAGCCTGATCCCCGTGGCCAATTATGCCTACATCCCGCCCGAGTGCAGCCTGAGCCGTACCGGCGAGTGGCACTGGACGTTGCGCGGCGGTGGTCAGTGGCCGCCCGGCTATACGCCCTATCTGCCGCCGGGCGAGCCGACAAGTGATCAGCAAGGGTTTGAGGGCGCGGTCAAGTGGGAACAGTCCAACATCATCAAGGCGTTGGTACGCGCCTATACGGTGTGGGGCGACGAAGATGCCTTGGCGCATGCCCAACGACTGGCTCGTTTTTGTCTGAAAGCGGCCTTGTGGGAACCAGCCGATGCCAACGGCCATCCTGGGGTCGAACATGGGATCTGGGCCGGCCACCTGCACGGCAACCTCAACACCTTGCAGGCCCTGCTGGAGCTGGCGATGGCAACTGACGACAGCCGGCTCAAACAGATCGTGCGCCAGGGTTATGAATATGCGCGCAGCCACGGCGTTATTCGCCTAGGGTGGATGCCCTCATGGATTGCGCCGCAACAGTTTGGCCGGCCCGCCAGTGCGGCCGTCGAGAGTGAAGGGTGTGGCATAGCCGACACGTTGATGCTGGCGGTGCAACTGACCGATGCTGGGTTGGGCGATTATTGGGATGATGTGGATGCGATCGTTCGCAATCATCTGCTCGAATTGCAAAGCTCGGATCTAGAGGCCATGCGCTGTGCCTGTGGCAGCGCCGACTATGATCACAGTTTGCAGCGCTTCATTGGTGGCTTTACGCAGGCTGGGCTCACCGCCAACTTGCGCTCGGCGATTTATGGCTGTTGTACCGGCAACGGCACACGTTCGCTGTACCACGCCTGGGCGGGCATCACACGTTTCGACCAAGGGGTGGCGACGGTCAACCTCTGGCTCAATCGCACCGCCACCTGGCTGGATGTAGACAGCTATTTGCCATACGAAGGGAAAGTGGTGCTGCACAACAAAGAGGCTCACACGATCCTGGTGCGTATTCCCTATTGGGTGGACCGACCGGCGCTACGCTGTTTTGTCAACGAGCGTCCGACCGCAGCCCCAACGGTCGGCAACGCGTTATTGTTGCAGGGATTGCAGCCGGGCGACACGATTCGACTCGCCTGTCCTGTGCCCGAGACCACCGAGCATTACACCATCGGCGATGAGCATTACACAGCAACGCTGCGCGGTAGCACGGTGGTTGATCTGCACCCGCGTGCTACGAATAGTAATCCTAATCGAAATAAAGTTCCTTTTTTTATGCGCGACCATTTACGAGGGAAGGCCACGCCGATGCAGGCTGTGCAACGCTTTACGCCAGATCGGCTGTTATCGTCCGCTTGAATTTGTGTTCCAACCTAACCAGGACAGACTTTTGTAGATCCCCCTGGGAGCGCCGGCAAGATGCCGGCGCTCCCAGGCGTGTGCGTTCAATGTAATCTATGTTTTGCTTTGAGGAGGAAATTGATGAGTAAGTTGCAGTTGACAGCACAACAGTTGGCCTTTATCGACACCTTTGGCTATCTGGTCTTGCCCGGACTGTTGAGCGATAAGCTCGACAGAATCATCGACGAATTCGAGTCTGTCTTTGCGCAGCACGGCGGTGGCCACGATGGCAAACCGCATGACGGCAGCGCCCGGTCGTGCCTGGTGCCCTTTATCGATCAGAACGAATACCTGGCTGCGCTGCTCGATGACCCGCGCGTCGATGGCATCTTTAGCACGTTGCTGGGCGAGGATTACAACTATCTGGGCAGTGATGGCAACTTCTATATAGGGGATACCGGCTGGCATTCCGACACCGACTGGAGTGGCCGCATGCGTGGCAAGCCACCGCGTATCTTCTATAAGATGGCGCTCTATCTCGACCCCGTGGCGCGTGATACTGGTGCGCTGCGCGTGATCCCGGGCAGCCATCGTTATGGCGACCGCTTCGCCGAGGATCTCCAGCAACAGTTACGCAACTCGCAAGAAAAGCTGGGGATTTCTGGCGCCGAAGTACCGGCGATTGCCCTGGAGAGTAACCCTGGTGATGTGGTCGTCTTCAACCAAAACACCAAACACAGTTCGTGGGGTGGCAGCAACCGCCGGCGGATGTTTACGATCAATTGCACAGCCCAGTATCAAGCAGAAGATGTATCCTACCTGCGCAACGAGATCAGCGGCTTTGCCCGCTTCTGGATCGAGTCGGTCTACGGTGACGCTATGCTGCGCACGGCGTCGCCCCAGCGTATGGTTCACCTTCAGCAACCATTGGGCTATCAGGATCATTTGATCGAGGAGGTGCGCAAAGCCAAAACAACCATGAAAGAGCCATCGCGCGGATAGTGTGCTTGTGCCAGGCACGCGTCCCACCATCGGAAATTAGTTGCTCCCTTGTATCAGTTGGTTAGTCCAGTGCGGTGTAAATAGTAAGACAGTTGCGTACTGCGTAAAACGTACTGCGTAAAACGTACTGCGTACACCTCGCAGTACGCAACGCTGCATGCTTATTTACGTCCCACTAAACTAGCTTTTATCATCTTATCTATGTTTTTGCCATGAGGACCCAAGGAGGAGAGACAATGATTACCAGCAAGCAACTGAGTCGACGTGATTTTCTGCGACTTTCAGCAGTCGGGGCCGGCAGTGTAGCCCTGGCAGCCTGCGTCGCACCCGCATCCCCTGCGGCAAGTGACCAACCGGCCAGTGAAGCCGGGGCAGCACCCGCCCAGGCGGCCACTGAACTGCGCTTTACCCACTGGTGGGGCGAACAGTTCCAGCATTACATTCCCCTGCTCGAAGAGAAGACCGGCATCAAGGCGGTAGAGGAGCCGTCGCCATACAGTGGTTATTTCGAGAAATTGCTCACCCAGTTGGTGGCCGGCGTCGGCCCAGACTTCATGTTGTTGGATGCCAATGAATTTGGACAGTTCTGGCCAAGTGGCACCGTGGCGCCGGTGGACGACTACTTGGCTGCCGCCAACGTCGATATGACCAAGTGGAATGTGCCCCAGAATGAAGAGAATGGTTGGGAAGGGAAAGTGATGGGTCTCTCCTTGTTTACCATGCAAGACTTGATCCTGCATGTCAACAAGGACCTGGCTGACGAAGCCGGCATGACGGCCGACCTGCCCGTCTGGGGCGCGGACAATTTCGATGAGTGGAGATGGGATGACTTGGTCGAATGGAGCAAAAAAGGCACCAAAGTCAATGCCGATGGCACGGTGGAGCAATATGGGTTGGCCACCAATGTGGCTGGCTTCGGGGATCTGCACCGCACCTTGATTGCCTCGAACGGCGGTGCGATTCTGGATGATGAATGGAATTTCAAGGAAACCACCAGCCTGGTCAACTCGCCAGAGGTCGTGGCTGCGCTGCAAGTGCTCGTTGATGCGGTGACGGTCCACAATATCGCCCCCACGCCGGACGCAGCCCAAGCGATCCAGGGCGGGGCCTATCGCGCCCAACGCGCAGTATGCGACATCACCTGGTCGACGCCCAGCATCTACCCAGAAAATGTGGGCTTTGAGCAAATCTACGCCCATCTGCCATTTATCCAGAAACGGGTTCACGCCTTTGGCGCTAACTGTCTATCGCTCAACAGCGCCTCGGCAAACCTGGAGGCCGCCGCCAATTGGATGACCACGTTCTGTGTCGATGACGATGTACGGGCGGAATTCTTGCAGGTCAGTTCTGTGCCGGCCTACGATCCGCAGCCAATTGTCGAAGCCAGCCCCGAAGGGCGCCCCAAGACAATTGCCTTGATCAACCTGTCGCGCATCGCTGGCATGTCCACTGTTCCGGAACATACCGAAGATGTC
>Ga0209591_10006122_pt1 | contig 13378 bp, 10 predicted proteins | sample MAT01_FD_187207 | JGI IMG/M metagenome (GOLD analysis project Ga0209591, IMG submission 187207) | Freshwater microbial communities from Lake Fryxell liftoff mats and glacier meltwater in Antarctica - MAT-01 (SPAdes) (version 2) | ecosystem: Environmental > Aquatic > Freshwater > Ice > Liftoff...
TCGGGGCTTTTGCCGTCGCCTTGTTGCTCAATGCCTGGCGTCTGTTGCGCGGCCCTGACCTGCCGGACCGGATCCTGGCGCTCGACACCCTGCACATCAATACGCTGGCCTTGTTGGTATTGCTCGGTTTGTGGTTTGGCAGCGACGTGTATTTTGAGGCGGCGCTGCTGATCGCCATGCTGGGTTTTGTCGGCACGGTGGTGCTGACCAAGTACCTGCTGCGTGGCGACATTGTGGAGTGAAATGGCATGAATCCGGCTTTGTCCTCGCTCCCGCTGTGGCTCGACCTGCTGCTTGCAGTCCTGGTGCTGCTGGGTACGGTGTTTGCGCTGGTGGGCTCCTGGGGTCTGGCCAAGCTGGGGGACTTCTACAAGCGCCTGCACGGCCCGACCAAAGCCACCACGCTGGGGGTGGGTTGTGTGCTGATTGCGTCGGCCCTGTACTTCAGCTTCGAGCGCGGCAACATCAGCGTGCACGAGTTGCTGATCACCGTGTTCCTGTTCCTGACGGCGCCGGTGTCGGCACATTTGCTGATCAACGCCGCGTTGGCGCTGGATCCGTCACAGCGGCCCGCACAGCCACCAACGCCACCCGACAGGTAGGCGTCGCTGCCAGGAGGTGCAGGGGTAAACGGGTCTGGCGCGGACCGGCGCCGTGGTTCAGGCGCGAGGGATGCAGCGCATCCCTAAGTTGCTGCGCCCAGCTTTTTCAACTGGTACAAGGCGTCCAGTGCATCGCGCGGGCTCAGGGTATCCGGATTCAGCGCCGCCAGCGCCGACTCCAGCGCGCTGGGCGCGGATTGCGCAGGGGTTGGCGGCGGCGCAAACAGATCCACCTGCGCCCGGCTGGTGTTCGCGTTGTGCTCCAGCGCGTCCAGCGCCTGTTGCGCGTGCTTCAGCACGGCTGCAGGCATGCCGGCCAGACGCGCCACCTGGATGCCATAACTGCGGCTGGCCGGGCCACTTTGTACTTCGTGCAGGAACACGATGTCGCGGCCCGACTCGGCTGCCGCCACATGCACGTTGACGGCGCCATGGTGGGTGGCCGGGAACTCGGTGAGTTCGAAGTAGTGGGTGGCGAACAGGGTGAAGGCCTGCGCTTTGTTGTGCAACTGGGTGGCAATGGCCGAGGCCAGCGCCAGCCCGTCGAAGGTGGAGGTGCCGCGCCCGACCTCGTCCATCAGCACCAGCGAACGCGGCGTGGCACTGTGCAGGATTTGGGCCGCTTCGGTCATCTCCATCATGAAGGTGGATTGCGCGTTGGCGAGGTCGTCCGCGGCACCGATTCGGGTATGGATGGCGTCAATGGGCCCGAGCCGGCAACTGTCGGCCGGCACATAACTGCCCATGCTGGCAAGCAGCACGATGATCGCCACCTGGCGCATGTAGGTAGACTTGCCGCCCATGTTGGGGCCGGTGATGATCTGCATGCGTTGCCGCGTCTGCAGATCGGTGTGGTTGGCGATGAAGCTGCCGCTGCTGGTTTGCGCCAGCCGCGCCTGCACCACCGGATGGCGGCCGGCGCGGATCTCAATGCAGGGCTCACCCGCATACTGCGGCGCGCACCAGCCCAAAGTGAGCGAGCGCTCGGCGAGGGCGCACAGGGCGTCCAGCGTGGCCAGTGCCTGTGCCACTTGCGTCAGGCCACCCACATGGGTCTGCAATCCGTCGAGCAGGCGCTCGAACAACCATTTTTCGCGTGCCAGGGCGCGTTCCTGTGCGCTCAGCGCCTTGTCCTCGAAGGCCTTGAGCTCGGGGGTTATGAAGCGTTCGGCATTCTTCAGGGTCTGGCGGCGCCGGTAGTCGGCGGGCACCTTGTCGGCCTGCCCCTGTGTAACCTCGATATAGAAGCCATGCACCTTGTTGAACTGCACGCGCAGATTCGTAATACCGGTGCGCGCGCGTTCGCGTTGCTCCAGCTCCAGCAGGAAGCCGTCGCAGTTGTCCTGGATGGCGCGCAGCTCGTCGAGCTCGGCGTCAAAACCGCTGGCGATGACGCCGCCGTCGCGCACCAGCGCCGCCGGGTCTTCCTGCAACGCCTGCGCCACCAGTTCTCCACTGCCCGGTGGCGCCTGCAACTGCCGCGCCAGCAGCTCCAATTGGTCGCCCTGGCCCTGCAGCAGAGGTCCGAGCTGCGCCACCTTGGCCAAGGTGGCGCGCAATGCGACCAGCTCACGCGGCCGCACTTGGCGCAGCGCGATGCGCGCGGTCACGCGCTCGATGTCGGTACATCCCTGGATATGGTCGCGCAGGGTTTTGCAGGGGCCGTCGCGCAGGGCGGCAATCGCCTGCAGACGGGTAGCTGCCACGCTGCGGTCGCGGCGTGGCTCCAGCATCCAGTGGCGCAGCAGCCGGCTGCCCATGCCAGTCATGCAGCTGTCGAGCAAGGAAAACAGGGTGGGCGCCGCCTCGCCACGCAAGGTCTGCGTCAGCTCCAGGTTGCGCCGCGTCGTGAGTGGCAGCAGCACCAGTTCGTCGTCGTGCTGCACACCGATACCCATGACGTGTGACAACGCCCGGCCCTGCGTATGTTCGGTGTAGGCGAGCAGGGCCGCTGCCGCCGCATGCGCCAGCGCCAGGTCCTGCGCGTTCCACGCGGCCAGGCTGGCCACGTGCAGCAACTCCTGCAGCTTGCGCTGGCCCAGCGCCGCCTCAAACTGCCAGGCTGGGCGCAGCGTCATGGCAACGCCCTGCACGCTGCACCCTTCCCTGAGTTTGGTTTCGAGCGCAGGTGTGATGCTGGCAGCCACCAGCAACTCGCTCGGTCCGATGCGCAACAGCCAGTCGCCGACTTCGTCGCTGGCGCACTGTGCCAGTTGCACCTGCGCCTGGGTGACGCTGAACCAGGCCAGTCCGCACTGGTTGCGCGGTCCCTGGTGCAATGCCAGCAGGATGGATTCGGCGCGCTCCGGCAGCAATTCGGCGTCGGTCAGGGTGCCAGGGGTGATGACGCGCACCACCTTGCGCTCCACCGGACCCTTGCCGCTGACCTCGCCCACTTGCTCGCAGATGGCGACCGACTCGCCGAGCTTGACCAGCCGTGCCAGGTAGGTCTCTACCGAATGGAAAGGAACACCGGCCATGACCACCGGTGCACCGGCCGACTGGCCGCGCTGGGTCAGCGTGATGTTGAGCAGACGCGCAGCCTTTTGCGCGTCGGCGTAAAACAACTCGTAGAAATCACCCATCCGGTACAGCAGCAGCGTGTCCGGGTAGTCCGCCTTCAGGCCCAGGTACTGCTGCATCATGGGGGTGTGGGCGGAGAGGTTGGTGCCGGTTGCTACGGGTAAGCGGCTGTCTTTTTGCATCGATCAATCAGGTAGGTATCGACAGGCCGCGAAAAATTCGGGCACCAGATAGGTCTAAATTATCGCGGCGCGCCAATTGACCGGGGTGATGCCATCCTCGGCAGGCTCAGATTCACATTGCTCAGCTTGCTGCTGCTGACAGCCGGGGCGCGGCAGCATCGCAGGGGGTATGTCGACCTGCCTGCGGTATCTATCTGCGGTTTCAACACCATTCGTCGTTTTGTTCGAGCATCATGGCGCCGACGAGCCAAGAAATTCTTCTCTTCTGCCTGGCGCACATCGAAACATCCTCAATGCCCTGTTCATGATCGCCAGTTCGCTCATTGCAGGTGCGCTGTTGTCCGCCGGTTTCACCATCCCGCAGATCTTCCTGTTCGTGGGACTGGCCAACGCGGTGGTGGCCTTCTACATCTTCATGCTGGTGCCGGAGTACCTGCTGCGCTTCGTCGCCTGGATCATCACGCGCTGCGTCTACCGATTCAAGGTCACCGGTGACGACAACATCCCGACCACCGGGGCCGCCATCCTGGCATGCAACCACGTGAGCTTCATTGACGCCGTACTGCTGCTGGCTGCCAGCCCGCGCCCGATCTACTTCGTCATGGACCGCCGCATCTTCAGCATGCCGGTGCTCGGATCGCTGTTCAAACTCGCCAAGGCCATACCCATCGCACCACGTGCCGAGGACCCCGTCGCCTACGAATCGGCACTTGCTGCTGCACAGAAAGTACTCAAAGAAGGCGACCTGCTGGCCATCTTTCCGGAAGGTGGGCTGACCCTGGACGGCAAGCTGCAAGAATTGAAGGGCGGCATCATGAAAATCCTGGAACGTGAGCCGGTCCCCGTGATCCCGATGGCCCTGACAAACCTGTGGGGCTCGTTCTTCAGCCGCGTTGAGGAGGGAAATGCGATGGTCCGGCCTTTCCGACGCGGCATGTTCAGCCGGGTTGGCCTACAGGTCGGCACCCAACTCGCGCCCAATGACGTCCGTCCAGAGGTACTGCAAGCACACGTCGCCAGTCTGCTGGCCAGGGCCTGAAGCCCGGCCGCAACCACAAGCCGACGGAACGTGCTGGACGTGCTGTTGGACGGCACTTCCCCGCCCGACCAAGGATACCTGCCGGGTACCGAAATTCGATACCGCCGGCACTGCCTGGATGAACTTCGACTGAATTCGCGGACTTGGGCGCACGCTGGACGGAGACTTCGTCCATCAGCCGTTCAACCATCTCGGAGATCATCATGTCCACACGCACCCTTGACACCCAAAATATACGAAACGCGAAGCGTCTGTCGGCGCGCGGCACCCGGGCAAAGCCGACAAAGCCCGCAAAGACAGCCATCACCATCGTCTTGTCCGGCGCCATCGTCCTTGGAATCTGCGCCACGACCTGGAGCATGCTGCAGGCAGAGTTCGAAAGAACTTTTCACGAGTTCTCAGCCCGCCCGACCGTCGCACTGGACTGCGCAAGCTTGCATGGACGTGATGCCAATCGCGCCGACGCGTAACGCGCAAAGCGCCTTACGACCATCATCCCACTCCAGCAGGCCCCAACACCCAATTTCAGCAGGTGTGCACCGCGGCCAGAACCGACGGAGACATCGCAGCACTCTATCTGGCTACTCTGTTTGAACTGCGCCACTCGTCTTGAAGTGGTTTGAATCGACAAAAATATAGCCGTTTGGGGTGACCATCGGGAAGTCGGTGGCATGACTCGCAGCTTACGGACCTATGGTTAGCCGAAGTCAATAACGCCAGCGCTCGATGACCGGCGGCAGCACGAAGTCATTCAGGAACACTACGTCGATACATTGCCGCCCATGCAGCAGTTGGCACACACAACTTCGAGGATGACGGAGGTGATATGGGCTCGTCCAACAACCGGATGAGATAGCGGCTTCGCGCGATCTATCCCCCAAATGGGGGATGCTTGTTCCCGTTGCGCGCAGCAACAATCGCTCGAGTGTTTCAGTCTTGCGCAGCGACCGGCTTGCGCGTTGAAACGCGTGAGGGTGAGTTACAAGTGCCGCGCAGTCGATCTGCGGTTCATGGAGGTCTGCGCGTCTTGGCGGCTCAAGCATTTGAATACGTGGCGCGGATTCTTTCTGTTTGAAGCGCCTGAATAGGATTGGTGAGACCGTGCGCTCATGATTGGCCCCGGGCAAACCTTCCGTTCTATGCATTGAAGGTTGGCGATCTAGGAAGTTGGCTGCATTTTGGTGGAGTGCTATAGATTCTTGTTGAGAAAGAAGCCTTTATGTCTATTTGCTCTCGCGCTTTGACGACCGCATGCATACCCTTCATTGTGGCGGGATGTGCGCAAATTACTCCTGATCGAGACAATCAGCGCGAGGCAGCAGAACAGGTGTCGCGTATTGACAAGCACAGCAGCTTCCCGGCGGTTCGACGCATTTTTTTCGAGCAAGTCAACTTTGTTGAGATGATCGATCCGCACGGAAGGGCCACACAAACTGAATCATGGCAAGCGTCCGCCAAGTCGGCAAACGACGACGAGCGAAAGTGGGGCGTGCGCTATGACTTGGTCCTGGCATGGTTTCGCGAAACCAAGGAAATGAACAATGCCGCAAAGGTTCGCCAGCGAAACGCGGTGCAGGACAAAATTTTGGGCGTTACGCAGTCACGCTGCAACGTGTTCAAGACGTACTTGCGGCGCCAGCAGAGCGATATCGGATTTGCCTTGGGCTCGGTCACGACAATTGCTGGAGTCCTCGGTGCGGTGCTGCCCGGTGCTACTGCGTCGCGCAACCTCGCTGGCGCGGCGGGCATCTTCTCAGGGCTGCAGGCTGAATACAACGCTTCGTACTACAGCAATCTAACTGCCCATGTCATCGTACAGGGCATCGAGCTGCGACAAAACCGGCTCAAAAAGGACTTAATCGAGTCGCGCCGAAATTTGAGCATTGATGACTACTCGATGGAAGCGGCCATCAACGACGCAGTCATCATCGACGGCACCTGCTCGACGGTCGTTGGATTGATCGAAGCCGGTGAATCAATTCGCGAAGTGGGGAATCCAGGATTCACCCGAGCGATCGAGATGATGGCGGGCGTAAAGGCGGCCGGCGCGATAGCTCAGTCAGACAACATATTGGAATTGATGGATTCCGGGAGACTGTCTCGCTTGTTGAAACAGACGCAGATCTCGACAAGTCCGCTTATTGCCGCACTCGGACCAAGGCGGGACGGATCCGCGCGAGAAGTTCACGACGCCTTGTTTCATGCTAGCCAAGCCGGGGATCGGATCGATGAACTCGTCGCATTGGGTGGATTCCAGGCTCGACAGGCTTTCGAATTCGCCCAAGCAAAATTTGGGGACGAGAAGAAGTCCAAGGTAAAGAAGGATGATGTCGCCGAGAGATTCGCTGGCTCAATGAAAGATGCGTTGAAACAACTGGACATTCAGGCCTGTACCAAAATCGTGATTGAGCCCGGAAAAGCATTGGCAGGGGCTGTGGCTGCATTGGACTTGATGCCACCAGACTCCACACAACGTGCTGCCGCGGAAGTCGAACTTGCAAAAGCCAAGAGTGATAGCTTGGCGGCTGCCGCAAAGGTCGAGAAGGCAGTTGCGGCGGCGGACGTCTACATCAATGCGGAAAAGCTCAAGTGGCGAAATGCGGTCGGGCAGGAAGCGTTCGATATGGCTGCGCTCGATCAGATTGCCAAGGGCGTCAGCGGGCTATCAAACGAGCAAAAGGCACTCTGCAAATAGTGATGCGTTGAAAAACGAGTTTATCATGGCTTCACTCGCCTCTCCAGGAGTTGCACTGCAGCGCCCAAACAGCGACGCTGTGCTGATCAGTCAAGGTCCGGTCGTCTTGGCTGATCACGAGTCAATTGGCGCTTGCCAAGTTTATATTGATCAAGTAACTCTGCCAAGGCGGAACCCAGGCAGGTTGCGCAGGTGAACAACCACATTTTTCCAACAAATCTATTTGGGCAGATGCGGCACAATTGGTTCTGCAATGAATTGCACGTCGGGAGCATCAGTCATGAGAGTATTTCTATTCTGCCTGCTTTCCGTGCTCAGCCTATGGTTGTTCGCGAACGTGGTTCATCTTGCTGGCGGCAACGGCATGACAGTCCCCCTGACTGGCTATGGCGTTTCGAAGGACGACGCTCGAGCCTCAGAGAAAACCCCTGACAAAACTGAGGGGCAAACGCAAACAGCTACTCCTTTGCGCCCGCCTGCCTCAGGAGACGTCGGGTCATCGGCCTCTTTGACTCTCGTTATGCCGCAAACGGTTGCCGCCTTGTCTGTTCTCTTTGCGCTTTGCGGCGCGCTCGGGGCCACGCTCCATGCGTTGGGCTCATTAGTCGCATTCATCGGAAATGAGAAGTTCAAGAACTCCTGGGCAGCCTGGTACTTGGCGCAACCTCTTCGCGGCGCAACACTGGCGGCCGGGTTTTTTTGGCTATTGCAAGGGGGGCTGCTTGGTGGAATTGGCGTCGGACAGGCGCCAGTTAATGGCATCGCAATGATGGGTGCGACGTTTCTTGTTGGCCTATTTAGCGATCCTGCCATAGAGAAATTGCGGGAGCTCTTCCAAGTGCTTTTTCGCACGGAGGAAAAGCCAAGAAAAGACCCTCTATCCAGTGTGCGCAAGCCAACCATAGCAGACCTCAAACTCGACGTTAGCACTGCGGCTGCGCCATTGCTGAAGATTGCTGGTTCGAATTTTGACGCCACTGATGAGGTTTGGGTCAACTCCAAGCTGCTGCCAACCAGTGCTCGCACCGACAAATCGATTGAATTGACTCTCACTCAGGTCCCTGTTACTGGTTCAATATTGCGCGCAATAGTAATCCCTGTGCATTCAAATGCAGACCCATCCAATGCCAAGGAGATGAAGGTTCCCTAGTCACGACAGTTGGCTTCCAGAATCAGCGGCCGCTACATCGCAATGATTTCAGCGTAACGCATAGAAGGAGATTGATTGATGACGATAGCCGAATCAGGAAAGCAGTCCTTCCTAGTGCTTGCGCAAGACCCCGGTGTTCTAGGTTCATTTGGCGAGCGTCTCTTCGTCACGGTCGAGATCCCGGCGGAGCGTCTCGCCATAGGGCCCACGGGCTATCGCGTCAAGGTCGTTGATTTTGATGCAGAGAGGGGTGCCCTTTACGCAGGGCATATATATCGGCAAGGCGCCGATGGCCGGCTAGTCGACGACTTTGCCGCCCAACTTCCTGCGCCCGATGACCCCGCCAGACAAGTGGCCGAGGAGGCGCTGCTGGCAAATCCGAAGTTCCATGGACAAAACGCATATGCACTGGTGATGCGCACTCTTGCGCGGTTCGAATACGCGCTGGGTCGACGGGTCAATTGGGGGTTCACCGGACATCAGCTTCACGTGGCTCCCCATGCCTTTTTAGATGCCAATGCGTTTTACTCGCGAGATGATCGAGCGCTGATGTTTGGCTATTTCCAGGTCGAATCGAAGAGCGATCCCCACTTCGTGTTTACTAGCCTGTCTCATGACATCGTCGTTCATGAGACTACTCATGCGGTGCTCGATGGACTTCGAAAGGGGTTCATGAACCTGTCGGGACCTGACCAGGCTGCCTTTCACGAGGGGTTCTCGGATGTAGTGGCTCTGCTTTCAATCTTCTCGCTCAAAGAGGTTGTCGAACTTGCGCTGACTCGGTCCGACCCACAAGGCAAACGGAATGTGACGAAACGAAAAGGCAGGACCTTCATTCACGCAAGAGTGCTTACTGAAGACAGGCTGGCCAATGGGGCCCTGATGGGCCTGGCAGAGGAGTTTGGCCAAGCACTCGGAGTAATGCGTGCAAATGCCCTGCGTCGTTCTGTTCGTATCAAGCCCTCACGCACCATACTGAGCGACCCAGAGTACGCCGAGTCGCACACTCGGGGTGAAATTCTAGCTGCGGCGGTAATGCGGACCATGCTTCAGATATGGCTCCACCGAATCGAGGAGCTCGGTACTTTCGATGATGGGTACTACAACCTCAAAGAGGTGGCGGCCGAGGGCGCCAAGGTAGCAGACCATTTGCTGACCATGTCTATTCGCGCACTGGACTACTGTCCTCCGCTGGATCTCGAATTTGGTGACTATTTGGCTGCGCTTTTGACTGTGGATGCGGAGATCGCGCCCGATGACGTTCGCTATCATTACAGAAGCACGGTTTTGAAGGTTTTTTGTTCCTTTGGCATTGACCCACCAGCGGGCAGAACTGACAGCGAAGGATGTTGGACCAGGTTCTCCGAGCAATCGGCAATTCAATACCGTCGCACCAATTTTGATTCGATGTTGCGCGACCCTGAGGAAGTGTTTCGCTTCATCTGGGAGAACCGCGAGGTGCTCGGCGTGAGCGAACGTTCGTATATCGAAGTGATATCAGTTCGCCCCAGTGTGCGAATTGGCCCAGAAGGATTTCTCCTGCGAGAGACGATCTGCGAATTCATTAGTCGAGCGAACATCTACGGAGCTGAGCTGAATGCGATGTGCGATGTACATCCGCGGCCGTCGGGTGTGAATGCGAACACTCCGCTGACTGTCTATGGCGCAGGCACGCTTGTGTTTGATCAGTATGGGCAGGTCAAATACTACATCGCGCGCCGCATGAGAGACCATCAGTGGCAACGCAAGCGCCTGGAGTACCTGTTTACCGAAATACCAGAAGACATAGAAATTGGAAATGCCTTTGCGAACCTGCACAGAATGCGCGCGTACACGCCCTCGCATGACATGCCCGACGCAGGCCACGAAGTTGTCCGAAAGCCCGCGAGACGACTCAAAACGGCTGCTTCCGCCGCAAGCAAGCGCGGAGGTGTGTCATGACTGCAACCAAGGCTGGCAAAACTCGGCGCAAGGTCAAGTCTCCAATTGGCAAGACACCGACGCATCTGAATCTGTTTGCCTATAACGTTGGTTTTGGGGACTGCTTTCTTTTGCAGTTCGTATATGGCCCAACGCCGGCGGACAGGCGTCACGTGCTCGTTGATTTTGGCACTACCGGAACTGGGAGCCAGGACAGCAGCGCGTTAATGGGTGACATTGCGCTGGATATCAAGAAACAATGTGAGGGCAGCGGGCTCGATGTCGTCGTTGCAACACATCGGCACGCGGACCACATCAGTGGATTTGCCACGAAGGATAGGGGCAAAGGTCCAGGAGACGTGATAGCGTCCCTCAAACCAAAGCTAGTGCTGCAACCCTGGACAGAGGACTTGAAACTGGCAACCAACGCCACGGGCCCCAGGAAGAAAGGGCTGCTTCCGACTAACGGAAATGCTCGCGCTGCCCTTGCGTTGCAGGCCATGAACAACATGGCGGAGCAGGTAACGAAGCTAGCCACCGAGCAGGCAAGCAGTCTGCCGAAGGGTATGGCTGAAAGGCTCGAGTTTCTTGGCAGGGACAACACCAAGAACATCTCCGCAGTTGAAAACCTGGCAAGGATGGGAAAGGCCGGTCGTAGCGCCTACGCACATTTCGGCATCGATGACCCTATGGCGGACTTGTTACCCGGAGTCAAAACGCACGTCCTGGGCCCTCCGACTGTCGAGCAACATCCAGCGATGCAGAAGCAGCGAACGACGGATGACGAATTTTGGCACTTCAACGCCCGGAGTGTCGCAACGTCTAATGCGCTCGCGACCGACGGGACAGGCCCTTTTCATCCCGGCTATGTCTTCGCCAAAAAGGGGAAGCTTCCGATGGAGTCGCGCTGGTTGGCAGCGCGCCTAACGGCCACGCGGGCTAGTCAGTTGCTTGGTATCGTCACCATGCTTGACAAGGCGATGAATAACACCAGCCTCATACTTTTGTTCGAGGTGGCCGGGAAACGACTGCTGTTTCCGGGTGACGCCCAGATCGAAAATTGGTCCTATGCTCTGAGCGAGCCCAAAATCGTTGAGATGCTCTCTGCAGTCGACCTCTATAAGGTTGGCCATCACGGTAGCCTGAATGCGACGCCAAAATCACTTTGGAACGGATTCAAGAAGCGTGGTGACGCGAAGCGGCCAGGCCGTATGACCGCGGTCCTGTCGACGATGGCCAACAAACATGGCTGCGAATCAAAGAGAACAGAGGTTCCACGTAAGAAGTTAGTCGCCGATTTGAAGCATGGCACTCACTTTCATTCGACTGAGGAGCTGCCTAGCGGTCAGCTATACAAGTTGGTCCGGATTGATTTTTGACGCCTGTTGACAGGCTGCATGAATTGGACCGCGTTGGATAGGAACCTGAAGCCTACTAGAAAGCACCGTGGCAGAGTAGCCATATCAAAAGGCATTCAAGAACGCAGCCGCCGGGCGACCAGAATTACTAGGCCAACGAAAGGAGACCAAATATGTACACGGTCAAGGTCTACAAGGGCGATTACCTCGATCGTCAGTTGTCGGCCAACAAGGATAAGGCGGTCGCTTACGTAGAGCATCACTTCAACAGCGCTGGCCCCACGGCCTCGTACGCGCTGGTGATTGTGGGATCCAACGCGTCGCAAACCAGCGTGAACTGGGGCAGCTGGTACGCAAAGGCAGTCGCCGAACAGTTCAATACCAAGGTGTACCGTGATGATGGCGTTTCGCGCGGCGGCCTCGACGGCCGTGGCGACGGCAACTTGAAACACACGGCGATGCCGGCGGTGCTGCTCGAGCCCCTATTCGTCAGCAATCCGCAGCAGGCGGGAATCGTTCGCAGCGTCGGCGGCCAACAGGCGCTCGCTCGCATCCTAGTCGAGAGCATCCGCCGATTCTTCCCGCAGGGCGGGCTGATAGCCTTCAGCGTGGGACACAAATACAAGAAGAGTCGTCCCAAGGACCGCGGCGCCGAACTTGCTGGCGGCGGCAATGAGGCGGACTTCGCCGAGATGGTGCTTAAGCAGGCGGCCGAGATGCTCGTCGGCGAACATGCGGCCCCTCAGCCGCGCAAGCTGCGCGTGATGAAGGGTGACACGGTGCTGCTCGAGACGCAGGTCGATGAGGACGCCGTGTTGGTCTGGTCCTCCGACCGCAACCTGCTTTTCATTCCCGATTGACAGATGACAGAGGGCAAAGCAATGACGTCGGCACGCCGACCGACTTGGCGCTTGTGCAGCGCGGGCGGTGCGCTGGTGACCGCTTGGTGGCTGTGCCTCGCGTCTGCCATGCCTGTGCAAGCGAGCAGCGACGCAGCAACTGCCGGGACGACGCGTGTCCAGGTCTGGTTCAGCAACGATCGCCTGAACAAGGACCTGATGGACTGCAAAGCCGTATTTCCGGTCGAGCGCCGCGTGCCAAGAACGCTGGCGGTGGCGGCGGCCTCATTGCGCGAGTTGTTTGCCGGCCCTACGCCTGAAGAGACGGTGGCCGGATACCGGTCGGTATTCTCCACCACGTCCGCCGGACTGCTCAAGAGCGTCCACATCCGCGACGGCACAGCCTATGTCGACCTGCACGACCCAGTGCAAGAGTTGTCTGGCGCCACCGCGAGTTGCGGCGCGGCCGAGTTTCAGTCCCAGGTGTCGCAAACGTTGCTACGTTTCCACACCATCAGCCGCGTGATATACGCCTTCGAGGGTAAGCCGAGGGACTTTTACGGTTGGATGAACGAATCCTGCGGACCGGCAAACGACAACTGCGATCCGCAGCCATTTGGCCGTGGCCACTGAACAGCGCCAGCCGTGACCGCCTAACTATAAGTCCACTCGCCCTAACAAAGTGTCAACGAAACCAGCGGCAACCCAATCCATTGAGTTCCAACATGAATGCTTGTCGTTCGACTTGATCCATGCGCACGGAAGCGCCGTCGCGGACCATTCGATGGCAGGGCTTAGAAGACGTACAAAAGAGAGGGCCAAGGTCGGTCCTGCACAGGCTGTATCGGTTACGAAGCTCCCCAGCAAACCTGGTTGTGATTAATTTCGCACACGCCGTCCGCCGCTGGACGGCTCGAATGATGCCGGCATGTGCCGTGCGGCAGACGCTGGCGAGCCTTAGGTTGCCCAATTCAGCGACCGCGCTTTGTGGTGGATAGGATTTCAGCACGCAAGTCACTTTTTCTTGTCTGCCTGAGCATGAGCACTGATCTTGATGGGCAGACACCTGT
>Ga0209591_10006123_pt1 | contig 13376 bp, 12 predicted proteins | sample MAT01_FD_187207 | JGI IMG/M metagenome (GOLD analysis project Ga0209591, IMG submission 187207) | Freshwater microbial communities from Lake Fryxell liftoff mats and glacier meltwater in Antarctica - MAT-01 (SPAdes) (version 2) | ecosystem: Environmental > Aquatic > Freshwater > Ice > Liftoff...
GATCATCATGCGCACCGACGACGTTCCCCGGCGCACGCCGCGCCGACCGGCCCGCAACGCGGCGATGACCTCATCGGGCGGGGCGCTCCGACGCGACGTCGGGACGAGTCGAGCGACCTCTCGGCCCCGCCGGGTGATCGTCACCGACTTGCCCTGCGCCACCTCGTCGAGGAGGCGGGCCAAGTGCGTCTTCGCCTCGTACGCACCGATCGTGGTCATGGACACAGACTAGTCGCCGACCGGTCTGCATGAAGGAGATCCGCCGGAGGGCCGAGACGGTGCGCTCGAATAGTGTTATAACAATGTCTGCATATGAAAGGACGGACAGCGCAGCCTGCACGCCTCCCCGATGATCTAGGGCCCGCCGCCGATCTCCTCCGGGCGCTCGGGAACCCGATTCGTCTCGCGATCGTCGACGCGCTGGGGGTCGAACCCCGCTGTGTCCACGAGCTCGTCGAGCTGCTCGACGCTTCCCAGCCGCTCGTCTCCCAGCACCTGCGGGTGTTGCGGGGCGCCCGGCTGGTGAGCACCGAACGTCGCGGCAAGGAGGTCGTGTACGCGCTCGCCGACGACCACGTCTCCCACATCGCGCTCGACGCGATCCGACACGCACAGGAGGACCACCGATGACCCCGACCCACACGCTCCACGAGGACCACCCGCACGCGCACGGCGCAGACTGCGGCCACGCGGCGGTGACGCACGGCGACCACACCGACTACCTCCACGACGGCCATATGCACGTCGAGCACGACGGTCACTGGGACGAGTGCGACGGCGGAGTGCACGCGGAGCACGCCGACCACGCTCACACCCACGGACCCGAATGCGGTCACGAGCAGGTCGAGCACGGCGACCACGTCGACTACGTCCACGACGGTCACCGTCACGCGGCGCACGACGATCACTGGGACGAGCACTGATCGTCAGGCGATGGGATCCGATGAGGTGAACGCGACGACTTCGACCGGTGCGCGGCGCAGCCGCCTGGAACCGGAACTGCGAGCGCGGGTGGCGAAACGGTTCCTTGAAGGCGAATACCGGTTCACGCGAAATCGCGAGGCGTTGGTCGCGACTCTTGCTGCGGCGGACCGTCCGCTCACGATCCCCGAGATCGGAGTCGCCGCCCGAACGCTCGCCGTGAGCTCCATCTACCGGAATGTCGCCATGCTCGAGGCGCTCGGCATCGTCCAAGGGGTCGTCACGGCCAGTGACTTCGCTCACTACGAGCTCGCGGAAGACCTCACCGAGCACCACCATCATCACCTCGTCTGTTCGAGCTGCGGGGCGGTCGAGGACTTCGTCGCTCCCGCTCAGCTCGAGGACTCGGTGCGAGCCGCGGCACGCCGGGTCGGGCGGAAGTCGAGGTTCCGTGTGGAGCGGCACTCCGTCGACTTCATCGGCCTCTGTCCGAACTGCGTCTGATCGCAGTTTGCAGCAGGGCGCGCGACCACTGCCCGTGAGGCGTGGGACACGGAACGTCGGATCTCCGGCAGTTCGCCGCCAATTCGGGTCCAACGTGATCCGCCCGTCGCCCGGGTTCCGAAGGGGGCTGACGGGAGAGCGACGGGCAGCCCAACTACGGAAGGTGACACCCATGCGCAACACCAAGAAAATCCTGCTCGCGCTGCCGATCGCAGCCGGTCTCGCACTGCTCGGTCCCGCGGTCGCCGGCGCCGCCGGCGAACGCGCGGCGTCGAGTTCTCGGCTGTCGGGCGCCGCCGAGGTTCCCGGCCCGGGCGACCCCGACGGTCGTGGTGTCGCCACGGTCCGCGTCGACACCGGTGACAACACCGTGTGCGTCCGCATCACGGTCCGCAAGATCGACACCGCGATGATGGCCCACATCCACGAGGCGCCCGAGGGCGTCGCGGGTCCGGTGGTGGTGACGCTCGATCCGCCGAGCCGAGCCGGCTTCTCACGTACGTGCGTCGAGGTCGACAGTGATCTCGCGTCCGACATCGCCGAGAGCCCCGAGGACTACTACGTCAACGTGCACAACGAGGCGTACCCCGCGGGCGCGGTGCGCGGCCAGCTCCGCTGACCGACACGATGCCATCGTTCCGATCCCGGGGGTGAGGGAACTCACCCCTGGACGGAACGGGTCCCGGTAGCGTCGCCGCCGATGAGCACCGCACCACGGATGAGCACGGCCGCGCCGTGACCGTCGACGACCGTCTCGCCGCTCTCGGCATCACGCTGCCCGGGCCGTACCCGCCGCACGAGCCACTCGACGCGGTGGTGGTGCACGGCGGGGTCGCCCGCACGTCGGGTCAGCCCCCGCGTGGCGACGACGGGAAGCTGGTGCACCCGGGAATCCTCGGTGTCGGCGTGACCGTCGAGCAGGGTGCCGGGGCGGCTGGGTGGTGCGCCCGAAAAACGCTCTCCGTCCTGCGGGCAGAGTTGGGATCGCTCGACCGCATCGAACGGGTGCTGACCGCGCTCGGGTTCGTGGCGTGTGCGCCGGGCTTCGACGCGCGGCCCGCGGTCGTCGACGACGCCGGCCGGCTCCTCGCGGAGGTGTTCGGTCCGGCCGGTCGTCATTCGCGGTCGGGGTGTCGGCCCTGCCCCGTGGCGGCGCGGTCGAGATCGAGGTCGCCCTCCGCGATGCCCCAGCACGACCCGATGGACAGTCAGGCGTGGGTGGCGGCGCCCGCGGCGAGGGTGAAGACGCGGTCCCAGCCGGTGGCGGGGATGTGGAGACGGTCGAGCAGGCGCTCGGCCTCGGCCCTGGCCGCACGACCCTCGACGCGCCCATCGGCGAGGAGCGCGGCCGAACGGGCGAGGCGGGCGAGTCCCTGATCGAGTCGTGAGCCGGTGGAGTCGGCGAGCACGATCATCTCGATGAACCGTTCGAGAGCGGGATCGGCGTCGCCGAGCTGCAGCTGTGCGAACGCGAGGCCGGCGAGGTACTGGATCTCGTCGAGGAACGACACTGCGGTCGGCCCGACCTGGGTGCTCACCTCGAGCGCTTCGGGCGCGCGACCGGCCGCCGCGTACGCCAACGCCAGCGCGGCCCCGGCCGAGGGGCTCGGGGCGTGCCACCGAACATCGCCGTGTCCGGCTTCGAGCTGGTTGATCGCCTCGTCGACGCGTCCTGTCTGCAGGAGGGCGAGCCCTCGGGCCGTCGCGTACTCGGCGCCCACGGTGATGATCTCGACGCTGGCTCCGATCGAATTCGTGGCTTCGAGCGCGCGGGGATCGCCGGCGTGCACGAGGAGTTGCGCCCGCACGAGTGGCGCGAGCATCGCGGTCGGGCTGCCGACGAGTCGGGCGGCGACGGGATCCATCTCGGCCGCCATGTCGAGCGCGTGGTCGAGGTCGCCGAGGAAGAGCTCACCGCGGGCGATCGGCACGATGGCCTGGATCTCGCCCCACGCGTCGGGGAGGTCGGTGAAGATCGTCCGGGCGACGTCGGCGAGCTCGATCGCCTCTTTCGGTTTGCCCCGCCACAGCGCGACGTTGGCGAGGAGCAGATCCATCATCCCGAGCGCCCAGTCGTCGCCGTTGCCGGCGACGTCGTCGAGGACCTGGAGGCCGAGGCGCTCGGCCTCCGAGAACCGGCCCTGGGTGTAGCGCAGCCAGGCGAGCAGGCCGAGTGCCCAACCGAGGCCGCCCCAATCGCCGAGCTCGGCGAAGAGCGCGCCGGCTTCGTCGAGCCGGGTCTCGGTGATCTCGATCGCACCGCTGAAGAACGACACGAACGCGAGGGTCTGCAGTCCCCACGCTTCGCCGCGCCGATTCCCGACGTCGCGGAATCGGTCGAGCGCATCGAGGGCATCCGCTTCGGCCCCCGCGAGGTCCCCGCCGAAGAGCTCGGTCTGAGCCCGGAGCCGCAGCGCATCGGCCAACCCTTCGGAGTCGTCGAGCGCACGCCACTGCTCGACCGCGTCGTCGAGCACCGCACGGGACCCGGGGAGGTCGTTCTCCTTGTAGAGCACGTCGCCGAGCAGGACGCGTACCCGCGCCGCGAGGCGCGCGTCGCCCGCGAACTCGGTGGTCGCGGCCACTGTGTCGAGGTCGGTTCGGGCACCCGCGCAGTCGCGGAGCCCGGCCCGAGCCTGGGCGCGGGCCAGCACGAGTTCGATGTGGCGGGGGTCGTCGACGGGAACGAGCTTCAAGGTCATGTCGGTGAGTCGACGCAGCACCGACCAGTTCTCCTGCACCGCCGCGCGCTCGACGGCACCGAACATGAAACGCGCGCCGCGAGTGGGCATGTCGTCGGGGATGCCCTCCACGTGACCGAGCTCGTCGACCAGCGCGGTGGCGCGTCCGAAGTGGTACGTGAGCTGGTCGATCACGCTCTCGATGCGGTTCGTGTCCGACGCCGGGTGCGCGAGCAGCTCGGTGAGGTGCGCGTGCCGCCGCGCCCGGTCGGCCTTCGTGAGCATCCCGTAGGCGACCTCGCGGATGAGCTCGCTACGGAACGAGTACTCACCACCGTCGAGCTCGACGAAGTCGCGCTCGGTGAGCAGGTCGAGTGCGGCGTGGGCGCTCGCCGGGTCGCTCGCCAGCGCGACCACGAGCTCGACGGGGCCCGCGGCCCCGACCACTGCGCAATCTTCGAGCGTCGATCGCACCGACGGTTCGAGGGAGTCGAGCCGGGCAGTGACGAGACCCCGCAGAGTCATCGGGAGGTCGGCGCCGCCGCTGCGGTCGCCGGTCTCGGTGATCACCGCGGCGAGCTCCTCGATGAAGAACGGGTTCCCGCCGCTGCGGTCGACGAGCAGCGCCAAGAGCTCGGGTGGGGCATCGCCGAGCAGCGCGGCCGCCATCGACGCGCCGGCCTCGGGGTCGAGGGGTTCTAGGTGGATCGCGGCGGCGTTGTGACGACCCGGACGAGGTGCCCACCGTTCGGCCAGCTCGGGGCGGGCGGTGGCGGCGAGGACGAACGGGCGGTCGTGGAGCCCGGTGAGGAGTCGGTCGACCAGGTCGAGCACGGCGTCGTCGGCCCAGTGGAGGTCGGAGAGCGTCATCACGAGGAGCGACCGCTCACTCAGCGCACCGAAGAACTCGATGAGGCTCCGGATGGCGTCTTCACGGGCCCGGGAGGGGTCGACGCCCGGGGCGGGCCCGCTCATGCCCATGAGGGAGAGGAGCCCGTCGGTGACGCGTCCGACTTCGGGGTCGTCGATGTCGGCACCGGAAGCCTTCGTGACCGCCTCGACGGTCTTGGCGCGGGCAAGGTCGAGATCGTCGGAGTTGTCGATGTTCGCGGCGCTGCGCAGCGCGGTCGCGATCGGGAACCACGGGTTCGTCTCGCCGTACGGCGCGCAGTGGGTGTGGAGGACGGTCGCGCCATACCGTTCGCAGGCCTCGGCGCCGAGCTCTCGGGTCAATCGGGTCTTGCCGACCCCGGCGTCGCCGCTCAGGAGGACGAAATGGGCCCGTCGACGTTCGACTGCGGCGCGCAGCGCGGTGCGCAACACGTCGAGCTCGACGTCGCGCCCGACGAGCGGGGCCTTCGCTCGGGCCCGGCGTTGGCCCGGAGTGGTGAGGAGCTCGCGGGCGATCCATGCTTCGACCGGCGCCTCACGTCCCTTCACCTCGAGCGGGCCGAGTCGTTCGTAGCGAACCGCGTGGCGGGTGGCTTCGAAGGTCGCGGGTCCCACCACTACGGCGCCGGGTGGGGCGGTGGTCTGGAGGCGGCTGGCGGTGTTCACGACGTCGCCCATTGCCGTGTACTCGCCGCCGGCCCTCAGGGCGCCCACGAGCACCTCGCCGGTGTTCACGCCCACCCGTATCGCGGCGTCGATCCCCAGCTCGTCGTGGAGCGAGGCGAGGGTCTCCTGCATCCGCAGGCCGGCCCGCACCGCCCGCTCGGCGTCGTTCTCGTGGGCGATCGGGGCCCCGAACAGGGCCACGATCGCATCGCCGACGATCTTGTCGACCTGACCGCCGAAGGTATCGACGTCGCCGACCAGGCGCTGGAAGCAGGTGTCGACCAGTTCCTTGACCTGCTCGGGGTCGGCCGTCTCGGAGAAGGTGGTGAAGCCGACCAGGTCGGCGAAGAGGACGGTCGCGACCCGCCGTTCGTCGGGGCGGGAGACGAGCGCGTGGCCGCAGGTCGGGCAGAATCGGGACTCTGCGGGTGCTTGCGATCCGCAGGCCGAACAGGTCATCCGCTCAGGATAGGTGGGAGACTGGGGGCCATGACCCGATTGAGCGACGAGTCCGTCTCCGCCGGGCTCCCCGAACTCACCGGCTGGTCCCTCACCGGCGAGGAACAGGCCGACGGGAGCGGGCGGGGAATCGAGAAGACCTTCGAGCTCGCCGACTTTCCGGCCGCGATCGCGTTCGTGGTGAGGGTCGGGTTCCTCGCCGAGGCCGCCGACCACCATCCCGATCTCGACGTCCGGTGGCGCAGCGTCCGGGTGTTCCTCACCACCCACGACGCCGGCGGCCTCACCGACAAGGACCTCGCGCTCGCCGGCGAGATCGAGGGCGTCGTCTGATGATCACGATCCTCGTGCTCATCGCCATCGCCGGCCTCGTGCTCGCGCTCGTGATCGCGGTGGCGGTGGAGCGGGGTCCCAGCCCGGGCGACGTGGCGCTCGCCTACGAGCTCGCGTGGGACCGTCTCGACTTCACCAGTCTGTGGACGCTCTCGTCGTCGGATCTGCGCGACGGACGCTCCCGTTCCGACTTCGTGAACGACAAGGAGGTCGCATACCGCAACCAACCGCGCCTGCGGGCCGTGGTCGACCACGTCGAGGTCGAAGCCGTCGCCGCACACAGTCGTCGATCCGCGAGCGTGCTCACCCGGCTCGATCTGCGCGACGAGGCGTCGGTGCACAACGAGATCCGGATGGAACGGTTCAGCGGTTCGTGGCGGGTCGTGTCCTACGCGTTGCGACCCGAGCCCGCCTCGAACCCCTGAGCGTGCCGATCGCCGCGCCCGCCACGGAGGTCGGGGGACTCCTGCTCACCGGCGGTTCCAGCCGACGGCTCGGTGTCGACAAGGCCGTGCTCGTGGTGCACGGGCAGCGGCTCGCCGATCACGCAGCGGGAGTGCTCGGCGCGGTGTGCGCACGGGTCGTCGAGGTCGGACCCGGGATCACCAGCCTCCCCGCGTGTCGGGAGGACCCTCCCGGGCGGGGCCCGCTCGCCGCGCTCGTCGCCGGCGCGGCGGCGCTGGGCGCCGACGCCACCGAGGGAGTGATGCTGTTGGCGTGCGACCTCCCGGCGGTCGAGGCGCCGCTCGTCGAGCTCATCGCCCGGTGGCCCGGCCACTCCACCGTGGTTCCTGTTGCCGACGGCCGACCCCAACTCGTCTGTGCCCGGTACGGGCCGGATGCGCTCGCCGTGGCCGCACAGGCGCTCGTCGAGGGGGAGCGGTCGCTGCGCAGCCTCCTCGAACGGGTCGATCACGACCTGCTCGATCCGTCGGACTGGGGCGCGGTCGCGCCGCCCGATGCCTTCGCCGACGTCGACACCCCCGCCGATCTCGCCCGCATCCGAAGGGCGCCGGTCCGGGCGATCGACGATCCGACGGCCGGTAGGGTCGAGTGATGTGGAGCGAGCGAACCTCGCACCGACCGGGGCGCGGGTCGACGAGCGAGCGGAGCGATCTGAGATGTGGAGCGAGCGAACCTCGCACCGACCGGGGCGCGGGTCGACGAGCGAGCGGAGCGATCTGAGATGAGTGAGCACGAGGCGGTGAGACGGCCGGTGACCAGCACGAGGGTGCGGGTCGTCGAGGCCGACCGCTCGTTCGAACGCCCGGACCGGCTCGTGACCGAGGAACCGATGGAGATCCGCCTCCGGACGGGCACGTCGGAGCCCGTCGCGCTCGCGGTCACGATGCGAACACCGGGGAACGACTTCGAGCTCGCGGCCGGGTTCCTGCGGACCGAGGGCATCATCCGCAGTCGCGACGACTTCGCGCGAGTCGCGTACTGCATGAACGGCGATGGCACCCAGGAGTACAACGTCGTCACCGTCGACCTGCGCGTCCCGGTCGACCTCGAGGCCCGGCGCCGGTACTTCGTCGCCAACGCGAGCTGCGGGCTCTGCGGCAAACAGACCCTGGATGAGATCGAGGTCGAGTGTCCGCCCGTGGCCGACGGGCCGGTGATCGCCCGATCGGTCGTGGCCACGTTGCCCGAGCGGCTGCGTGCCGAACAGACTTTGTTCGACGCGACCGGTGGGTTGCACGCCGCGGCCACGTTCAGTTCCGCCGGTGAGCTCCGTGTCCTGCGCGAAGACATCGGGCGCCACAACGCGCTCGACAAGGTGGTCGGCAACGCGCTCCTCGCCGACGAGCTCCCGTTGAGCGACTCGGTGCTGCTGGTGTCGGGCAGGGTCAGCTTCGAGATCGTCCAGAAGGCGGCGGTGGCCGGAGTTCCGGTGCTGTGCGCGGTCTCGGCGCCTTCCAGCCTCGCGGTGGCCGCGGCCCAGCGCCTCGGCCAGACCGTGGTCGGCTTCGTCCGCGGTGACCGCTTCGTGGTGTACGCCCATCCGCACCGGCTCGACCTCGACTCGTAAAGGACCTCGCGCACCCATGGCCTGGAAGAACTCCGCCCGCATCAAGGCACCGAAGCACGCGAAGCGAGACCTGTGGGTGGGCTTCAAGCCCTACGGGATGGGGGAGACGAAACCCAATCACTACGCGTCGATGGTGAAGGTCGCGTGGCGCAACCGCCGCCACCTGCCCTACGCGTGGAAGATCCTTCGCAAGGGCGTGTGCGACGGCTGCGCGCTCGGCGTCGCGGGTTTCCACGATTGGACGCTCGACGGCGTGCATCTCTGCACGACCCGCCTCGAGCTGCTCGAGCTCAACACCGCCGACGCGCTCGACCCGAAGGTCCTCGCCGACGTCGCCGAGCTGCGGAAGCTCGACGGTCGTCAACTCCGGGAGCTCGGCCGGTTGCCGTACCCGATGCTCCGTCGCAAAGGGGAGAAGGGATTCACGCGGATCACCTGGGACGAAGCCCTCACCATCGCCGCGGACCGCATCCGGGCGGTCTCCCCCGACCGTCTCGCCTTCTACCTCACCGCGCGCGGTATCACGAACGAGGTGTACTACACCGCGCAGAAGGTGGTCCGGTTCCTCGGGACGAACAACGTCGACAACGCGGCGCGCGTGTGCCACGCACCCTCGACCACGGCGTTGAAGCGCACGATCGGCGTCGCCGCCACCACTTGCTCGTACACCGACGTGATCAGCTCCGATCTCATCGTGCTGTTCGGCGCGAACGTCGCCAACGCGCAGCCGGTGTTCATGAAGTACCTCTACCTCGCCCGCAAGCGCGGCGCGAAGGTCGTGGTGGTGAACCCGCTGCGCGAACCGGGGCTCGAGCGGTACTGGGTTCCCAGCAACGTCGAGAGCGCGATGTTCGGCACCAAGATGGCCGACGACTTCTTCCCCGTGCATGTCGGAGGCGATGCCGCGTTCATCAACGGCGTGATGAAGGTGATGCTCTCGGAGGGAACGGTCGACCGGCAGTTCGTCCGTGAGCACACCACCGGGTTCGACACGGTTCTGAAGGAGCTCGAGGCCGCGTCGTTCGACACGTTGGTGCGCGCGTCGGGCGCCTCCTACGACGACATGGTCCGCTTCGCCCGCCTCTACGGCGCGGCCGGATCGGCGGTGCTGATCTGGTCGATGGGGATCACCCAGCACCAGCACGCAGTCGACAACGTGTGCGCGATCGTGAACCTGGCCCTGGCGCGGGGCAACGTCGGTCGACCCGGTGCGGGTCTCATGCCGATCCGGGGTCACTCCGGGGTGCAGGGCGGCTCGGAGATGGGCGCGTACTCGTCGGCGTTCCCGGGTGGGGTCAGCATCGACGCCGAGAGCGCCGCCGAACTGGCGGAGCAGTACGGCTTCCCGATCCCGGCCCGGCCGGGCCTCTCGGCCCAGGAGATGATCGAGGCTGCGCACCGGGGATCCATCGACGTGTTGTGGTCGAGCGGCGGGAACTTCCTCGACGTGCTGCCTGACCCCGACCTCGTGGCCCATTCGCTCGAGCGCGTACCGCTGCGCGTCCACCAGGACATCATCCTGTCGAGCCAGATGCTGGTCGATCCGGGTGAGGCGGTGCTGCTGCTCCCGGCCGCGACCCGGTACGAGCAGCGCGACGGCGGCACCGAGACGACAACGGAACGACGCATCGCGTTCAGCCCGCAGATCGCCGATCGGCCGATCGGCGAGGCCCGCAGCGAGTGGGAGATCTACGTCGACCTCGCCCGGCACACGTATCCCGACCGGGCCCACCTCGTCGAGTTCACCAGCGGTGACCAGATCCGAACCGAGATTGCCCGGGTGGTGCCGTCGTACGTCGGGATCGAGGGGTTGCGCAAGACAGGTGACGCGGTGCAGTGGGGTGGCACCCGACTCTGTGAGAACGGTCTGTTCCCGACGACCGACGGCCGCGCCCGGTTCACCGCGGTGACCGCACGCGAGCGCGACGTTCCCGAGGGGAAGTTCCTGCTGACGACTCGGCGTGGCAAGCAGTTCAACTCGATGGTGCAGGCACAGCGTGATCCACTCACCGGGGCGTTGCGCGACGCGTTGTTCGTAGCGGCCGACGATGCCCTCCAGCTCGGCCTCGAAGACGGTGATGCGGTCATCGCCCGATCGGAGCACGGTGAGATGCCCGCTCGGATCCACGTGTCGCCGATGCGACCCGGCAACGTCGAGGCGTTCTTCCCCGAAGCCAACGTGTTGCTCCCCGGCGGCCGCCGCGACGAAGCCTCAGGCGTTCCCGACTACAACACGGTCGTCGAGATCGTGGCTCGCTGATGACGCCCGCCGAGCTCCTCGGGCTCTTCGAGCGGATCGCCGACGGCATCCGTGATGCTCTCCTCCCGATGACCGGCTCGGCTCGTCGGGAACGCACCGCCAAGCCCGGTCAGTACGCGATCGATCTCGTGGCCGACGCGGTGGCGCTGCGCCACCTCCGCGGCACCGGGCTTGCAGTGCTCAGCGAGGAGTCGGGCCGCACCGGTCCGGCCGACGCACCGATCACGATCGTGCTGGATCCGGTCGACGGTTCGAGCAACGCGGCGCGGGACCTGCCCTACTGGGCCACCTCGATCTGCGCGGTCGACAGCAGTGGGCCGCTCGCCGCGATGGTCGTGAACCAGGCCACCGCAGTCGCGTGCACGGCGATCCGCGACGCGGGCGCCTGGCGCGAAGGCCGCCGGTTGGTGTCGTCGAACGTGAGCCGCGTCGACGAGGCGTTCGTCGCGTTCTCGGGCCTTCCCGCCGAGATCCTCCCGTGGAAGCAGTGCCGGGTCCTCGGTTCGGCCGCGCTCGCGCTCACCGACGTCGCGAGCGGTTCGCTCGACGCGTTCATCGACGCGGGTTCGTGGCACGCACCCTGGGACTACCTGGGCGGAGCGATGCTCTGCCGGGAGGCGGGGGCCACCGTGCGCGACGCCAGCCGTCGCCGAATCGACATGGTCGACGGCTCCGTCCGGCGTCAGCTCTTCGCGGCCGGGACTCCCGCCCTGGTCGACGCGATGACCCCGTCGGTGTTGGTGGCGACCGCGTGAGCGACGGACTCGATCTCGAGGACCTGCTGGCATTGGCCGTCGGGGCCGCGCGTGCCGGTGGCGACATCGTGGCCCGGTCGTTCGACGACCCTCCGGTGGCGCGATCGAAAGCGGTCGGTGATTGGGTGAGCGACATCGACACGAGCAGCGAACGTGCCGTGCGCGCCATCCTCACCGAAGGCGCGCCCACCATCCCGGTGTTCGGTGAGGAGGAAGGTGGCGAGCGCGCCGCGCTCGGCTGGCTCGTCGACCCCCTCGACGGCACCACGAACTTCCTGCACCACTTCCCGGTCGTCGGCGTGTCGATCGGTCTCGTCGCCGACGGCAAGCCGATCGTGGGAGTGGTGCACGCACCGATGCTCGGCGACACCTACACCGCGATGCGCGGCGGCGGGGCACACCGCAACCGCGAGCGACTCTCGGTCAGCAACCGGCCGATGGAACAGGCGGTGTGCGCGACCGGGTTCCCGTTCCGACGTGCCGACCTGCTGGCCGGGTATCTCCCGATGTTCGAGTCGGCGCTGGCCGCGTTCGAGGACCTCCGCCGGGCCGGCGCTGCGAGCCTCGACCTCGCGTGGGTCGCATCGGGTTCGTTCGACGGCTACTTCGAGCTGGCGCTCGGCCCGTGGGACGTCGCCGCCGGGGCCTTGCTCGTAGAGGAGGCGGGCGGCCGCGTGACCGACTGGAACGGCGACGACGGTGCCTGGCTCGACAGCGGGAACATCGTGGTGGGGAACCCGGAGGTGCACGCCCGGATCCTCGAGATCGTCGCGCCCGGGCCGACGGTTTCGGGAGCTCCATCGCCGGCGTGAGCCCCGGTGGGTGCTACGACATCTGACCGAATGGTGACCCGCCGCTGGTTCCCGGTACTGCTCTTCCTCGCGATCGCTACGGTCGCGTGGGTTGTCGTCGGCGTGTCGGTCGAGCTGTGGTGGAACAACCCGGCCAGTCTCCTCCGGTATCCAGCCGAGTTCCCTGATCGCCCGTTCCTCGAGGGCTGGGTGCGGTGGGACGCGACCTGGTACCTCGAGATCGCGAGATCGGGATACAGCTACCGCGGGCCCGGGCGGCAGGCCTCGGTCGCGTTCTTCCCGGGCTATCCGCTCACGATCCGGGCAGTCGGAGCGGTCATCGGCGACGAGGCGCGAGCCGCGATCCTCGTGTCGATCGGGTGCGGCCTCGGAGTCGCGGTGATGTTCTTCCACTGGTGCGCGGCGCGGATCGGCACCCGTGCCGCGGCGTTCGCACTCGCCGTCATGCTCACCTACCCGTTCGCGTTCTACCTCTTCGGCGCGGTCTACGGCGATGCACTCTTCATCGCCGCCGTCCTCGGCGCGTTCCTGTTGCTCGAGAAGGACCAGCCCGTCCTCGCGGGACTGGTCGGGATCGTCGCGACCTCGACGCGACCGGTGGGCGCAGCGGTGGTGGTCGGCCTCGTCGTGCGTGTGCTCGAACGGGAAGGCGTGCTCGTCGGTTCGCCGTTCACGCGCGTCCGCTCCCTCGGGGAGTCGGTCACCCGGATACCGTGGTTCCCGCGACGGTTGGCGGTGGGTCGACTCCGGCTGCGCGACTTCGGCGTGCTCCTCGCGGGGCTCGGCCTCGTCGGCTACGTGGTGTACCTCTGGAACCGGTTCGGCGAGCCGTTCGCGTTCGAGCAGGTCGCGGGGGCCAAGGGGTGGGAGCAGGCCCCCGGCATCGACACGTGGCTGAAGTTCGCGCTCGGGTCGAGGATCATCCATCCCCCCTATGGCACCCTCGACGTCGCGCTCGTCGCCCAGGGCCTCATCACGCTTGCGCTCCTGCTGCTCGTTCCCGCGGTGGTCCGCCGCTTCGGTTGGGGATACGGCGCGTACGCGCTCGTGATCGTGCTCCTC
>Ga0209591_10006126_pt1 | contig 13374 bp, 10 predicted proteins | sample MAT01_FD_187207 | JGI IMG/M metagenome (GOLD analysis project Ga0209591, IMG submission 187207) | Freshwater microbial communities from Lake Fryxell liftoff mats and glacier meltwater in Antarctica - MAT-01 (SPAdes) (version 2) | ecosystem: Environmental > Aquatic > Freshwater > Ice > Liftoff...
CGATCAAAGGGGTTGCTTGGCACCGGCATTTACTTTTTACCCCTCCGGATGCGCCCGGCCCGCTCGGCCGTCTCGATCCACACGAGCAAGATGGAATCTTCGGTGACGGCAATCCCATTGGTGCGCAAGTAGGCCTCTACTTTTTTGCGTTCCTCGGGCGGCACGTCACTGATCTTCAGGGACCTCAACGGCTTTGTGATGTCAGCGCTGTCGGCGCCGCCGGGGAAGATGCTCCACCATGAGCCCGGCGTGATGACGATTTCCCCGATCATGCCGGCGGAGATTTTGACAATCTCCTCGTTACTGAGATTCCTCTCCACCGGGCCAACTTGTCCCGCCACGGAATCCGGCGCTCCCTTCTGTAGGGCCATCACGCGCCGACTCAACTCAAGTTCGATCTCCGCGGCCTCCGCGGCGTGATCGGGTCCCGCGAGGCCCGCGGCCGCCAGGATCGCATTGAGCACCGACGCGCGGGAGGACAATTCGACCAATTTCACGGCGTCTTCGGCGCCCTTTGGCCCAGACCGATATTGCCGCTGGAGTTCAGCAAACCGGGTGTAGTCCGACTCGGACAGGTACGCCCGGTCCAGGAACAGATTGCGGGCCATAAACGCGGTCGGATTGAGGCCGGCCACGTCGTTGATGTCCTTCCACCGGACGGCGTCCGTGCGCCGCACCGGCCCCTCCTGCAGGCGTTCCCAATACGCCTTCGCGCTCGCCCGTTCGGGCCCGCTCAGTTCGCCATCGTTGAACGCTTTCAGGAGGCCGGCCATCGACAGTTTGCCACTGTCGATCCGGTTGTAGAGCTGTGCGGCGCTCGCTTCCTCGGCCTGCTGTTTAGCTTGCCGCTCCAGCACCTCTTCGTGTTCCAGCAACTGCAACGCCGTCTGTAACACCTTTGGCTGATCTTGCAAGGTGTCTTTGAGGCGTTGCCGCCGCTCCTTGAGGGTGCCCCCCGTCTCCTGTAACCCCCTCACTGCGGCTTGCGCGGCGCCCAGGTCGGCGTCGGCCCCCAGGGTGTCTGAGAGCGCCTGCCGGCGGTCGGCGGCGATGTCCTGTTTGTTGGCCGCGAAATACGCCCGCGCCTGCGTGTCTAGACCATTCGCGCGCAGGCCACTGATGACGCCCACATGCAGCGTCGAGGCGTGCGAGACGATGGCCTCCTCCAATTCTTGCGGCCCCAGGCCCAATCGAGGCCCAGACTTCAGGAGGCCGTTTACGATCTCGGTCAGCGAGTCCTTGATAATGACGGGATCGGTCGCGTTGGCCGCCGCGCGCCGTTGGGCGCCTTCGATCCGGGCCTTGAGTTCCGACCCTTCGGCCGCGGTGATCTGCTGCTGTACGTGCCGATGGACGCCCTGGCTCACTTGGATCCGGCGCTTGTCCCGGAAGACGGCGAAGGCCTCGCGCTGCGCGTCCGTCCCCAGTGACCGCTCGATCTCGCTGGAGGTGTGATCAAAGTCCTCCAGCACCGACTGAGGCAGGGCGAAGGCCGCCTGGCCCCGTGTCCCATAGGCGCCCGGATCGTCCTCTGTGCCGATCAGTACCCGTGTTTCCCACTCGTCCAGGGAATTGGCCCACTTCAGCGCCGAAATCTCATCCGCGCGCTGGCGCTGCTCGCCGATGACACGCTGCGCCTCCTGGGAGACGGCCCCAGCCGCGCCGGCGATCACGCCGAAGGTCTGGCCCTGTGCGCGCGCCAGGCCCGCCCCAAGGCTCTCGGGTGTCTCTGCGGCCTGCTTATAGGCACCGGGTAACGCGCCCGGCGTGACCCTCAGTTGTCCGTAGCGTGGCACTGTAGGCATTCAGGGGTACCCCTCTGTCACTGGAGCCCGACGTACGTGTTGGCGCCGGCGCCGGCGGGGGTGGCTTTTCGGCGCATGCCGCGAATATTGCCGAACGCCGGCGCCGAGCCGAGCGCCGTCTGGATCGCGCCGATACGCGCCTGCGTCTGCTGCTGTTGGCCGGCCGCGGCGGCAAACTTGCCGGCGTGCCGCTGAATCGTGGCGCGCTGACGGAAGTCCTCGGCCTGCACCTTGTAGCCCCAGGCCTCAAGTGAAGCATTGTTGCGGATCGTCAGCGCGTCCAGCTCCCCCAGGTACGCCGTGTCGGCTTGCACGTCGAGCGCCGAGCCGAATCCAACGTCCACGTTGCCGGCGGCCAGGCCCGCGCGCTGTGTGCCAATGAGGCCGCGGACGCCTGAGCGGAACGTGGATTCCTCGGCGGCGCCCCGGGCAATCGCCTGCTCCGCTTGGGCCTGGGCGACGGCGGCGTTGAACTCCGATAGGACCGCTTCTGATTCCGCCGCCCGCTGCTCTAACTGGCCCGCACGCTTCGCCTGGCCTCCCGCCTTCACTTGCGAATAGAGGGAGAGGCCCGTGGTGCCGAGCGCGAGGGCTGTGAAGAATCCCATTGGTCACCGCACCGATTGCGGCGCCGTGCTCATGGCCGCGAAGCACGCGTCTATTTTCGCGCGATCTGGCGCATTGTTGACGCAGTTTTGCACAGTCACGCTCACCAGTGACCGTAGGGCTGTTTCCAGCGAAACGCTCTCCCGTGAATGCGCACTCTGGCTGGCCGATAAGGCCTGAATAGCCGCAAGATTCGCCACGGTCGCGGCCGTGACCCCCTTCAGTTCCTGTTTGATGTCCACGGTGAGAAAATAGACTAAAAAGAGCGCGATCCCGGCCGTCAGTCCGTATTTCGTGACCAGTTTGGCCCAGGTGTCTTCGATGTTGGGCAGGGGCATCATGTCTTCCTTCCTGCGGCGAAATGGCCCCTCTGGTTTGGCCCCGCCGGGATGTGATTGATAAGTCGTTGTCATGACAGCTCCATAACCGGGATGGTCGCCAGAATCGTCAACGGCAGCGGCTGAGTATGCCGGACAAAGACCCGCCCCGCGCGTCGAAAGTTCGTCGGGAGGCCAATTTCCACTTGCCCGCTGAACGCGCTGGCGGTGCTGTCGGAAGAGCCGCGCGTGAATTGTACCAGTTGCGTCACGCTCGGCCCGGCGTAAAAGACGCGCGAACTGCCCTCCAAGATCAGCGACAGGGCCGTGACCATCTTCTGCTTGTCGCGCACGGCCGTGCCAGGCGCGTCCAGGTCGAGCGTTTCCAGGTCGGCCGTGATCGCCAGGCCGACATGGACAGTTGTGGCCGGCACATACAGGGTCACGGCGCCGCCGGTGACCACGCGCGTGCCTTGATACAGCCCGTCGCCCAAGATGGCGACGGTCTTCCCCTCCAAATGGTCGAGCCCCAGGGCCGACGAGATCGGCGCGCCCGAGTAGGTTAAGCCGGAATCCAGGAAAAAGCTGTCGGTGTTGAAGTTCAGAATCGTCCGGCGCTCCAGCATCTCGATGTAGTAGCGGGTCACGGTGCCGATCGTGCGGCGCACGATGAAATACGCCTCATCTTCCCCGTCCGACGGGACCACGCAGACCGTGCGGAAGCTCCCGCCGCTGGTGTCGTGTCGGTGCCAGGCCCAAATGTCCTGTTCGCGCACGTACGTCAGGCCGAGCAAGGCCCCATCCGAACGGACCACCCACACGATGCTGTTCGGTGCTTGCGCGTAGTCCATTGACCGCACGGTGAAGCCGTCGAATAAGTGTGAGGCGAACACGGTCAGGTCGCGGCCGGCCAGGCCCTCCACTTCGACGTTTTGTTGGAGGTCGCGCACGATGGAGTTGCGCGATTGCACATAAATCACCGAATTGCCCACCACGACCGGGCGCACGCCCGAGACGCCGACATAGGTCTCCTGATCCAGCACAAGGCTGTTTGGGCTAATCACGCCGTCGGGGCTTGTCAGGCGCCATTCCCCGCCTTCGGTCATAATTAACAAGTCCTTCAGCGCAACAAGATGTCGCACCGCATGATGGTTATTCCCGGCGATGCGAAACGTGATTGCATCGTCGTCCTGTAGCGGCGACGTGATCCCGAAGTTGTCGGGAAACCCCACCCGAGAGGCGAATACCCCGTCCGGCTGATCGCTCGGCCCGGCCAGGTATCGCCGCTGTTGATGATAGGCGCAGGTACGAGGATATTCACCAAGCGCGTCGAAAAGGAGGCGCGGCAGCGGCGGAGTTTGCTGATAGTCCGGCGTGAATCCGGGATTGCGCAAGCTGGCCAGACCCGTCGCGGTGCCAATAAACCCAAACGTCCCGTTCACAAACGGGTCGCAATAGACGTAATACTCCGGGGCCGCCACGCCCGTCAGCAACGGGACCAATTTCGGGGTCCACGAGATCACATGCGGCGCGCCCACCGTCGGCGCCGCCACCCCCGCCACCACGATCGGCGCGGACGGTTCCGATTCTTCGTACGAATCCGGCGCCGCCGCCGTCACCCGATAGGTGTACGTCAGGGCGCCCGGCGTCGTGCCCGTGATTGCCACACCCACGGGCGCCGTGACCTTTGGGGTCGTCGTAACGCCGGCCAGCACCCATCGGGTCAGTGAGGAGTACACCAGGTCCTGCGGAGGGACAGACTTATGCGTCAGGGTGAGGATGCGGCCTGATTGGACCCACGCGACATCTGTCGGGGTCTGGAAGGGATGCGGCACCTCGTAGATCGCGTCCTCTTGTAAGTGCCAGAAGGCCACATTGGGCGGCGCGTTGCCGGTCGTGGCCGCCGTGCAATAGTACAACTCGCCGCCGGACGCGGCGAGATCGCCGGGCACGTAGGCGGTGCCCCCCGCGTACGCCGCGATCGTGCTGGCGTCCAGGATCACGCGCGCGCGCCCTTGGTAGAAGCGGAAATACCCCTCCCCCATTTCGATCACCACGGACGCGTCCTGATCCTCGGAGACATACCGCAGCAAAATCACGTCAAAGTCGGTGGTTTTACACTCGGCGATAAACCGCGTGCCGGCGCGGTTAGACACCCCGCCGTGGCGATCCACTTGGAAATTGCGAATCGTCGCCGCGCCGGTCTGGTATTTCGCCACGTCGGCCCGCGCGGCCAGCGCCGGCGACAGTTCCCCGCCAGCAAACGATCGCGCGATCACGGACTCGCTCATCTACCAGAGATCCAATCGGGATCGCCGTCGTCGGGCGCTTGAGGCCGTTGCTCGCGGGCGTTCACCGTTTGTGCTTCCATGATCGCCTCGCGAAACATGCCCAGGGCATCGGCGGACGTGACCTTGTTGCGGGTCAGCGACGGCGCCAGGAGCGCCGCCATCCGGAACTTGAGCGCCGACCGGAACAGATCGTCGCCGACCGTCGCCGCGCAGGTGGGCAGGTAGGTGTATTCCAGGTCGGTCCGAGGCGCGGTGTCTGTCCCGTTTGCGCCGAGGAAGTTGGTGTAGATCAGATTGCCCGTGGTGTCGCTGCCCAGGCGGAACGCCGGCGGGCTGGCGTCATGCGTCCGCTGTTTCGCGAAATTCACCAGGCGGCGGGCGAAGACCATATCCGTCGGCGCCCGGAAGGCGTAGGTCCAATCCACGTTCGCCGGCGTTTGCAGGCTCCCGGCCACCCAGGCCAGGGACGCGTACCGCGTGGCGAACGCCCAGGGGTACGCCCGGAGCGTTGCGCGTACCGCCCGCTCGTAGTGCAGGCGCGATTGATCCGCCTCCACCGTGGCCTCCAATTCAATATCCACGATGGCGGTCGTGACGCCCAGCACCGAGAGGGCTTCGTTGCAGACGATTTCGCTGGCGGCCACGCACTGGCCGCCCCAGGGATGCCCTGGCCCGTTGGTGACCACGCCCCCGCCACCCCCGCCGCCCCCGCCCTCTTCGCCGCACAGCGCATCGTCTTCAAATTCACAGTCGGGCGGGTCAATCCACGGCGGGCGCACCGGCACCACGGGCGTGATCGGGCTCACGGTGCCGTTTGTGGACCAGCCCCCATTGCCAGCCGTCGCCAGGCCCATAAACACAATGACGCTGTAGAGGATGCCGGACCCGTTGAGCGCAGAGCCTAAGTTGATTTGGTCGATGCCCCCGCCGAGGATGCCCGTGGACGCCAGCGCCGTCAGGGCGCCGCCGACCGCAATTTGCGAGGAGGTCGTCCCCGTATGGGACGGATCGCGAAAGACCGAAGCCGCGTTACTGGGCACGATCAGCGCCCACATCGGACGCACGCCCGACACCGACAAGCCGAGCGTCCGTGAGGCGGCGCCGTCGCCAGTGTAGGTCAACACTTGCAACGTGGCCGGGATACCCGGATCGGCCGTGCCGTCGTTGGTGCGCAATAGCAGAAAGTTCGTCGGGGGCTCTCCGACCGTCGTCGCAAACGCGGATTTGGTGGTCACGACGCCGGCGGCGAACGAGAGACCCGCGGCCGTCGCCGCGGCGTCCAGCTTGCTGATCTGTTCGGCGGTATGCCCTAACCCCTTCGCCCACCCATTGATCGCCGTGGACACGGCGGTCGTGGGCTTGATAAACAGCCCAGCGAGCGCCAAAAATGTGGCATCCCAGAGCGGCGTCGTGCGCGTGGTGGTGCCGGCAGAGTGGCGCACAGATCCAGCCAGAGACAGCCGAGCGCCAGGGTCCATGAAGGCGAGGTATTGGTAGGTCACGCCCGATTCATTGGAGCGCGCGTCAGCCCCGACGACGGTCAGGAACGTGCCTTGGTCGGCCGCGGTTTCGACGCCCGCCGCCGGCGCCGGAGACGCCAGCTTGTACTCCGCGCGCACCATCCCCTCTGAGGACAGCTCGCCTTGCCACCCCTCGGTGGCCGCCATGGAGGAACTGAACCAGGTCGCGCCGTCCGCGATCGTGGCGGTGACGCGCCGGACCTTGAAGAAACAGACCGGGGCGGGGAACTGGAGTTCGACCCGTGTGCCAGTCCCGACATAGGTCCCGCCCGTCGTGATGACCGGCGACAGCGGCGCGAATTCTTGCTGAGCCCAGGGCGACAAGGGGTACCAATGATTATGCTCGCCGTTCCGCGGCGGCACGGCGGGCACGGCGGCTTGCGATTTATTGATGTCCTCGCTGCCGAACACGCCCACCAGCACCGCGACACCGCCGATCGCGCCAATAGTCCGGGCGTGCGCCGAGGCGCCGGGCGTGAATCGCAGCGCCAAGGAGGTCATCCGCTCAGGCTCGGTCTGTCCAGGCGGATTAAACGACGCGCCGGCGGCCGCCCAATTCAACGCGGTCGGAGAGCCACCCGGCGCGGCGATCGCTTTTGTCAGGAAGGTCGTCGGGCCGATCGCGTAATCCATCGTGCCGACGGTGCCCCCCGCCGCCATGGAGTGATAGAGGGCGAAGAAGGCCGCGATCAGCCCGCCATTGACCGCGTTGGGGTCGTTGGTGCATTTCGCCTGCACATCGAGCAGCACGGAAAACAACGGCGCGGCGGCCGAACTGGAGGTTTGGTAGTGCGCCGTGTTCCCCGAGATGGCGGGCAGCGGCTTAAACCGCTCGATCACGCCCGTCCAGACGCCGGCGTCGTGGTCGGCCCCGTACGCGATCGGATCCAGCCTCACCACTTTCGTGCCATTGAGCCAATCCTGGTTCGCAAGCTCGAAATCGACCGGTACCGTGTGCGATGTCCAATCGTCGAGCGACAAGCACCCGCCATCGGCGGCGGTCGTCAGTTTGCCCATTTGCGAGTCTGCCAGATACGCCGGCGTGCCGAACCCGTCTTGGATCGTGCCGAACCCGTTCACTAAGAGCGGGCTGGGGAACGAGGTAATGTCGAGCGCCAAGACGTTATCCACGAACAACTTCGCCTTGGCGCCGGTCCCGCACTGGGCGACAAAATCCAGCTTGAGCCAGCGCGCAGTGGCGCCCGACGGCTGGACCCCCGTGGAGCCCAATAATGGCGTTAAGCTGAAATCCTGTTGGTCGAACACGGCGATATTGCCGAGTGGCGTGACACCAATCACGGCCGCACGCACGGCGCCGGTACTGTTCGAGAGGCGCCAGAATAGCAGGGTCGTGGTCGGCAAGGTGTCGATCCGCAGATACACCCGCTCCCACGTCTCGTTTGTGGTGAAGCCTGGGATAAACGTCCCGTTTTTGTGGGTAAACACGTTATTGGCGGTGCGGTCGCAGATTTCGAGGCCATAGCCGCCGTGGTGTCGCGATGCGCGCACACAGACGCCGCTCGCGTCGGCCGTCGGACCGGCGCCCCGAGTCGGTAACTCGAACCCTTCCGCCCACCGGACGCGTTCGATCGCTTGGACGGTCCCTGGGACTGTCGGCACCCGAGTGCCCGGCGGCGCAAATGCGAACTTGCCGACCCACACGAACAGCTGTTGCGCGGTGAAGACGCCGCCAAGTCCAAATGGTCCACCGACCGGGCGCGAAAAGAAATCCACGTTCGTCGGAAACCGCCCTGGGTCCGCCAGGGCCCAGATATGGACACTGGCGATGTACGGGGGATCGGGGAGCGGCGTCGTGGCGCCGAACGGGTGAATCACGCAGCCCGGATACTCGGCCACGGCGCGGTCTGGCGAGCAGAACACCTTCCCGTAGCCGCCAATCGGCGTAGAGAATAGGCCGTTGAATGTCACCAGGGACCCCGCTGGCGTCCGCGGCGAGTTCCAGCGTGACTGCGCCGCCTGCAGCGCGGCTACCACCACTTTATCGCTGAGGAATATGGTGTATTCGAGGTAAACCGTGGCCACAGCGCAACGCCCCTTTGGATTGAGAAGATGCGGACGGTCGGGCTTAGATCACACTGGAGTCAGACCGCTTGGCGAGCGGCGCATCCTCGTCCACGGTGACCCCGCTGGCCTCGATTGGGTCGCGCGACCCAAGTTTGATAGACGAGTTCGCGGACACGGACTCAAGCTTCTCGTGGCGGTCGGCGAGGACCATCCCCACAGAGGTGAACTCGGCCATGCTGTGGATAAAAAAGACAGATCCTGGCCGCCGCAGGACGTGATCGTGGTACACCCGCTCGATCGCGCGCACTTTGATTTGTCCATTCCGGCGTCGCGCCGGCACTGGGGCCGCGAAATTGGCCCGAATCGGCGGGGCCTCGGCGTCCGAGATGTCGGTGACTCGCGCTTTCACTGGCCGCGACGACGGGCGCATGGCTGCTACCTGGCGTGACTTGTGATTCATAGGAACGACCCTCGGGGGAAATGGTGCGAACACGAAACCGCGCCGGGCGCCCCCGTGGGAACGCCCGGCGCCAGAGGGGCATGTCCGCCGACTTACGGCGTGTAGTTCTTCGGATACGCCTTGGCGAGCAGCGAGAAGAGCGAGCGCGGCATCAGATACGCCGTGACGGTCACGGTCGGCGTGGTGCCGGCGAGGACATACTGGAGCCCCACGTACCTTTCCTTCGGCTGCCCGATCGGGAGGTCGAAGAAGTGGGCGGCGCCGGCGGCCAGGTTGGCGGCCGTAATGATCCGCTCCGACAGCACCGCCACGCTCCCGAGGAGCGGGTCGTCGTCCGAGACGACGTTCACCTGATACGTTTCGTCGCCCGTGGTCGCGTCGGCCGCAACGCCGACGAACACGCCAAAGCCCATTGGCTCACCCGTGCCGATCTCGCGGTCGGGATCCACGACGCCGAGGTCAACTGACGACGTGCTGACCGCCGTCACGGTGAGTGCCTGAGCGTTGCTGACTCTGAGTAGTGCGTCCAAAATCATAATATGACTCCTGGGGGAAGGCTGGCGCTTAGGCCACTAAGGATTCGGTGTTGACGAGTGAATCGACGATGCGCACCGGTGTGGTGCCGAACATCAGGACGCGTTTGCCGGCCACGTTCTCGTACGTGAGGCCGCCGCCCGACTGGACATCGTCACGGAACCGCTTGCGCAGCGCCCGACGGACGCGGCGGTTCATGTACCAGACACGGCTACCGAGGTCGTTCACGATCGTTTCCTCGGCCTGCTCCATCAGGTCGATCAGTTCCGTCGTGTCGATGCCAGAAATGTCGATATTCGCGATGCGCGCCACATGCCGGTGGTCTTTCAGCGCGATGCCGGCCTTCCACTGCCAGCGCTCCTGGAGCGCCCGCATCCGCTGGCCGCCGATGCCGGCCGTGGTTTCCACCGTCACTTGGCCATAATCCTCGTGGAGGAGCCCCGCCTGGCTGCCCTTGGGGAAAATCCCGCAGACCGTCTCGGCGTCCCACGAGACCAGCCAGGCGGACGTGTTGTCCGCGCCGACGCCGCCGGCGAGGATCACATTGCTGCCGTTGCCGGCGGTGGTGCTGGAGTAGCGCGGCGACAGGCCCGTGAATTCTTCGGGGTTGGCGCCGGAATTGCCGTAAAACAGGGTGCTGGCCATTTCCTGGTTCATGGCTTCGATGAACGCCCTCGCCTCCGACATGCGGAACGCGCCGACGTTGCCGTTCAGGAGGGCCAGGTCCTTGTCCACCTCGCACCAGGCTTCGAGCATGCCGACCTGCTCGTCAATCGGCGTCGTGGTGGATTTGCTCGGCGTGACGCCGTTGTTGATCAGTCTCCAGGCCACGGTCGGCAGCCCTGTCCGAACAGTGGTACGGTGGCCGGTGGGCAGATTGCCCTCCCTCCACAGCATGTCCGCGAGAATTTCGTTCGTCTGAGACAACAGCTCGACGATGCTCGGAACTTTTCCGTCGGGGTCGAGCCGCTTGGCCCAGTCGGCCAAGGTAAGAGCGGCGGTGCTGAGTGCTGCCATATGGGGAACTCCGTAAAATCAAAAGGGCCAAAACCATGTACCCGAGCCGTGACAGCTCAAGCGTGGACGATGTTTTTGGAGAACCCCTCTGGATCGCCGAAGCGTCTCAGTGGCCTCAGCACGGCAGGATGTCAGGCGACGGGCGCCGATCACCTCTGCCGAGCGGTCGTTGCAGTGTCCCGCTGGCGGGACACAATCAGTCTGCCTTGTCGCCGCCGGTCTGATAAAACCGCTCGTGCATCGGAACAGACCGGTTTGCCGAGGGATCTTTCGACCCCGCCGGCAGAGCGTCTTCCGACACGAGTCGGCCGACACGGGCCAATCCTTGCACAAAGGCCTTGTTATATTCAAGCCCCGTCCGTTTGAGCCATTCCGCCACGGAGGCGGATTCGGGGTCGCCGGGCGGCCACGCGGCATCACGCCCCCGCCCGGCGAGGGCCAAGGTTTGCGGCAAATTCGCGCCGCCCAGGCCAGGGTCTGCCGTCAGTTCAGCCAAATAGTGCGCGGCCTGCTGGCGCTGCTGCGCCACGCGTTGGCCCAACCAGTCGTCCGCCTCGGCTTTGTCGAGCCCCAGCGCCAGTGCTTCGGCCGCCATCGCCGCCACGTCCGCCTCGGTGAACGGGCCGTCGTCGGGCGCCGCAAGCGTATACGGCTCGGCGGCGAGCACCGGCACCACCGGCTCGGCGGCGGGCACCGGCTCGGCGGCGGGCACCGGCGCTACGGGCGGTGGAGGGGCCACTGGCGCACCAGCGTCAACGGGAGCAACGGGAGCAACGGGAGCAACGGGAGCAACGGGAGCAACGGGAGTAGCGGGCACGTTTAATCCTCCTCTGTAGCGGACGTAGCGGACGCGATGTGTGCCGCCTCGATCTCGCTGTCTTCGCGGCTTTGCCTGGCCATCGCCTCAGATTCGAGCGTTAGGTATAAGTTGACGCCGATTTCGATCGCGTCGGCGCGGAGCTCGCAGCCAATCGCCCGGCGGCCTTGCAAATACGCCATCTCCAGCGCGTCGGTCGAAAACGCTGGCTCTGTCAGGCGACAGGCGTCCATGATCGCCCGCCACACATGCCGGCCCTCTGGTGTGCTCAGGACTTTCCCGATCGCGATCCGGAGCGTCTTGTTCCGCCGAAACACCAGCCGCTCCGCGCGCCGGACCTGCTTCGGGTCGTCAGGGTCCCTCACGATCGCCGGACGGTCGGTTAGGTGCAGCACCTAGGCCCCCCCCTGGCTGTCCAGCATCCGCGACAGCGCGGAGGTGGCGTCAGGCAAGGTCGCTTGTGACGCGGCTCGCGCCCCTTCGCCGGCGGCCTTCGCCGTCTGCGCCGCCTGCGCCGCTTGCGCCGCTTGCGCTTCTTGCGCTTGCGCCGCCTCGGCTTCTTCGGTCGGGACCACGGTCGCCGGGTCTTGACCTAGCATGTCGGCGTAGGCGTCAATGATTTTGAAAATCCGCACCTTATGGCGCACGCCCGGGAACACTTCCGCCAGCGGCACCAGTGTGGACAGGAACCGGTCCTGGCCGACCACGCCCACCAGCTTCTGCGCCTGGGCCATGATCGACAAATATTCCACTTTGAGGCGGATGCCCTGAATCTCAGGCGGCGGCACCGGGAGATACCCCCGCCGCATCATGATCGCAAAGACTCGGTCAATGGCCGGCGTGTGCAGCTCGTCGCCAAGGAGCTCCACGACCGGCCCTAGGCCGAGCAGTTTCTCTTGCGCGCGCTCGTCCACTTCCCGGGCGGTCATTGGCCCACCGCCGACGCGCTGATCTGATTGCGCAATCATCAAAAAGAGGTTTTTGTAAAACGCCTCGTTGATGTTGTCGCGATACTCCCACAAGTCCTCGGACAATTCCTTCACACTGGCCCTGACCTCGTGCACCGGCCGGAGGCCCTGCATCCCGTCACGCACATCCAAATAGGTGATGGAATTGGGCGTCGAGGAGGTCTGTTGGGTGCGGAGCGCGCTCGGCCCCACCAGCGCGGGACTGACAATTTTGGCGATGGCTTTCGCTTTTGTCCGATGCCCCAATTGCAGACTTTTCACGTCCCCGAGCGACGTCATGCCTGGGCAATCGGTGCCGTAGCAGTCCTCGGCAGATGTGACTTCCCACCGCGGCACCATCACGGGAAATTCGTGAAATCCTGATTCTCTTAGAATCCGAGGGTTACTGCCCGATCCGGCCGACGCCGAGGTGCGCTCGATATGGCAGGAAGAGAATTGCATCGACTGATTCGACAACCGCCCAGGGACCCACTGCGGATTCGGCGCGATCGCCCACAAGATCTGCACGGGCGAGGTGTACTGCCCGTTGTCCCACAGCGCGCGCACCGTGTCGGAGATCTGCGCCCAGACAATAGGCCGGCCGGGGACCGCCGCCGATCCGCCCTCGCCGCCGAACTCTTGGACGACCTGGTACACCGTGAACTCGTACTCGCGCATGAACTGATTTGGGCGGCCCCGCCGGTCCAAGCCCACCACGTACGACCCGTTGGGGTAGCTGTACGCTCGAAATAAATCATCGTCGTCTTCCAATAACGCCATAGCAGCGGTGCCAAACAGCCCGCAGTCGCCGTACGTCTGGGGGAATGTGTTGTAGATGTTTGTGCCAGCGAAGAGCGCCTGCATTCGCTGCGTGGCCACGTGCAGCCAACTCTTGACCGGCCCGTACGTGGCCAGGTCGGGGTCGGGCGTCCCCAACGAAAACCACGGCCGCAGCGGCGAGGTGAGCCCGGCGTGCATGCCCGATCGGAGCGTCCGGTGCGCCATTTTGGCGGTGCCGACCACAATATTTTGGTT
>Ga0209591_10006128_pt1 | contig 13373 bp, 12 predicted proteins | sample MAT01_FD_187207 | JGI IMG/M metagenome (GOLD analysis project Ga0209591, IMG submission 187207) | Freshwater microbial communities from Lake Fryxell liftoff mats and glacier meltwater in Antarctica - MAT-01 (SPAdes) (version 2) | ecosystem: Environmental > Aquatic > Freshwater > Ice > Liftoff...
ACCCAAACCTGCCGAGAATACCGCCACCGCCACCTCCGGGTTCGAGTTTGCCGATCGGCAATTCTGGTTCCATCACACAAGAATTACCTTATATCTTAGGTTCGGGCGATCGCATTGCTTTAGATATTTTCGGTGTTCCTGAATTTAGCAAAGAATATCAAGTGTTAGTTGATGGTTCTCTCAATCTACCAATCGTTCGCAGTGTATCAATTCAAGGGCTGACATTACAACAGGCCGCCAACGTCATTACCAAGCGATATGAACCCTTCATCAATGTGCCCGTTGTCACAGTAACTTTGATGGTTGCTAGACCCCTAAATATCGGGATTGCTGGTGAAATTACTCGTCCGGGTTCCTACAAGATTAATCCCTCCAGAGAAGGAGGAGGAGTCAAATTTCCGACTTTGATGGAAATGCTACAACTTGCAAAAGGAGTCACCTCCGCAGGAGATATGCGAGCAGTGCAAATTCGCCGTCCCCGCAGAGGTGGAGCAGAGCAAATTATTACTGTTAATTTGCAGGAGTTTTTAGACACAGGAAACCTGCGACAAGATGTCACAATCCGAGATGGAGATACAATTTTTATACCGACAGCAACTTCTCTAAATACTCAAGAAGTACGTCAAAGAGCTAGTGCTAATTTTTCCGCTGATATTACTAAACCAATTGGCGTGGTAATTGTCGGCGAAGTTAATCGGCCGGGGCCTTATACTGTATTTGCTTCGGATGTGCGATCGACCAACCAACAAACAGAGTTGAGTTTTGTATCTATCGACCAGCAGCAAGGAGCCGTTGTGGGCTTGCCAACAATAACTAGAGCACTCAAAATTGCCGGCGGTATCACTACAGAAGCCGATATCCGCCGCGTGCAAATCCGCCGCCAAATCAGAGGCGGCAACGAACAAACTATCATGGTAAATCTGTGGGATTTGCTGCAAAAAGGCGACTCTACTCAAGATATTTTGCTGCAAGAAGGTGATAGCGTGATTATCCCGACAGCATCTACTGTAGACTTAACGGAAGTTGCCCAACTCGGAAGTACGAGTTTCTCTCCAAACGCGATTAGCATCAATGTTGTGGGGGAAGTAATCAGGCCTGGAGCTTTACTGGTTAAACCCAGTACATCCCTGCACCAAGCTTTGCTCACCGCAGGCAGTTTCAATCAATTGCGGGCGAAAAAAGACAAGGTGGAACTGCTGCGTTTGAACCCCAATGGTACTGTTACTCGCCGCACTATTGATGTGGATTTTGCTCAAGGGTTGAATCCTGACAATAATCCAGTTCTCCGTAACAATGATGTGATCCTCGTAGCGCGATCGGGCTATACTAGGGTAGCAGATAATATCGGTAGTTTCTTGCAGCCGATCACAGGAGTTGCAGGTGTCATTAACACTGTTAGCGGAGTTTTGACTGGTGTTCAAGCAACTATGAGCGCTTTTGAGAACTTATTTTTGGGAGGCAATTTCGAGCGAAAAAATCAACTCGATCAGCTTCGTCAACAACGTGAAGATAGACAAGAGCAACGTCAAGATAGACAGTTTGAAAGAGAGCTACAACGTCAAGAAAGAGAAAGACAAGCAGAGGACAGAAAACAGCAAGCAGAGGACAGAAAACTACAACTTCAAGACAGACAGCGACAAATTGATGTTGAAAATCAGCGACTTCAGATTCAAAATCAACAACTTCAGCTTCAGCAGCAGTCGCCACAGCAAATTCAGTCTACTCCTTAGACATCATAAGCAAGGGAGGAGACGGCAATGCCCTTGGACTACTCCCAAAATAATCGATGGCGCTCGCTATGAGGACACGGAAATGCCGTGTCCTGACTGTGGGTAATATTCATTCCGATGCCACCGGATTTGATATTATTTATCAGAAAGATGTGCGCGTTACAGAGGGAGAATTTAAAATATTTAACAAAACTTTCCTGTAGATATCTAAACCTTTGGCATTCAGGTGAACGCCGTCAATTGTTAAGTCTTGATTGAGCGCCTTTTCCTTAAATAATGCTTGTATTCCTTGACATTCAACAGGAACTTTTTCGGCAGCGGCTACTTGCTCAATCAAAACATTTATTTCGTCAACTCTGGCAATTGTTCCCGCTGCTTTCGGATTGTGGCTAGCGGCAAGTGTTGAGTAAAAAGCAGGAACGAGAATGATTTGTTTAGTGCCGAGCGATCGCATTATGGCGATCGCCTCTTTCAAATTATTGACAAACTGTTCATCGCTAATGCCATACATAGCATCATTTGTGCCGATCGCCAAAATCGATTTTTCACAGGTAAATGCCTGTGGTACTACCAGTTTAAGCTGTTCTAGCAGCGAAACAGAACTCATTCCGCCGATCGCAAAATTAAAGTTTCCATCTCCCAAAGAATCTTGCAAAGCCGAGGAAATAGAATCGCCCCACACGCACCCTTGATACTGCTTGTCTTGAATTTGCTGTACCTGATTGTACACTGCCATTTGCCACCACAGCGCAGAGCTCACGTTATCACCCGCAGGCTGCGGATTAGCTAACACCCGAAAGGGGATGTACGCGCACAACAACAAAGCCAACACGACGGAAATTAACCTAAATTTAACTGTCATAAAACTTGCTACTCTGGCTGCTACTCTTGCTGCTACTTTAGTTTATGCTATTGCTTTAATTCACGGGCGATGTCACGAATATTGTTGCCCAGATTATTCACCCATACATATAGCAGTGGACAGTTGACCTGTGACAGTTGACAGTTGCATAACGGGAATCAAATCATTGATGCAGTACGGGTATCGGCTCTATTCATTCCGGTTATTTATGTCCTCACCGATTAGATGGAGCAAGTGCCCAAAACTTACTCTACCGCATGGATGGCAAGAACATTACCAGCTATATCGTCTACGATGACAGCGGACGGGCAATTAAGCGAGTAGACTTGACAGGAAAGGCTCATGCAAATGTGCCGACACCTCACGCAGTTGAATGCAAACACAACCAAAACTCAGCAGGAGACATTTACGTGCAAGCTGAGAAAACAGTTAGGCCAGCTAGATTGGATGAAATACCCTAGAAATTATGTTCATCAAACAAATATCCTTGAATGCAGATAAACTAATCGATTTCCAGCAATGGAAAAAAGCCAACGGCGATGATTTTTCACTCTGGGATTATCTTTTTGGATCTGCTAATATTGAAATTGCCATAGCTTTCACAAAACTATTCTGGCCAGATTTTGTCGAACATGAAGGCGGCATCTTTTTGTCCGAAGCCTTTAACAGTCAAATCTACGAACAGTGGAAAATCGAACTGGGGAATGATGTCGCTGCAATTGAGCAGGTGATGAACCACCAGCACGTTGATGACATTCTCCCCGGTGCCCAAAACGCTAGCAGTGACAATTTATTGTATTTGGGACAAGCATTAGCTCAGATGTGGGAAAGTCGCCTAACATCGCTTTATCCTCAGCGCCGTTTTCAAGTTAAATGCGATCGCGACGAACACACGGTTGTAGTGACATTTTTTCAAGATAATTAATCAACCCTTCGCCCGCAACAATTCAGGTTGCAAAACCTGATTTAATTTGCCACTACGAAACCCCTCCAAATCCAAAGTCGCGTACACAAAACCAAACTCTTGAAACACCGCGACTAATCCAGGCAAATCCGCATTTACCACGAACTCTTGAATCTCCTGGGCCGGCAATTCAATTCGCGCCGTATCTCCATCCGATCGCACGCGCAGATTTTTCAGTCCCAACTGCCGCAAATACCGTTCAGCGCGCCCCACTCTTTGCAACTTAGCAACAGTGATTTCTTCACCGTAAGGAAAGCGCGAACTCAAACAAGGTTGAGCCGGTTTGTCCCACCAAGGTAAACCCAATTCTTTTGCCAACTGTCGAACTTCAAATTTAGTCATACCAACTTCTGCTAAAGGCGATCGCGCGCCCCGTTCCTTAGCAGCCTGAATCCCCGGACGGTAATCCTTTAAATCATCACCATTAACCCCATCTACCACATAAGGATAACCCTTTGCCAGTGCTAGCGGTTTCAAAGTATCGTGCAGTTCGCTTTTGCAGAAATAGCAGCGATTAACCGGGTTAGAAGTGTAATTGGGATTTGCCATTTCCTGAGTTTCTACTTCCTGGTGGGCGATGCCAATTTCTGCGGCTTGAATCCGCGCATCTTCTAAATCTTCTGGGAGTAGAGACGGGGAAACGGCAGTCACGGCCAAAGCGCGATCGCCCAACACGTCAAAAGCAATTTTTGCCACCAATGTGCTGTCAATGCCACCAGAGTAGGCAATCAGCGCCCATTCCATCTGCGCGAAAATATCTTTTAATTGTTCTAGTTTTTCCACTAACATAATTTCAACTTTTTGTGACAAACACAAATATAGAAGACCGGGCGGTTGAAACCGCGTTTATACAGACAAAACCCGGATGGTGCGCGGGTTGAAGAACGGGCGGTGAAAATTACGTTATTTTCTTTAGTCCGCGGAGGCGGACTTCGTTTTTGTAGACGCGGTTTCAACCGCCGTCTACGTTTCTTGCCGATCGATCACCTTATCTCTATCTTAGCGTGCTAATTCGATAATAAAATTGGTTCGATCGTTCGGACTTTAGTCCGCAAAATCCGAGGACTAAAGTCCTGACTGCGAACTATTTAAAATTCTCGGCGGGCAAATATGGCGATCGCAATTGACAGCAGCAGCACCACATACAGCAAACCGTAGCCAGCATCTGTAATCAAACCCGCCAAGTAAGGAACTTGTCCGTAAACAGCATCATTTCTCAAATTGAATCTGGCTAAATCCGGCAAAACCAGATAAAGTCCCATCATCAATTGTTCAATGCCAGGATTTTTAGTTAACTTACCCACAGCCACCAAATCCCGCGTCGAATGTCCCATCAAATACACACCAAATGTCAGTAAAGTTGCCAGCAGCGAACTGCTGAAAACCCCAAATAAAATCCCGACTGCGGCCATGAGACACAGCTCAAACCAGATGAATAGCGAAGCAATTAAAATGCTTTCCAAAGGGTAAGGAATCCGGCTCAAACTCAGAATAACCAGATAGACAACAGTCATGGCCGCTACAAGCACAAATAGCACCGCCGACAGCCCTAAGTGCTTGCCTACAATTAACTCAGCCCGACTTATCGGCTTAGCAACTAACAGGTAAACAGTCCGCTTTTCAATTTCTTTGTTGACCAGTTCGGTAGCCACAAACACTGTGGCAATTAGACCGAGAATGCTCATACCAGCCAAGCCGATATCTAAGATAATTTTCTTCTCGGTTGTCGCGGCCAATTCCGGTATTAACCGTACCGCTGCTCCCATCAACAGAGCAAAAATAATAATTATGTAAAGGATGCGATCGCGAATTACTTCCCAAAATACATTAATTGCGACTGTCAAGATTCTTCTCAAATTCATCTAGTTATTAACCCGCTGGAAACTTTCGTCATATTTTAGTTTAAGGGAAGAAGGAAGAAGGAAGAAGGAAGAAGGAAGAAGGCTTGGGAGCATCTCATTTTTGTAAACAGCATTTTTTTATTTATTATAGTGCGATCGTCCCCGCTCGCGAGTAGATCCGCGAGATCTTGAGGTGCTCGCACTATAATTAAACGCAAAACTGAGATGCTCCCGAAGCCTCGCTGCTGCTTGCGGGCCCATATCCCCATCTCCCAATCGCCAGAGACAGGCTCAAACCTGACTGTCTCCCGCAGTTCCATCTTTTTTGAGTCCGGGTTTTGAGCGTTTGATAGCGTCGCAGGTTACAGTCGCCCGATTGGCTGTATCGAACACCTCGCAAGACTTGGTAAACGAATATATTTCCGGTCTAAAAACCAGCCCCATCCAGGTTGCTTGCATCTCTAACTGATAGCGCGACTGTCCTTGAACGATCGAAGTTTTGACATCCCAGCTACCATCTTCTGGGACTGTCCCAATTGTTCCTAATGCTTTATTCTTCAGGAAAAATCGCTCGTTGTCAATATCTATTAACATTTGTTCAACCTGCGGCCACGGTTTGGTGCGGGCTTCATTTTTTACGTATCGCTCCATTGCATTGAGGATGACCACTCCTCGGGAACGATTAATAGTTGGCTGTTGAAATGTCACCACATAATCGCTTTGTCTCAAATCCTGCGATAAAATGCTCGGATACTGTTCTATCCAACCTTGAATTAAAAAGTGAAATGTAAACCAACAGGAAAACAGCACGTGAATTAGCGTAATCATCAAAAACTGAGGGCGCACCAATGACCTGATACCTTCCCGTTTTGACTCGCTATTCCAAACCTCTATTATCGCCAGAATTATTACTGCTATAATTGGGCCGCATATCCATGCTATTTCCTTCTTGTCCGACGGCAATCTTACCAGCAACCACAAGCCAATTAAGGCGCTTGTCACCCACGGACTCAGACTTACTCCTTTAATCACAAAAGGTGGCTGGCTGGTCAGCAAACCCATTGAAAGTATAAAAAATAACCAGCTCATATCAAACATCAGAGTTCTCGTCGGCCAGTCTGTGACTGCGGCCACCGACAGCAAACCTAAAAAGATGCTGAGCAGTAAAGGGGTTTTCCAGTGGACAACTTTAGGCGGAATCATCGCCTTTTGAACTTTTTTATTGGCTTCCCACAGGTTGTTCGTCACCTTAGTGAGTTGCTGAGTGACATCCAAAAATTGCTTCATCATATATTTCAATTATTGACGCTTTCCACAAACAACACGGTTAAAACAACGAAATTGCTAACAGTGTGGGCAATTAAAACTGCTCCAAACTGGTTAGTTACTTGAAAAGTCTTTTTGGGAGGACGGCGGGTGAGGGTTGGCGGCCCTAAAAACTGAGGTTTAGAAGCTTTTTTATTGCCTAAAACCCAGTTTTCTATAATTTCTAAACTCTGCCATTTTGCTAGAAAAGTGACGGCCAATAATAAGACGGCAATCATAGTTAGGGTAGGGTAAAGATTCGCATTTCCGCCTAATAACATATAACCGATGAGCTCTTCCCGCAAATCTTTGGGAAGAACGCTTTCTATGCCGAAGAAAACTAACCAACCTACGCAAGTGCAAGCGAGATTGAGGATGGCTGTATATTCAACGCTGGTTTTGGGACCTAGTTTGAGTAGTTTTTGCAGAAACCACGATTCGATCGCGATCGCCAAAAATATAATTAAAACTTGCACCAAAACAATCCGAAATGGGAAAACATTTGCAATCATAAGCCTTCAGGTATATCAGCCAGGGTGAGATTTTAATTGTACAGCACCAGCGGAATCATCAAGAGCTGCTGGTCTTAGCCCTCAAGATCCTTCGATCGCCCTTGTGAAAGTCAGGTGGTTTACGACTTATCGTATAATCTTTTGAGATCCGCCTGCACAATGCAAACATTCAACATTCAAGGCGGGCGATCGAATACCCACCCCGAGACAGACTCAAATAACTGCTGATTATGGTAAGGAATGGCATTGGTATTCGGACAGCCTCATCCCGCTCGGAACGCGCCGCGGGCCAAATTCACGTCTACGACGGCGCAGGTAAAGGCAAGTCTCAGGCCGCCTTGGGAGTAGTTTTGCGCTCGATCGGGCTGGGTATCAATTCTGAGTCGCCCACGCGAGTCTTGTTGCTGCGCTTTCTCAAAGGCCCCGGCCGCTCCTACGACGAAGACGGGGCAATAGAAGCCCTGCAACGGGCATTTCCGCACTTGATCGACCAAGTACGCACCGGTAGAGCCGAATATTTTGGGGCCGAAGCAATCACCCGGTTCGATCGCACCGAAGCTCAGCGGGGCTGGGATATCGCCAAAGGAGCGATCGCCAGCGAGCTTTATTCCGTCGTGGTGCTAGACGAACTAAACCCCGTATTGGACTTAGGTTTGCTGCCAGTGGACGAAGTAGTCCAAACCCTCAAAAACAAACCAGAATATTTAGAAGTAATCGCCACAGGCCGAGCAGCCCCCGAAGCTTTGCTAGAAATTGCCGACTTACACTCAGAAATGAAGCCGCACTATCACCCCGCAGCGGCAGAGCATAATATTTCCGGTATCGAAATATACACCGGAGCCGGCAAAGGCAAGTCTACCAGTGCCTTGGGGAAAGCTTTGCAGGCGATCGGTAGAGGTATCAGCCAAGACACATCTCACCGCGTGTTAATTGTACAATGGCTCAAAGGTGGGACTGGTTATACAGAAGATGCGGCGATCGCAGCTTTGCGACAAAGTTACCCGCAGTTAGTAGACCATCAGCGATGTGGCAGAGATGCTATAGTTTGGCGGGGACAACAGCAAGAGCTAGATTGTATCGAGGCAGAACGCGGCTGGGAAATCGCTAAAATGGCGATCGCCAGCGGCTGGTATAAAACGATCATTCTCGATGAACTCAATCCCACAGTAGACTTAGAACTGCTGCCGGTAGAGCCGATCGTCGAAGCCCTGCTACGCAAGCCCCGCGATACTGAAATTATTATCACCGGGCGCTGCTACAAACCCCATGCTTATTTTGACTTGGCAAGCGTACACTCGGAGGTATACTGTCACAAACACTACGGCGATCGGGGCGTAGAACTAAAGCGGGGTGTAGACTTTTAGACCCCTGCATGGTGCGGAGTTCGATCCGAGCCAGAATTATTTAAAGACCAATACGCTTGGGTTCACAGTGTTTGTTTCCGGAGATCCCCCTCGCATCCCCCTTCAGAAGGGGGACTTTGAGAAGACTCTTGTCCCACCCCCTACCCCCATTTTTAAGGGGGAGTAGGGGGCAAGCTAAGGGGGGATCAGTCTTAACGGAACCGTATTGATTTAAAGACGACCCTGCCTGGGAAACCGGAAATTGCCACAAAGTCTTGTTACCAAGTAACCAAGTAACCAATCTCTCACTTTTCATTGTCTGGCGATCGACCTTTGTTAATCTTGAATTTCCTTCCCTGGAGGCGATCCCCGAGCGCCAACCCAGAATGGAACATTAATAATATGAGCCGCGTCTTCTTGAGCGTGAGCACCTGAGACATTGCACAAGGATTATTAAAGGTTGAAGACATTGAAAATAAAAGCTTACAAGCAAAAAGTCCGTGAGGGAGAAAGTCTAGACAGGGTTAACACCAGTAGGCTAGACTTGCGGCTGGCAAACAGGTTAAACTACAGCGGCATCCAAACATTCGGTGTTCTAGGCAGTGTCTGTAGTCGCACCAGCGATGATCAACAAGAAGTAGAGGAGTGAAGCTGTATGACAACGTTAACTGACAATTCTGATCAAGCTAATTTAAACACTCCGGGACTGGGCCCGGATACAATCTTTGCCGGAGCGGGGGCGGATTTTATTACAACTTCTACCCTCGGCGGCAGCTTAATATTTGGCGAAGGCGATAACGATACTCTAATTTCCGTCGGCCCCAACGATACCCTATACGGCGGCAACGACGAAGATTCATTAGTAGGCCAGCGCGAGCGAGTTTTCATGCTGGGCGACGCAGGCAATGACACTGTAATCGCTCAAGCCCGGAATTCGACGCTGTTGGGCGGTGCGGGAGATGACTTGCTCCAAGGCACAGTCGATGGCAACCTGATGTTTGGCGGTCAGGGCTCAGATACGATGCTAGGAGGCGCCCTGGGAAGAGACACCCTCTACGGTGGCAAGGACAATGACTCCCTCGGCTTCTTCATCGCAGGCGGCGGCAACAACCTAGGTCTTGGCATCGGTGGCAGCGCCGGTGGCAATCAAGGCAACAACTTCTTACGCGGAGACTTGGGCGACGACTTGGTTGTAGGTATCAATCAGAGAGATACTCTGTTCGGCGGTAGAGGTAACGACACACTGCGAGGTGTAGCCAGCAACAGCTATCTTTCCGGCGATCTTGACAACGATACCTTAGTCATTAACAACAGTACCCAGTCGAGTCCTTTTGCTCCCGGCAGCGTCATCACGATCGGCATTGAGAAAACCACCTTGCTCGGCGGTGCCGGCAACGATTCTCTCGTTGGCGGTATCGGCGAGTTTGGCGCTGGCAAAAACTTGTTTGACGGTGGCGACGGCAACGATACGATCAGGGTTTTTGCTACGCAGGATACCGCGCTAGGAGGTGCAGGCGACGACTTCATCACGTCGCAGGGGACGACGGCGGCGCAGCCAAATATAACTTTGAGCGGAGGTGCCCAGAGTTCATTTGGAGGCTTTGCGGGTCGCAACTTGCTCGACGGCGGCGATGGCAACGACACGATCGTTGCAGCTTTTGTGAGTGATACCATGATCGGCGGCGCAGGCAATGACAGCTTGAGCGGCATCTTTAATCAAGCCTTCGGTGGAGATGGCAACGATACGATCGATGCCACTTTTACTGTCGTCGGTACTACTCCTGTGCTGGTTACTCTCGACGGCGGCCTGGGCGATGATTCCTTAATTGGCAACCGGAGCGCCACCAACTTCATGAACGGTGGTGAAGGGAGTGACACGATCATTTTTGGCAGCACGGGCGATAAATTGGTTGGCTCCTTTGGTGGTAACGACTTCATCTCCTACGCTAGCACTGTCAACTTTGCCTCCCCGAATGTCACAACAGTCAACTTTATTACCGATAACTTAGGCAACAACTTCATCACCGGTGGCAACGGCACTGATGTCATTACTACCGGTGCTGGCAACGACACACTGTACGGCGGCTCCAACAGTCTTCCTTTTACCCCACGACTTGACGGGAACGATACCTTAAATTCTGGTGGCGGAAACGACATGCTGTTGGGCGGCTATGGAGACGACTATTTGATCGGAGGAGACGGCAACGACTCTCTCGGTGGCGGGCCCGGTTCTGACACGCTGATTGGCGGCTCTGGCGATGACAGCTTCTACTACAGCAACTTCCAGGAAGGCCGCTTCGACACCCTCACCGGCGGCGCCATCCCCGCCGGATTCAGCACCAGTCCCGACCAAATCGGTGACTTTAACCAACAAGGCCAAGACAAGATAGTATTGGATAGTATTGCCTTCGGCTTTGGTCAAGTGGGTGGGCCAAGCCAACTTCCTGGTCAATCGTTCCAGGTGTTTGACAGCGGGACTTACGTTGGTAATTCTAATACGACGAACATTCCTGCGGCACAACTTCCGCAGACAACAGGGTTCTTGTTTTACCAAGCTGAAGACGGACGACTAGGATATGACCCTGACGGTGCTCTTGGGTCTCGATCACCCATTACACTCGCAATCCTGGATCGCAGACCAGCCTTGGGTAGATCAGATATTATCCTGATTTAATTTAGGTGGCAGCGGGTGGGAGTGGGTTTGGAAAAAACCATCGCCCGCGCCAACTCTAAAAACTAATTGTGCGATGTTTCGAGCTAGGGATATGAATCCCTGGCTTTTTTGTTGCAGGGACTCGGCGGTTGAAACCGCGACTATACAAACGAAGTCCACCTCCGTGGACTGAAGAATTAAGAGACTCGGCGGTTGAAACCGCGACTATACAAACGAAGTCCACCTCCGTGGACTGAAGAATTAAGAGGTATTAAAGCGAGCAAAAAAAAGCCAGCAAACCATATGTTTGCTGGATTCTGTAGGCAGGAAACTTTTAGCAAATACTCTGACTAAGCTTTGTCTACAATCTCTTTTGCTTGATCTTTGAGGTCTTCTTTCATGTGAATTGCTGAGGCTTCGTCCTGCTTGGCTTGACCTTCTACTTTATCTTTCAGATTGCCTGTAACTTCGCTCACAGCTTCTTGGATTTTGCCTTCAATATTCTTAGCAGTTGCTTCGACTCTATTTTCAATGCTCATTATTTTTTATTTTAACTCTACAAATACTAAGATAGGATTTTCTAGTTGAGTTTGAATCCGTCTAAAGATGGATTTGCGGTTAATACCGATTATGAAAAAGGCGAGCATCTGTAGGGAAACGGCAGTCCCTCCGCTACGCTTCGCCCATTAGTCTCAACTTAAGCCTAAAAGCCATGAGAAATCTCGCTTCGACGCGAGGCCAGATCCCCCCTAGCCCCCCTTAAGAAGGGGGGGACAAGACTCTTCTCAAAGTCCCCCTTCTTAAGGGGGATTTAGGGGGATCTGGCCTCGGCGGTAAACAGCCGTCTGTGACTATGTTCGCAGCTCAAGTTGACACGGCTTTGGGCGAAGCGTAGCGGAGGGAGTGCCGTTTCCCTAGGTTTGAGAATTGGTATAAGTTGCAGGTTCGATCGCAATTTCGACAAGTTTATGTTTGGAGGACAAACCGGATTTAATGGCGATCGCAGATTTCGGCACTTTAAACTTTTTCGCCAACAACATGATTAATTCTTGATTAGCTTTTCCATCGACAGGCGGCGATTTGAGATGTACTGTGAGGCTGCCGTCGGGTTGCTCTTCGATGCTTTGCTGCTTGGAATTTGGCTTAACTTTGACTGTAAAAATCGTCATACTTCGACTGTTTCTGAATGTTCGATTTTTGTTCCCAAAACCTTCAGAAATTCAGCCAACCAGTTTGGATGAGCAGGCCACGCGGGGGCTGTGACTAAGTTGCCATCGACTACGGCTTCGGTAACGGGAACTTCGGTATATTTGCCGCCAGCGCGGAGTATGTCGGGGCTGCAAGCTGGATATGCAGTGCAGCGTTTGCCTTCGAGCACACCGGCGGCGGTGAGGACTTGCAAGCCGTGACAAATAGATGCGATCGGCTTTTTGTTATTAGCAAAGTAGCGGGTAATTTGCAACACTTGTTCGTTGAGGCGAATGTATTCTGGGGCTCTTCCTCCGGGGATAATCAAAGCGTCGTAATCGGCGCAGTTGATTTCGTCAAAAGTCGCGTTTAAAGTGAAGTTGTGACCGGGTTTTTCGCTGTAGGTTTGGTCGCCTTCAAAGTCGTGAATTGCGGTGCGAATTGTTTGGCCTGCGGCTTTGTCGGGGCAGACTGCATGGACGGTGTGACCTACCATTTGCAGTGCTTGGAATGGTACCATTACTTCGTAGTCTTCTACAAAGTCGCCGACTAGCATTAATATTTTTTTGGCTGTCATATTTGTAACTCCTGTTATTTAGATTTTGTTAAATAGGATTTAAAAGACTCGGCGGTTGAAACCGCGTTTACACAAACAAAACCCGCCTCCGCGGGTTGAAGAACGGGCGGTTTCAACCGTATGTCTTATTTGGAATCTAGAAACCGTTGCGGCCCCAAATCACCATTGAAATTGAGAAGGAGAACAAAACTAGCACCGAAACCCAACCGAGTGACAAAATATCCATAGCTATTTATTGAATGAACTGTACAAAGTGACTTCAAACCTTATCATAATTTAATTTGAGCCATTTTTGGAATGAAGGTGCTGTGAAGGATTCGTCAAATTTTAGTTTCGCTGAACGGGTAGAATCTTTGAAAGCAGGGAGTGTTGCTGCTTTTTCGGTGTTTCTTGGTTTT
>Ga0209591_10006131_pt1 | contig 13363 bp, 10 predicted proteins | sample MAT01_FD_187207 | JGI IMG/M metagenome (GOLD analysis project Ga0209591, IMG submission 187207) | Freshwater microbial communities from Lake Fryxell liftoff mats and glacier meltwater in Antarctica - MAT-01 (SPAdes) (version 2) | ecosystem: Environmental > Aquatic > Freshwater > Ice > Liftoff...
CCCGCAGTCGATGTTCGTACATAAGTTACGCTTCCTGGAACCGTCGTTACAAGTTGCGTTGATTCCACTGTCCCCCGCGTGCGCCAGATTTCATTTGAATTGCGGAGCAAAATAGTGTCGAGGCCCAGCTGACCGATCAGGGTATAACTGCGAAACGAATGGTCCGGAGTCGGCACCACCGTCACTTGATCGGTCTCACCATCCAGGAAAACAAGTCCGGTATGGTCGGATGTCCCGGCGAAAAATAAACTGCCGCTATTCCTCACATAGATCTCACCGAATTGTGACGAAAGCTGTGAAATCGGGATGGTACCGTCAGCCGCGCCATCGGTTCTCCAAAGCTGATAAGTCCCGGTCGCGATATCACGAGCATTAAAATAGATCCTCCCGCCAACATCCGTGATTCCAGATGTGTAAATCTCGCCGAATGAAGCTGGACGTTCGATCAGAGTACCTTCGTCGTCAATCGTCCAAAGCTGTGAAGGGGATTGTAGAGAGTCATAGCTCGCAAGGAATACGAGTCGGTGTCGATTTGTCTGAACTAGCGGTGCGACAGGCACACCGACAGTTAGCACATTTGTCAGTACCGTGCGTTCGCTGCCATTCCAACTCGCGATTTGTACGTTCGCTCTGTCCGTTGTCCGATACTGCAGACCGCCTTGTCCAATCGTCAACTGGCTACCAAAGTCCGGACCGACGTTTGAATCGACTACCTGTAGCTGATTTGCGCCTGAAACCTGCAACAGGGCACCACCACCAATAAAACCATAAATGTTGCCAGTGAAGTACGCGAGATCACCATTGAGGTTTGTCAGCGCCGTCGGATATGAATTGGCTGTTCCCGGTTCAGGATCAAGAACGAGTGACGTTCCTGATTCAGTTCCGTCAGATTGCCAAATCGAAAGCCCGGAGATTTGGTCGTCCGCAGCAAACAGGATGCCGTTCTTCGTAGAGCCGAGAAATGTCGAAAGATTTCCGAACGCCCGAACGTCGTGTACGCTGGCGCCGTCGTAGAAGCTAAGGGCCCCATCGTAGAAGTACAACTGTTTGGAATCTGCCAGCATTGGCACTGGGTATGGAAGAACGGTATTGAAGGCAATAGCTGGCAACTTTATGGCGTTGGAACCATTGAGTCGGTAGATGCTATTTCCCGTGTTGATGTGCAACTCGTCATTTAACGAAACAGAATAACTGTATATCGACACCGGCTCACCAATCGCCGTATGGACAACCTCAGGCAACGAACTGTTGTCACGGATGTACCAAACTTCAGATTCGGAGTTGGCTGCTCTGGCGATAAAATAAACAGAGCTTCCATCTATTGAAAAACTACGGGGTAGCGCACTGGCTGGACCAGGATTGACATCGAACCACAGTGCCGTAGTTTCGGGCGTACCATCTGAATACCAAAGCTCATAGCCATGGGCCGGGTCGTTCCGAGTGAAAATCAGCCGACCCAGATGGATGCCAACAAACTGGATCGATGTAGAACCATCATCGACAGCTAGCAATGCTGTCGTTTCCTGGGTTTTCAAATCAAATCGGATCAAGCCGATTTCATAACCCACAGGTAGCGATTTAGTTGTCGTAAGAAAAGCGTATTCTTTACCAGGAATGCTCAGATCAAGTGCGATCCCACTTATCGAACGCGACTGATTCCGCAAGGAAATTATTCTCGATGTTCCGCTCGCCGTCCCGTCGGTGACCCATACTTCACCGTTCGATACGTACGCCAGCCTGCCATTGTTGAAGTTTGTTAATCCACCAACGCGCTGGTATCCATCCTCCAATTGTGGAATTGAAACTTCCTTCGTCCCAACGGTTGTGCCATCGGTCCGCCACAATTGCTCCCCGGATGGCAAGTAGGCCACGAAATAAACCGCGTCACCCGCGACTGTGAACTGCCCGATTGACGTATTGCGAGGTCCCGGCCTGATGTCTGTCAGTCGAAATGTTCCCGCTGTTGTTCCGTCCGATCGCCAAAGCTCTTTCCCTTATGCCATCCTAGTCATCGTGAAAATCACAATGCTGTCATTGAGTTGGATCGATTGGCCCACTTCAGCCACATCAGCAGGGGCGGTCGTGTAATCCACAACAGGTTCGACCACCGCAGATAGCACGAGTCTGGCTTCAAGTTGCTCCGGTGAGACGCTTTGCCCTTGCCGCCGACGGCGGCTGGTGCGCGTCAGTGAATGGAATTGGGTCTGAATCGTTCGAATCAGAGTCTTCATCATGGAAGCAGTTACCTTAGTTGGACAGTGCCGCTCTTAAAGGAAATACAGCGAAAGGTAGCCCCGGCAGAGGCACCAGAGTTTATCCCCAGGCGTCAGCCCACGGACAAAATTCAAATCGATCCCAAAGCCCGGAGAGCGGCGTAGCAGTATTCTACCAGAAACTGCTGTCGCCCCACTCGGGGCTTTTCGGAATGTACCAATAAGAACCCATGCACAAGTTTCATCATTTAACCGCGTGGGCAACACCCCGCGCTTTCGCGAGGTAAATGTTGGTGCTTAAGCGTTCGCAGATCATTGATTCAAACGGTCTCGTAATCAACAATTGACAGGACGATTGGGGACAGGACGATGAATCGCAAATTGTGTTTCTAATCGTCCTGACCATAATCGTCCTGTCATCATAACAAGCGAAGTTCAATTCCCGAGAATGAAAAAGAGACCGCGCGTTGTCGTTCATCGCAGTAGTCAAACCTCTGTTCCACTGGCGTAAAGCCATTAGGGACAGGCTTGTCGCGTTCGTGCCGCTCCTGTTTAGTTTTCAAACCTGAGGTCCACTGGCACGAGGCCAGTGGGGCCGAAAAGGCGCCAGTGTACTTGTAATTCGCCTACGCCTACGGCTGGCCGTTAAACGAATTATGCTCGATAACTTGTGCATCGGTGGGAGTCTCATCGGGTTGGTCGCGGAACAAATTCTTCCCTTTTGCGATTCCTCCCATTGAATCCCCACGAATTCTGCTGCCGGAACGCGTCTTCGCCTACGGCATTCGTCCCGAGCTTGTGCAAAGTTGATAATACACCTCGGCTGCTTTTTCCAGCTGCGCGATGTCGATGAATTCGTCTTTGGTATGCGCCTGCTGAATGGATCCCGGACCAAACACGATTGAGGGGACTCCTGCAGCGCAGGTTTGCGAGGCGTGAGTGCCGTAAGGAACTCCGACCACTGCATGTGGCCCATCGACGGAAGCGACGCACGCCAAAACTGCATTTGCCAAAGCCGCATTGTTGGCATCAGTCAATGCACCGCACTCAATCCACGGCGGGTCAAATTCAAAGTCGAAGCTCAGTCGTGCCGCAAGAAATTCTCGGATGTCGGCGACAACTCTCCCACCGTCTTCGCCGGGGGTCACGCGTCGATCGACTTCGATCACGCATTCATCGGGGACAATGTTGACACTGGTTCCTCCATTGATCTTTCCGACGCTCAAAGTCGCACTGCCACACAGCGGATGTGCCTTGACGGTCAGTGCCAGGTCTTCAGAGTATGCCTGAAGAGCTGATACAAGTTCGGCCATGCGGTAAATGGCGTTGATGCCCTGAGTCGGATCGGAACTGTGACAGGCACGACCTTTCGTGCGAATTTTGAAGCGTGTGACGCCACGATGAGCCACGACGACGTCCAATCCTGTGGGTTCGGCGATCACTGCCATGTCAGGCTGAGTACGCAATAAGTCTGTTCGTCCTGCAGCTGTTGACCAATAACTTACCAGATCCGTAATGCCGGTGATTGTTGCCTCTTCATCGCACGTGCAACTGAGCACCACATTGGCTGCCCCGGCGGGTTTTTCCATGACTAATCGACGAAACGCAAACAGCATCGCCGCCATTCCGCCCTTGACGTCGCAAGCCCCGCGCCCGTAGAGCCGTCCATCCGCGATTTTTGGTTCGAACGGCGCGATCGTCATTCCGGCAACAGGAACGGTGTCCTGATGTGCGTCCAGCAGAATGGTGAAATCTGCTCCGGGCGAATTGTATCGAGCAATCACGTTATCACGTCCGGGGCTGACCTCGATACGTTCGTACGACGCGCCGATCGTACGAAAAAAATCAACCAGCCAGTCGCTCACACGTCCCTCAAAGCAAATGGACGGATCCGCCGGGCCTCCCATTGGATTCACGCTGGGAAGAGCAACCAATTCGCCCAGAATATCGACGACGGTCGGGTACGGGAATTCGTCTGCCATGACTGTGGACTTTCTCTGTTCTTGTGAGCGGCAAGGCGCTAGCCCCAATGGAACTCGATTTCAAATAGTAGACCTCACTCTCCGAGTGAGGCAGGCCGCAAAACGCGGGCTTTGGCATTCGTCACTCAGAGAGTGACGGCTACTTTAATCGCAAATCGAACAGCGTTGGGCGCTAGCCGCCGTTTTTTGAGATATTTCTGCAATGTACACCGGCGGCTAGCGCCTTGCCAGGCTTTAAAAAAGGGGTCAGGAACCAATAGACAAATGGCCCAAAGGGTGCTCCGCACGATTGGTTCCTGACCCCATTTTCTAAAGCCTATTCGTCTGCGTCTCGATTCGACTTCTTCAATCGACCTTTCAGGCTTTGGATGATTCGATTCAGCACAGAGCCTCGCGGGTTATCGTTGATCATGAAGGTCCATGTCGATGAAGGTGCTTTGAGGCCTTCGGTTTCCAGATTGATTCCGTCTTTGGTGAAGGTGGCTGCTCGCATGGTTTCCACTGCTTTTTCTTCGACATGCGACAGGAAGGCATTGAATTCGAGATTCATTTCCTTATTGAAGACGTCGTACGCATTGAATCCACCAAAGCTGACCAGATGAATTCCTTCGCGGATTTCTGCGGCATGCGCCAGATGATCGCTCCAGCACCAGTCGAGATGAATGAGCGTGACCAGTCGTTCGGCTTCGACAATCTTGTCTTCACCCCACGCAGCAACCAGTTTCTGCCGCAGTTCAGGATCCCGCTTCTGAAGAGCCTTCGGTGACTTTGACCCGATGAGCAGAGCTTCCCGGTCCTTGCAGATGATCCTCCGCTGAACCTCCAGCAAGTGCGAGTAAATTCGCAACGTGCGACGGATTTCAAAACTTTCACCCTCGATAACACGTTGCACATGCGCTATCCGCTTCGCTGTTTCTTCATCGCGGATTGGTTGACTGTCGTCGTCATCAGGTCGAGCGACCAGTGACGCGATTCCATAGCGCGAAATCAGATTGTCTTTAAGGCTCACGAAGAAACGCGACTCGCCAGGATCGCCCTGCCGCCCTGCCCTGCCCCGGAGTTGATTGTCGATCCGGCGACTTTCGTGGCGGTTGGTGCCGATGACATACAGTCCGCCCAGTTCCACCACGCTTTGGGAGGATTTGTGTCTGGTGCCTCCAAGGCAGATGTCCGTACCGCGACCTGCCATATTGGTTGAGATCGTGACTGCCCCGAGTACACCGGCTTCGGCAATGATCTCCGCTTCCAGATGATCGTTGGCCGCGTTGAGCACACGACAGGGAACAGCGACTTCGACAAGTTCGCGAGCGAGCGCATCGGATTCTTCAACGCTCGCAGTGCCGATCAGTACCGGACGACCAGTTGCATGCTGTGTCCGGATTTCATGCACCAATGCGGCGAGTTTTGCTTTCCTGGAGGCAAAGATCAGATCGGGATGGTCAACTCGAATGCACGGCTTGTCGGGAGGAATGATGACGACCTTCAGCCTGTAAAACTCGTCCAGCTCTTCGGTGGCTTCGCTGGCAGTTCCCGTCATGCCAGCCAGACCGGAGTAGTTCTCCACAAAATGATGCAGCGTGATGGAATTCAGTACCCTGCCCTGCGGCTGGATCTTCAATCCTTCTTTCGCTTCGAGTGCAGCCTGCAATCCGCCCGGCCATTTCCGATTCTCGGCGACTCGACCAGTGAACTCATCGATCAATTCGATCGCAGCATTGCGCACCAGATAGTCAATGTCTCGCTGGAGCAGGACTTCCGCCTGCAATGCAAGGTTGATTCGTGCCAGCAGATGCATGTTCGCTTCGCTGTGAAGTTCTGCAATGTCGAGTTGTCGTTCGATGAGCCGGACCCCTGCGTCCGTGAGACTGATGTTTCTGCCGCTCGACTTGATCTCAAAATGAATTCCTTTCTTCAGGGGTCGGATCAGCTCAACAATCTGATAAAGATTGGTTTCGTCCTTTTCCGCTTCCGTTGCAATCACCAGCGGAATTCGCGCTTCATCAATCAGGATTGAATCGGCCTCATCGACAAGCGCGAAATGAAACCCGCGCTGAACTCGAAGCTCGGGTTTTCCACAAAGCTGATCTCGCAGAAAGTCAAAGCCTGCCTCTTTCGCTGTGACGTACGTGATATCGCAACCGTAGGCTGCGTGCCGCTCTTCATGGGACATGCCCTGAACAACGTGGCCGACCGTGAGTCCCAGGAACCGATACAGCGGCCCCATCCATTCGGCATCGCGTTTTGCCAGATAATCGTTGAACGTCAGGACATGAACGCCACGTCCGGACAACGCGCGCAGGCTGACGACGACAGCCGCTGCCAAAGTCTTTCCTTCGCCTGTCTGCATTTCGATGCACTTGCCGTCGTGCATCGCGAACGCGGCGAGCATCTGCACATCGTAGGGTCTCATCGCCAACGTTCGCTGGGCAACTTCCCGAATGATGGCAAAAGCCTGCACGGCGAGATGTTTCTGCGAAGTTCCGTTTGTGACCTGTTGCCGCAGCGTATCGAATCGATCACGCAACTGACTGTCGCTGAGAGCGGCAGTGCCGTCAGCCAGGGCATTGACGGCATCGACCTGCACTTCAAATTGCGAATTCGACACGGTGATTCCATGCCGCAGGCGATAAAAGAACTGCACTATAGCAGAGACCAACGGTTTCATAGTCGTCATGATACACTGGACGACGAAATATGTCTGTCAGGTTCTGGCTAAAAACGTGTGCTGGTGTGTGATCTTTGAACTGCGGTGCTTACGCTTCTTCTGTAATCCCGTAGCGTTCCAGCAGGCGGTAAAGTTTTCTGCGGTGGATGCCAAGAATGCGTGCCGTGCGGGCTTTATTCCCGTTTTGCTGGTGGAGAATCGCGACGATGTGCGTTTTTTCAAGATCGTCCAGGCGCGGTGAGTCGGTCGTGTGGTTGCCGTTCGCGGCGGGAGAACCTGCTCGATGTGAAGGAGAAGTGGCAGACGAAGTGTGAGGAGTGGGCAAGCCGTCCAGATGATCGACAATTTCTGCGGGCAGATCATCGATCGTGATCTGATGATCATTGGCGAGGATCTGAGCACGTTCGATGGCGTTTTTCAGCTGCCGGACATTGCCCGGCCACTGATACAATTCCATCGCGTGCTCAGCCTCGGCAGTGATCGACCAGTCTTTAGCCAGCATCGATCGAATCAGCAGTGCGACGTCGCCTTCTCGCTTTCGCAGAGGAGGCAATTCGAGAGACATCACATTGATACGGTAGTACAGGTCTTCACGAAAGCGACCGGCTGCGACTTCATCGACCAGCGTACGATTGGTTGCCGCAATGACGCGGACATCAACTCTGCGTTCACGATGTGATCCGACACGACGAATAGAACCGTCTTCCAGTGCCCGCAGAAGTTTTGGTTGCAGAGCTCCGGGGAGTTCACCAATCTCGTCGATGAACAGTGTTCCGTTGTCAGCGACTTCAAACAACCCGGCGCGGTCTTCGTTGGCACCGGTAAATGCGCCTTTGCGATGACCGAACAATTCGCTTTCCACAAGTTGTTCCGGAAGAGCTGCGCAATTGATCGTCACGAACGGTCGGTTGGCTCGATGACTTTTCTGCTGCAGCGCGCGAGCCACAAGCTCCTTTCCAGTACCGCTTTCGCCCTGAATGAGGACAGGCTTGTCGGTCGGAGCGACACGTTCAATCAGGCGAAACACTTCCCGCATGCGAATCGAATCGCCGATGATTCGAACGGCAGGTAGAGACCGTTCGATGATGGCTCGCAGTTGGCGGTTCTCCTTGTTCAGCCGCGCCCGTTCCCATGACATCATGCAGCGTTGTTCGAGTTCATCCAGGGGGAATGGCTTAGTCAGGTAATCTGACGCACCCAGCTTCATCGCGTTGACGGCGCTTTCGATAGTGCCTTGCCCTGTCAGGATGATCACTTCGGTCTCAATCTGCGTGGATTTCATGCGCTCCAGCAGTTCCAGTCCGGAAAGGCCTGGCATATTCATATCGACGATCGCGACATCGAAAACTTTTTTGTCGCAGATTTCCAAAGCTTCGTGGCCGTTGGCTGCTGCTTCGACACGATGGCCTTTTCGCGTCATCCAGCGGACACAGGTCTCGCGGAAATCCGGGTCGTCTTCCACCACGAGCAAATTCATAGCGTTTGGGGATGACATCTGTGGCTCCGAACGGTCTGATCATGATCAACCACTATGGACGACGGGACTCACACACCGGATAGTTGACGGTTCTGGTGTGAGTGTGCGAAATCGCACGGTAATGTGCCGTTTTGTCCAATTGCACAGCTTCAGAATCTGAATTCATCAATAAAAGACTGGCAGAACGTCTAAGAGCGAACCGCATTCCGAATTGCTGCTGTTCGCGGAAATAGCAGCACGATCTGCGATCCGCCTTTTTCGAGAGGTCGCGCCATGACCGATCCGCCATGAGCAGTCATGATGCGGTGAACGATTGCCATTCCCAGTCCCGTACCCTTTTGTTTTGTCGTGAAAAAAGGTTCGAAGATCTGATCTGCCACTTCCTGCGTCATGCCACATCCGTCGTCTTCAATCGTGATCATCGCGGCGGGATCTGTTCCACACTGCGCTTCTTTGCAGGAAACCGTAATGGTGCCTTCTCCGCCACAGGCATAGATCGCGTTTTCAAGAAGATTTCGCATGACCTGTTCGATTCGATGCACGTCCACATCACAGTTCAAACGCTGTGAGTCTGCGGCATCGACCAGCGCGATGCGTTTGGCTTTACGAGAGGCGGCAAGGTTTTCCCATTCTTTGTGCCAGATTGTTGCAAGATCACACTCCCGGAATTCCAGATGAATGGGTGCCGCGTAGCCTCGCACTTCTTCGTACAGCCGGTGCAGATCCTGAAGCGCCGTGGTCGCTCGCCGCGCCAGATCGAGCTGTTCCTTGTTTTCCTGCAGATCCAGCGAGAGCATATCCAGGCAGGCCTGAGCACGTTGTAGTGCATTGCGACTTTCATGCGCCAGGCCCGTGACCATCTGCCCGATCGCCGCCAGCCGTTCTGACTGCATCAGTTGCTTTTGGACGCATTCCAATTCTGTCAGATCCCGGATAATCCCCGTGAAATACTGTTGTCCGCGCACAGCGAATTCGCTCACGGCCAGATGGACGGGGAATTCTGATCCGTCTTTTCGGCGGCCCGTGACGCGGCGTCCGCTGCCGATGATGGTTGGCTTTCGTGTCCGGATGTAATCGGCCACATATGAATCGTGCTGACTGCGGTACGGTTCCGGCATGAGCACGCTGATATTGCTGCCAAGCAGTTCCTGAGTCGCGAAACCAAACATGCGTTCGGTTGCCGGATTGAGGCAGCAGATGAGACAGTTGTGATCGATCGTAATGATCGAATCGACGGCCGTGTTGAGGACCGCGCGACTTCTCGCGACTTCGTCAGGGCCAGCGGAAACGGGACGAGATCCGGAACAAAGCGTGACAAGAAATTTTCCCTCATCGAGCCCAAAGTGCATTGGCATCGCGTGCAACAACATCAATGTCGGCCAACTGTCCGGTGTTATTGCCACATCGACTTCTGCGTGCATGCCGAAGCCGTTTGTCGTCAGATTTTGCCATAATTCTGCAAGATTGGTATGTAAGGCTGAGACTGCATCCAGCAGCAGGGAACCTTCTCCGAGAGCTAAGCTGCTTCCTTTCAAAGTTACTGACGAAAGAATGCGAGAATCTGCTCCACAGACAAACGCGAGAAGTCTGGGTTCATCGTGATCGATGGGTGCGTTGTTGGTCATTCGTGGCACTCAAAGTGGAAAAGGGATGTAGTCGCGTTCTCACCGAAATTCACGAACGCACCCGTGAGCGGATCTGGATGGCGCTATTCGGCATCTGAATTCATGTGAACCACCAACCGTACGTTCTTGCAGCTCACCTTATCCCTCGGAGACCTCAATGCGTCGAGGTTTCGCGCGTGCCGCGCGGGGTAGTTCGACGCGAAGAACACCGTTTGTCAGTTTCGCCTGGATACGGTCGTGATCCACTTCGTCACTGAGAATGAACGAACGCAGGAAGTCGCCGATGTGGTACTCCTGATGCAGCATCTGAGCTGACTCGGGCACATCTGTCGTGACGCGTCCAAAAAGAGTCAGTCGATTGTTCTGTACCTGCAGATCGAGTCCTTCGGAATCGACGCCCGGAAGATCAGCATACAACACCAGGCCGTCAGGCGTCTCATAGATATCGATCGGCGGATTGAACAGCAATCGCGGCTCGCCTGTCGCATTTTCCGGCGCCGGGATCATGGACGTGGATTCGTGCGATGGAGTGCGATCCGGAGATTCAGTCATAAGAAACACGCTTTCTGCAGCAGAATTCGCTACGGTCCTTCATTCACTTTGATTTGGCGCGCTGCAGACGAAGGAGCTTTCGGCAGAGTGACGCGCAAAACACCCGCGCTGTAATCGGCTCGCATTCCATCTTCATTGATGCGATCCGGGAGCTGAATTTTTCGCTGCCATGGTCCGTGGAATCTTTCCTGTCGGCGAAAGGCATCTTCCCCGGCCTCTACCGGTGGCAATCGCGTGCCCTTAATCGTCAGGCAATTGGACGCGATCGTGACATCCAGTTGAGTGATATCGATGCCCGGAATTTCCGCAGTGAGCACGTAGCTATCGTCAAGTTCCAGCAGATTGACCTGGGGAAACCGGCGGCTGAACCGAACACCATGCAGCGTCAGGTTGACGCCCTGTAATAGACGATCGACCTCTCGTTCAAGGTCTCGAAAGGGATCCCATGGCTGACCCCAGCGAAAAATCGGCATTGAAAACTCCACCGTCAGTGGTCAGGCAGCGCTGCCACGTCTCAACTGTCAAATACGACGAAACGCCGCCGCAGCCATGTTCAGGCTGCACACCATGTTCCAATTCCCCAGAACGTGTGTGCGGGCGGAATCCTGCCTGCTGTTGCCGATGTAAGGTATTGCTGCACAGCAGTTTACTGAATTCTAACAGTTTTGTCCCGGCTGTCAGCAGAACCTGGGCAGCTTCTGCCATTTTGCCAGCACTCCTATCCGGCAATTTTCCGAACGAGAAGTTCACAACTCCGGGTGAAATGCCCTCAGGTTTGCTACCCTGTGGTTGAGTGTTACCAGGATATGAACAACGGACCGTCAATCGATGACCCCCAGACACAATCCTTTCTCAGCAGTTTACGTTGGCAGCTTTGACCCGATTTCGCTTGGGCATCTGGACATCATTCGCCGCGCGTCACGGATATTTGAACATGTGACCGTGGGCATTGGCGTCAATCCGGACAAGACGCTTTTGTTTTCTGCCGAAGAGCGGATGCAAATGTGTCAGGCGTCAGTCTCCGAGTTTCCCAACGTCGATGTTCGTACTTTCGACGGGTTGACAGTCGAATTTGTACGCCATTGCAACAGCCGAATTCTGCTCCGCGGCGTCCGCACGTTGACGGACATGGAACAGGAATTCACGATGACGCTGGCAAATCGCGTGCTGGACGAAGAAATTGAATCCGTCTTTCTGATGTCCGCCGAACGATATGCTCACATCTCCAGTTCACTCATAAAACAGATCGCAAGAATGGCGCGGGACAATGTCAGCACACGGCTGAAGGATTTCGTGCAACGTCCGATCATTGATGCTCTGATCAAAAAACTGCGTGAACAGGAATCACAACATTAAAGGAACAACATCCCAATGGTTAAGACTGCATCCACAATGCTCAGCCTGGGGACTCAGGCACCGGATTTTTCACTGGTCAACATTGACAGCAAAATCGTGTCTCGATCAGATTTTGCAGGTCAGCCTCTGCTGGTTGTCTTCATGTGCAACCACTGTCCGTTTGTCGTACACATTCGCAAGGCTCTGCAGGAATTTGCGGCGGAGTATCAGGCGAAGGGACTGGCAATCGTCGGTATCAGCAGCAACGACATCGTCGTTTATCCGCAGGACGGTCCGGAAAAAATGAAGGACGAAGCACGAACTTCGGGTTACACTTTCCCCTATCTGTTTGACGGAACTCAGGGAGTTGCCAGGGCTTACAGTGCCGCCTGCACGCCCGACATTTTTCTGTTCGACAAGAATCATGGATTGGCCTATCGCGGGCAGTTTGATTCCAGTCGGCCAGGAAACGGGTTGCCTGTGACAGGCAAGGATTTGAAAGCGGCAACCGACGCCCTGCTGGCTGGCAATCCGGTGTCTGATGTACAGCGACCGAGTATCGGCTGCAACATCAAATGGAAAGCCGGTGCGGAACCGGAATATTTTACCGGGATTTCCGCTGGTTAATGCGGCGGTGAAATGTCAGTAAATTCAGCGAATCACTAATTTCAGCAGAACAGGGAACGGAATGACATCGGATCTGTCGATCGCATTAAGTCAACTTCATCGATTGCTGGTGCAGCTTGCTGAGGCCGAAGCGGCGTTTGCAGACGGGCCGCGATCGATCACTGTCGCCGAAAAGCAGGTTGCTCAGGCGGAACAGAAGTTGGAAGAACAAAAGGCCACGATCAAGCAGACACGGAAAGCAGCCGACGACCTGAATCTCAGACTGAAGATGAAAGAAGCGGAACTAAAGAAACTTCAGGGACAACTCAACGCCGCAACATCCAACAAAGAATTTGACATCTTCAAAGGTCAAATCGCCAGCATCGGAAGTGAACGTGCAGAATTGGAAAACACCGCGTTCGAAGCGATGGAAGAAATTGACGCGGCTCAGGCGATCCTGAAGGTGCAGGAAGTTGAATTGAAGAGCCGGCGTCAGGCGGTTCAGACGTTGCGAGTGGAAGTGGAAGCAAACCTGCCTGGTCTGAAAAAAACGCTGGAGGAATTGACGTCACAAATCGCCGTCGCAGAAAAAGTCATCCCGCCCGGTGAAGGTTTAGCCGCCTATCGTCGTCTGCGGCTGGCAAATGGGGCGGGTGCATTGGCAGCAATTGAAGATGACTTCTGTGACGGCTGCAACTGCCGCGTCACGAATCAGGATCTTGTCCGCATTCGCACGGGCGAATTCCTCCGGTGCCGCGAATGCAATCGCGGGTTGTATGTCGTATAAGCACCCATGCACAAGTTTTCGCACACAACTTGTTTAACCGCGTGCCCATCGGGCCGCGTTTTACTCGCGAAAGCGCGGGGCGATGCCCACGCGGTTAAACGAAGAAACTTATGAATGGGTG
>Ga0209591_10006132_pt1 | contig 13361 bp, 20 predicted proteins | sample MAT01_FD_187207 | JGI IMG/M metagenome (GOLD analysis project Ga0209591, IMG submission 187207) | Freshwater microbial communities from Lake Fryxell liftoff mats and glacier meltwater in Antarctica - MAT-01 (SPAdes) (version 2) | ecosystem: Environmental > Aquatic > Freshwater > Ice > Liftoff...
ACGGCCACGACCGGCGGCGCCTTCGTGGCGGGTGCGCTGCCGTTGCTGCGTGAGGGCAGGCGGGGCGGCTCCTGCCGCGCCTGTTGCGCGGGCGCCTTGCTTGCCGCGTTGCCGTCGTCATCCTCATCGGCCACGACGCCGACCATGGCGGCGAGGCTGTAGCGCCGCAGATAGGTGAGCGCCGAGCCGAGGCCTTGCGCATCGTCCTTGACGAGCCGAGCGCTTACCGTGGTGGCGAGGTACTGGCCGCTTGTGTGCAGCAGTATCGTGCGCAGGCTGGCGCAGCCGTCGTGGCGGTCAAGCGGCAGCTGTACGACGCTCAGGCCGTTGCCCGAGAGCGCCGCGCGGCAGGCCTCCCACACGCTCGCCAGATCGGCGTAGCGCGAGCGAAACCCTGGATTAATCTTGTCCTTCATGGCGGGCGTGATTGCCGCTTGCGCCTTGGCTAAGGCGGTGGCAAGTTCGGCGATCTGATCGCTCATCTCATTCATGCTATTCCCCTATTGATTGCTTGGTCGGGCCATCCCCCGCCCTGCGCGACGGTGCCAGGGGCGCACCGCCGGGGCACGGTGGGCAAGCCACCAGTAGACAGTCATCGGGCCGTTGCTCGCTCCTGAACCTACTTGCGCGCCTCGGGTGGCCCAACCACCGTAGCGGGGAGAGCGGGCTAAATTGTTCAGGTGCAGAGCGGGCCGGTGGCGCCTGGCGTACCCAGCCAGGCAGAGGTCTACGCGCTCAGGCGGGCCAGCATCCGCTCGGCGCGCTGCGTGGCCGCCGGGTCGTCCGCCTCGATCAGTGCGATGGCGTCAACGATGCGGCGGGCGGCATCGCGGCGCTGCGCGGCCTCGCGCTCCAGTATATCCAGGTAGCTGTTGAGCGTGGCAATGGTTCCGGCCGCCTCCAGGGCGCCTGAGCGCACGCTGCGCACGAGGATGGTGATGCTGCGCTCGTCCATTACGCCACCTCGCGGGAGAGCAGCCCGAGCCCGCCCGCCGCGCCGTGCATCCGCTCCTGCCGTGCGAACCACAGCAGGCGCGGCGTGGCGGGCTCCGTGGCGATGATGCGCCACGCGCCGTCCACCGCTGCGGCAAGCTGCCACGGGCCAACGCCAGCGGGGCGCACCACGTAGTAGCCGAGCGTGCGAATGGCCTGGAGCTTGCCATCAATCCAGGCTTGCGGCTCGCCCAGCGCGCGGGCCTCGCACCACTCGCCGAACCACTGCACCACCACCGCCTCGCCGACGCTGGCGGGCGCGGGCTCCGTGGCGCCCTCGCGGGCCTCGCAGTCCTCACACGCCATCTGCTCGCCCACAAGGGCGGCATCCTCGGGCAGCACGGCGCCGCCGCACAGCTCGCAGTAGCATGTCAGGTCCATGCTCGCGTCCATTGCCAGCGCGACGATACCGAGCGCATCCTTGCCCGCTCGGTACGCCTCCTGGTACGCCTCGTCGGCCTCGTCGGAGAAGTTGCGGGCCGCCTGCTCGGCAGCCTCATCAGCGGCGGCATCCTCCGCGTTGCGCTGGGCGTGGTATGCCATCCCCTCCATCTCCGCCTCATCAGTGGCGGCCTGCTCGGCGGCGGGCGCGTCCGTTACCCAGATGCGGCGGTCTATCCATCGCAGCCACCACCCCGCCTCGTCAGGGCTGGCAATGCGCAGTCCATCTGCCGCCAGCTCGCAGGTGGCGAGCTCGGCAGCCTCGTCAGCGGCGGCGAACCGCTCCTGCTTGACGCGGCGCTCTAGCTCTACGAGCCCGGCCTGCTCGGCAGTGTGTGCGTACTGGTACGCTCCGGCGAACTGGTCATCAACGCTCAGGATGTAATCCCCATCCTCGTTGCGGGTGACGACGACCCGGCCCTCAGGCGAGGTGTAGACGGTGCGGGCGGCTGTGGTAGACTTGCGGGTAGACATTGGGGTGGGTTCCTGGTGTCTCGTGCCCCGGCTGCGCCAGCAGTGCGGGGCGTTTGTCTTTCGTTCTTAAAACAAGTATAGCGCAATAAGTTGCGCGTGTCAAGCATGAAATTGCACCCTGACAACACTGTCAGGGTGCAACTAGGCGCCGGGAGTCGGGCTTGGGGGGGTGGGGGTGGCCATGTAGATATCTTGCAGGCCGAGGTCACGCCTGAGCGCGATGTAGAGATCAGGCAGCCGCGCAAGGATGTCGGCGGACGGCATTGCGTTGCCGGTCATGTAGTAGGTTGCTTGGCGCTCGCTGCGATCAATGCAGTCCGCAATCGCGCGCGTTGAGGGCGCCAGCGTGCGTAGGGCTGCGACAAAACGTGGGTATTTCATAAGGCTCCTCCTGTACACGCGTATAGGGCTATTCTATCGCAATGTGTTGCGCTAGTCAACCCCCAACACACACCACGGGCCGCCCCATTCCTGAGACGGCCCGTGGTGTGTCGCTTGCCTGTCGCGGAGACCCCGAGACCAGCGGGTTAAACATCGTTGACAGCGCTGGCAGTATAGCACAGCACTTGCGCCGTGTGGTACACTACACTGCGTCCCTCTGTCCGTCCCCTTGGAGGCCGCATGTCCGACCCCGTAGACGACCGCCTGCATCCCCGCGAGGGCCCCGACCCCGCCCAGCCGCCCCTGCCCCTGGGGGCGGCTCCCGGCGCGTCTGGCGAGACGACCGAGGGCACCCCGCCGTTCGTGATGCGCTGCCTGAGCATTGCCGAGTGGCGCCCCTTCATCGCGAACTACGCCTTTACGTGGCGGCTTCCTAAAACCGTCGTCCTTCACCATACCTACCGCCCCGACCAGCGCACCTGGCGCGGGCTCACGAGCATGCGCGGCATGCAGCGCTACTACGCGGGCCTCGGCTGGACATCAGCGCCGCACATCTACTGCGCGTCTGACGGCATCTGGCTCGCCACGCCGCTGGAACGCATCGGCATCCACGCAGGCGCCAATAACGGCAGCGTGCGCGCAGGCTGGTACAGCATCGGGTTGGAAGTGGTCTGGAACGGCAATGTATCGCGTCCCTACGGCGCGACGTGGGATAACACGCTGGCGGTGCTCGCGGGCCTCTCCGCCCGCCTGGGGCGCCCCCTGGCCGAAGTCCTGGCCTTCCACCGTGACAGCTCAATCAAGAGCTGCCCCGGCGCCAGGGTCACTCGCGCCTGGGTGCTTGCCGAGTTTGCCGCGCTCACGCCGCCCGTGCTGCCGCCTGCCCCACGCGGTACGCCGATCCTTGGCCCCGCCAGCGGCACGCAGGCCGCCGCGATTGCTTGGCTCACGGCTCGCGCCACGCAGTACAACGCGCTCGACATCCGCACAATCGTGAGTGCCTACGCTCGCATCGGCGACGCGGCGGGCGTTGACTGGTTCCTGGCTCTGGCGCAGTGCGCACACGAGACCGGCAGCCTTACGTCGTGGTGGTGCGCCAGGCCGCGCCGCAACCCGGCGGGCATCGGGGTGACGGGCGACGCGCGCCAGGGACCACAGCCCGGACTCAACTGGGTGCGCGACGCCGACGACCACGCATGGCTGGAGGGCATCTCGTTTGCCCGCTGGGACGCCGACGCTATCCGCGCCCATCTGGGGCGCATGCTCGGCTACGCGCTTGCCCCCGGCGCAGGCACGGCGGAGCAACGGGCGCTGGTGGAGTACGCGCTGACGGTGCGCCCGCTCTCCTCCACCGTCCAGGGCCGCCACCCGACCATGGACACGTTCGGCGGCACATGGGCGGTGGACAAGGGCTACGGCCCGCGCGTCATCGGCATGCGCGACCGCATGCAGGGGGCGTCGTAGATGTGGCGCCACCACCCACCCGCAAGCGCCGCAGCGTCCTGGACTTCTCACGCGGCCAGACCGGCGACGTTGCCACGGGCGACAACGCCGGGGGCAACATTGAGCACCGCCACGGCTTCAGCGGCGACGAGGTGCAGCGGCTTCTGGAGACACAGAAAGAGTTTAGTCTCTCCATGGTCTCCGCTTTTGAGCGTGTGTGGACGCGCATCGATCAGATGGAGCGGGAGCGGCGCAAGGGCGAGCGCGACGCGGCCATGGAGCGCGGGATTGATTTCGAGTCGCGGCTTAAGCGCCAGGCCGCGCTTGACGCCTACCACCTTGAGCTTGATCGCCAGCTCGGCATCAATCGCCGCTGGCTCGCGGGCCTTACCATTGCCTTGCTCGTGGCGCTCGCGGTCGTGGCGCTGTTGGCCTACGACCGCTACGTCTTTGTCTCTGTGGCCCGCGCCTGGTTCGACGTTGCTCTACGCTAAGAGGACGCCCGTATGACTGACCGCCTGCAACGAGAGGCCGAGCTAGTGGCGGCACAGGCACAGCCGCCGGAGGTGCGCGGGCCATGGCTTGCGTACAACGCCGAGCTGACAGAACTGCTCAGTACGATCCGCCTGAGCCTGGAAGAGATCAGGCGCCGCGACGCGCTGCAAAATAGCGCCGTCGCCGTCGCCATCGCCAGCGGCCTTAAGGAGTACGCGGCGGGCGACGAGCTCCACCGCGCCGCCGCCGAAGCGGCCTCGCTGGCGCGTGATGTGCGCCTCCAAGGCCAGATCAATACGCTCGTTGAGCGTGGCGACGCCGCCTCCGAGCGGATGCACACGCACATCGAAGATGTCAAGAAGGCGATGCTTGAGGAGCTGGCGAAGATTGCCGCGCGACAGGCGCGGATCATCAAGCGCGCCCAGGAGAGTGACTGATGGATGACGCGACCCACCAAGCACCGCCGCCAGGGCTGGTACTACGCTCGCTGCCCGCGCTGCGGCGCGCACTGGCGCTGCTACGTGCGCGTGGAGCACGGCGACGGGGCGCGCGCCTGGCTGTGGTGCCCCACGTGCGGCTGGGTGCCGCTCTGGGGCGGCCATGTGGGGAGCGGGGAGCCGCCGCCTTATCAAAAGGATGACCCATGCCTGAGACCCCTTGCGCGAACACGATGCCCGCCCCAAGCGTGGGGCGCGTCGTCCACTTCATGTACGGAGATCGGCATCTTCCGGCAATCATCACCGACCCGGCCTTTATCGCGCCCGACGAAAGCGTGCTCCAGGCGCTGACCGTATTCCTCGTGGGGGCGCCGCCCTTTACCACGTATGCAACGCTTGACCCTTCCGCCGCTCCCGCCACCTGGCATTGGCCCGAGCATGTGCCGCCGATGACGCCGCCCTTCGTGCCCGCAAGCCTGCCCGGCCCGCTGCCCACGCCCACCGACCCGCGCCTGCCGCTGCCCACGCCCGAGAGCGACACGTGAGCCGCCGCCCCATTGACCTCCTGCTGCTCTTCATTGTCGTGCGGCTCTGTGTGATCGCGGGCGTGCTGTTTGCCTTGGCGCTGCTCGCCTGGGTGCTGCTCGCGCCGTCGGTGGCTGCCGCTACGCCCGTCTGGCGTGGCGAAGTGCGCGACGCCCCCGCCGCGTCCTGGTGGTTCGCTGAAGGGCTGCTCGAGCCGCCGGTCGTGGTCGTGGAGGGCGGCACGGGCGGCCTGGGCGCCTGCGAGGATGACGGCAGCGGTACAGCGCTGCGCTGCACAGTGTATGCACAAGGCGAGTGGCGCGAAGTCACCGCCGACGGCGTGCTTGTGGCGACGCGCTGGCGGGTGGCGCTGCCGATGATAGGAGCTCAGTGATGACGCCAAACACGCCGCTTGTTCGCGCACTTACGGCGCTTGCCCTGATCGTGTTCATGCTGCTGCTCAAGCCGAGCAATGACGCGATCTTTATTGTCGTTGCGCTGTGGCTTCTGTTGATGAGGCCGCAGTAAGGTGGCACGCCCACAAAAAAACGCCACGCTCACCGAGGATCAGATCATCCAAATGGCCGCCGTGGGCTGTACGGATAGTGAGATCGCGGCGCTGGCCGGTGTGAGCGAAGCAACCGTCAAGCGGAGTTTTGAGCCCCTATTAAAAACAGGCCGGGCCGATCTGCGCACCAACTTGCGCACCGCCCAAGTGCGCAAGGCGCTCGGTCACTCTCAGCAGCGCATCACCGATAGTGGGGCTGTGGAGATATATCTGACGGCCCCCGACAACACGATGCTGATCTGGCTTGGTAAGCAGTACCTTGGGCAGCGCGATAAGAGCGACCTTGACGTAGATGTTACCAAACTGAGCGATGATCAACTTTCCGCCATCACTAAAACTAAAGGCAGCAGCGGAGCTTGAACTACGGCGCCGCCGCGCCCGCGTTGCTATTGCCCCGCCGTCCCTCGCCGCCTTCATCGATCAGCACGTCATCATCGATGATGCGCAGGATCACGGCGACGGCGGCGGCACCATGCCGTTTCGGCTGTGGCCCGCCCAACGTGCGCTGCTGGCCGACGTGGAAGGCGAGCGCCTGCTGCTCATCCTCAAGGCCCGCCAGCTCGGGATCAGCTGGCTCGTGTGCGCCGCCGCGCTCTGGCGCTGCCTCTACCAGCCGGGCCGGGTGGTGCTGGCATTCAGCAAGGGCCAGGACGAAGCCAACGAGCTGCTGCGGCGTATCAGCGTGATGTACGCCCGCCTGCCGCCCGAGCTGCGCGCCGCCTTGCCCGCCGTGACAAAGGAGAACACGGAGGAGATCGCGTGGGCGAACGGCTCGCGCATCAAGTCGATGCCCGCCACGCGCAGCGCGGGCCGCACGTTCACCGCGTCCCTGGCGATCCTCGATGAGGCGGCGTTTATGAGCTACGCCACCGAGCTGTATACGGCGATGAAGCCCACGATTGATGCGGGCGGCCAGCTGATTGTCTTGAGCACGGCGAACGGGCGGGCTAACCTGTTCGCCGACCTGTGCGCCCGTGCGCAAGCGGGCACGGGCCGCTTTGCGTTCCGCTTCCTGCCGTGGCAGGCGCGCCCCGACCGTGACGCCGCCTGGTACGCCGCCACGGAGGCCGACGCGGTGGACAGCGCCCACATGCGCCAGGAGTATCCGGCCACGCCAGAAGAGGCGTTCGAGGCCACCGAGGCCGCCACGTTCCTGCCGAGCATCGCGCTCTGGGATGCGTGCCGCGACGCGCTGCCGCCGCTCGGGCCGCACGAGCCGTGCATCCTCGCACTTGACGGGGCGGAGAGCAACGACACGTTTGCATCGCTGCTCGTCTCTGCGCACCCGCGTGATGCGCAGCGCCTTGCCGTGCGCTACGTGCGCGGCTACGTGCCAACCAAAGGCGCGCCGCTGGACTTCGATGCGATTGAGGCCGACCTACGTGACCTTGTGACACGCTTCGCCGTGCGCGAGCTGGCCTACGACCCGTTCTTGCTCGGCCAGCTGATCCGGCGCCTCACGAGCAGCTCGCGCCCCATTCCGACGCCGTGCGTGCCGTTCCCTCAGGGCGTGCAACGGCTCGAGGCCGATAAGGGGCTGCTTGATGCCATTGTGAGCCGCCGCATTGCCCACGACGGCGACGCGGCACTCCGCCAGCACCTCGCCAATGCCAACCGCAAGGTAGACGGCGAGGGGCGACGGCTCAGGATTGTGAAGCGTAGCTATGCGGACAAGATCGACCTTGCCGTCGCCTTGAGCATGGGCGCCCAGCGGGCGGCGGCGCTGGTTGACCATGCCGCCTGGAGCCCCGCCGCCCTTGCCGCACTCAGTAGAGAGGCGCCCGTATGACGCTGTTTGCACAGAATCCATTCGGCGCGCTGGCGCGGCTGATCACGGCGGCGGGCAAACAGGCGCGCCCGGCCTATCTTGACCGCGCCGTCGTGTTTGAGATGAATCAGCAGTATTACGACAATGCCATCTACGAGCGCGGCAGCGAGGGCGGGCTACGCGAGCAGATCAACGCCACGCTCGGCAACGCCAGCGCCGCCGACTTGGCAGGTCTGTACAACCCCGTGGCCGAAGTGGTGGGGCTGTACCAGCACGTATTCGGCGGGCTGTTCCGCCGCTCCACCGATGACGCCGCCGAGGACGCCCCGACCGACATTCGCGCGCAGAGCGACAACGCGCTGCTGCTGCCTGCGCTTGACGCCATTTGGGCAACGAGCAACATGGATCTGGCAAAGCAGCAGATCGCGCGGCTCGCCCCGATGCACGGCACCGTCGGCCTGCGCATCGTGGCCCAGGACGACCCCGACCCGGCGCGGCGGCGCGTCTACCTGAAACCCGAGCACCCGCGTGTCATCCGCGATGTGGAGCTGGACCCGCGCGGCCACGTCACGGGGGCCGAGCTGGAGTACGACATCCTCTACGGACTCGGCGACGCGCAAGAGCGCGTCACGATCCGCGAGGTGCTCACCAAGGCCGACACGCGCACGTATCGTGTGCATCAGAACGGCCTGATCCCCTACGACCTGATGCTGCGCGAGGACAACGGCCCCGGTGCCGTCTACGTCAACACGCTCGGCGTCGTGCCCTATGTGCTCCTGCCCCACGAGGATGCAGGCGACGCGTTTGGGCTCAACGCCTTCTACCGCGCCCGCTCCTCCCTTGATCGGATCAATGCGCTGTTGACCCACCTGAACACGCAGATCCATGACCATGTGAAGGTGGACTGGTTCATCAGTGCGTCGGGCCCGGCGCCCACGCGCATTGCCTTGACCGGCCGCAACGTGATCTACACCGACACGAGCCGGGGGCAGACGGCGCCCAACGTGCAGGCGCTCGTGGCCGATCTGAACATCGCCGACGCGATCAGCCAGTGCCGCCAGCTGATCGAGCTGATCGAAGATCGCCTGCCGGAACTCAAGGCCCTTGGCGGGCGCTACCTCTCAGGCCAGAGCGGCGAGACCATCGCCCAGCTGCGCGCCCCCGCCGAGCAGCGGCTCGGGCTGGCGCGGGCGAACTACGAGGCGGCCCTGGTGCGCGCCACGCAGATCGCCGTAAGCTGGGGCGTGCTGCTCGACATGTGGGATGTTGGCACGGGGCACGGCACGCCGGAGGCCGCCGAGCGGGCGTACCGCGACGGCTTTGAGGACTTCCGCTTTAACCGGCGCCCGCTGTTCCCGCCCGTGGCCGTGGCGCCCGTGGCGCGGATGGTGGCGCCGCCCCCAGAGGAGCAAACACCGTGAGCGTGATCATCACCTACACCTGCCCCGCGTGCGGGCACACCACCGACGTGCTGCCCGGCGTGCTGGCCTGCGGCGGCTGCGATGCGCCGCTGCCGGTGGCGACGGCAGACGGCGAGACGTTCAACGACACGCGCCCGCCCGATTGGGCCGCCGAGTATTTCAATGACTGCCGCTCGCTGCTCGGCATTGGCGACGATTGGCATCTGTGGCTGCGCTTCGTGGCAAACCCGCGCGCCGACGCAGACGGCGACGACGCAGGCGAGGCTATGGACATGGACAATGACGCGGACGGCATCTGTTGCCAAGAGCCGCGCTACCTCAAGGCCACGATCCGTGTTAAGCGCGGCCTGAGCCAGCAGCGCACGCGCTCCGTGATTATGCATGAGCTGTTCCATGTAGCATTCGCCCCGCTCGTGCTCGCCTCTGAGCGCACGCGCGACCTGATCCCAGACCGCCTGCGCATCCATGCCTATCAGCTGCACGCCGACGCCGAGGAACAGGTCATTGAGCGGTTGACGCGCGCCTTACAGCGGGGCGTGAAGCCACCACCGCCAGAGGAGCCCACGCCGTGAGCACTACCCGCGCCGATCTGATCGCTATGGCCGAGACGCTACGCCGCGCCCACGGGCATCTCATGGCCGCCGTCAACGACCCGTGCGCCGACGCGCAGCGCTTCGCCGCCGCCGCAGCGACCGCGCGGGGGGCGCTGCGCGTCGTGGTACACTACGAGCAGCGACGAGGCACGAGCGAGGAAGCGCGCTATGGGCATGAGTGAGGAACAAGAAGACCTTGAGGCGGCCCGCCAGTCGACGCTTGCGCAGTTCCCCGTTGGCACGATCTGGCGGCACGGCGGGCAGGAGCGCCATATCCACGTCGTGATAGACAAGACACAGTTCGTCTACCGCGTCTGGAACCCGTATCGCGGCGCGTGGAGCTATGACACGGTGTACTGGTATCTGCTCTGGATTGCCATGCAGGAAGGAGAGCTATGGGCATGAGTGAGGAACTGGCACGGCGCCTTGACTCGCTTGGCCTCATGGCGGGCCTTGGCGCCTGCTACATCAGGGACAGCGACGACACAGAGGCCGCCGAGCCCGCCGAGCCTGACGGCACTACTGGCGCGAGCGAGACGGAGACGCGAGAGGCCGCGCGCCTTGCCACGCTTGCACGCTACCCTGTCGGCTCAGTCTGGCGCTACATGGGCCAAATACGCCATGTTCTCGCGGTCATAGACGACACACAGCTCGTCTACCGCTTCTGGGATAAACACCGCAGCAGATGGATGTACGGCATCGAGTACTGGTACATGCTCTGGCTTGCCATGCAGGAGAAGGCGCGATGAGTAAAGGCCGCGCCGTCCCTGTCGAGTCTGCCGCCGCCGAGCGCCGCCGCATGGAGACCGAAGAGCGCTACGCCGTAATGCTTAGTCTTGACCCGGCGCTGTTTCGCGTATGGGCGCTGCGCTGGCTGCCGCCTGATCGCAACACCGTTGCGCTTGCCGACGATGCCAGCCTGATCGCCTCCATGCACGAGGCGCGGATGCGCGACGAGGCGATCCCGCCGCTGGCGCGGCTGCTCTCAACGCGCTGGCTTGCAGCACACGGCGATACAGTTGCGATGGGGATAATTGCTGCGCTCCCGGATGACAAAGCCGCCCCGTAATCCGCTGACTTGACATGCAGGAGCAAGCGCGATGAGTGCAATTGCACATCGTGGGATCACAACGGTTCGCCTGCCTGACGGCACGACAACCGAGACCTTCTCCGTTATCTATGATACGGGGAAAGAGGATGGCGGGCGACAGATTGTTCTTCCAAGCGGGCGTGTCAAATGGGCGGATTCGCATAGCGGCGCGGATCGCGTTGACTATTGGGAATGTCACTTTGCTAGCTGTGCCGTGGCGACAACGTCGACAGCCAAACACTGGGAGCCGCAGTATGACAAGAATGCGCGGATCATAGAGAGCGCGTCGGTTGATGGTCGTCTTCTCCCCAGACGAACGTCCCGTAATTCACAGCCTTGACGGTTATGCTATAGTGTAGCCAAACTGATACCCCCGATCCCGCCTCGGGATCTCGGCCCCGCCCGTGGTTGCCCGGCTCCCCTGAGCCTCGCCACCGCTGGCGGGGCTTTTTGCGTTCCCCACCCGTAGGAGTTCAATCGTATGTCCGACACTGAGACCACAGCCACCACCGACGGGGCGGGCAGCATCCCCGGCGCGGGCTCAGGCACCGGCACGCAGCCCGCCACGCCCGCTGCGGATCGCACGTTCACGCAGGCCGAGCTCAACGCCCTGCTCGCCGAGGATCGCCGCAAGGCGAAGCAGACCGCCGACACCGAGACGGCCCGTGCCAAGGCCGCCGCCGCCGTGGCCGCCGCCGCCAGTGCAGGCGAGTGGCAGAGCGTGGCGGAGCAGCGCAAGGTTGCCGCCGACGCCGCAGAAGCCCGCGCAGACGCTGTGCAGGCGGAGCGCGACGCGCTCGCACTGGAAGTCGAGGCAGAGATCAAGCCTCGACTGCGCGCGCTGCCGGAGGAGCTACGCGATCTGATGCCCGCTGACGGCACGCCCGCGCAGCGCCTGGCCGCCGTGCGCAAGCTGGAGGCCGCCGCCGTGAAGCTCGCTGGCATGGCCGCCGCCGCTCCGCAGCGCGGTACGCCGCCCGGCCCGCGTGGTATTGGCGGGCTCACGGCGCCAGTAAGTAACGCCCAGGCCGACCTTATCGCTGAGAAACGCGCCCGCTACGGCGGGCTGTAAGGAGACCCCTATGGCGCTCATCCCCGCCGCTCCCGTTACCACCACGGTGGAGACGCGCAGCGCGCAGCACGCGAATCAGATCCCCGCCTCGCTTGGCCTCCTGGCAGGCGAGGCGCTGCTCACCGCCGCGCCCTGCTACATTCGCGCCAGCGATGGCCGGGTGCTCATGTCAAACGGCACAGCGGCCAACGAGGCCGCCGAGGTCGACGGCTTCACCGGCAAGACCTACGCGCTTGGCGAGCCTGTGACCCTCTGGGGCCGGGGCGTCATCTACGAGTATGGCGCGGGCCTCACGCCCGGCGCCGTGTACTTCATCGGCGCCACGGCGGGGCGGCTCGACAACGTCGCCACCACCGGCGACGCCGTGGGCGTAGCCCGCTCCATCTCCGCCACGCATATCCGCATCACGCGGGACAACTAGAAGGGAGACCGCTCATGCCAACCGGAACACATACCGTCGCAGACCTGGTCTCTCTCACGACGCAGACCGCCGTTGACTTTGGACTTGACGCCATTCAGCGGACGCTCACCGACGACCTTGCGGCCCACAACGCCGTGGTCGATGCGATGGTTACGGATCTCGCCGCCGTCACGACCGAGCGCGAGCGCATCTACGGCGGCAGCGCCGACGGCGAGATGCTGCCGAGTGACGAGTACGACCGGGGCGTCACGTTCAAGGCGGGTGCGGGGAGCAACGTCGGCTTTCCGCTGCAAAAGTTCGTGAAGAACATCGGCTGGACGCAAGACTATATGCTCCAGGCCACGCCCGCGCAGATGGCAAACTCCATGCTCGCCATTCAGGCGATGCACACGCGGGCCATTCGCCGCGAGTTGCAGCGGGCCATCTTCGGCGCTACGAACTACACGCTTATCGATCAGTTCCTGGCGCCAAACATCAACCTTGCGGTCAAACGGCTCGTCAACGCCGACAGCGCCGCCATCCCCAACGGCCCGAATGGCGAGGTCTTCACCGCCAGCAGCCACACCCACTACGACTTCCTCGACGGCGCCGCGCCCACGGCGGTGGCGCTGACGGCGCTGATCGATGACGTGATCGAACACGGCCACGGTGCGCAGCTGCGGCTGAACATCAACCGCGCTGCCGAGACTGCCGTGCGGGCGCTCGTAGGCTTCGTGCCCTACACCGACCCGCGCCTGAACCTCGGGACGCAGGCGAACCAGCCCGGTGCGCGGCTCGACATCACGCGCATCGACAATCGCGCTATCGGCATCTTCGGTGCTGCCGAGGTCTGGGTGCGCAGCTGGGTGCCCAATAACTACGCGTTCGTCTACGACGCTGGCAGCGATATGAAGCCGCTGGTGTACCGCCAGCACCCCGTGGCGGCCATTCGTGGCCTGCGCATCGTGGCGACGCTCAACGACTATCCGCTCTACGCCGAGGTGATGGACAGCTACTTTGGCTTTGGGGTGTGGACGCGCACCAACGGCGCGGTGCTCTACTACGCCGCCGCCGCCTCGGCCTATGTGGCGCCCACGTTCAGCGGGGCATAGGAGAGCAGCATGGCCGACACGACCATCGGCGGGCGCTATCTGGTGGCAGGGCAGTGGGTGGACGCCAACGGGCGCCCCCTGTCCAGCCCTGAGACGCCCGCCACGCCCACGGAGAAGCCCGCCACGCCCACAGAGACGCCCGCCACGC
>Ga0209591_10006135_pt1 | contig 13355 bp, 10 predicted proteins | sample MAT01_FD_187207 | JGI IMG/M metagenome (GOLD analysis project Ga0209591, IMG submission 187207) | Freshwater microbial communities from Lake Fryxell liftoff mats and glacier meltwater in Antarctica - MAT-01 (SPAdes) (version 2) | ecosystem: Environmental > Aquatic > Freshwater > Ice > Liftoff...
GGCCATGGCCTTTGAGCATACGCTGAAGAAGTGCAAGCGCAAGGATCTGGCATTACGCCTGATCTCTGCGTAGCGTAGCCCGGTATCGCGTCCCGCCCGCTTTGATGCGGGCGGGAAGGTCGTCAGTGGATCTGGCCGCCCCGACAAGAATGAAGGTCAGCAACCGCTGGCATTTATTCTTTTGAAATGCTGTCGCCCGGTATCGCGTCCCGCTCGCCGTTGGGCGGGCGGGAAGACCGTCAGTGGATCTGGCCGCCTGAATGGGAGGCCAACTTCTCCCAGCCTTTTTTCGTTTCGCACCTTTGCACCATTGGTCCCGTAGCTCAGCTGGATAGAGCATCTACCTTCTAAGTAGACGGTCACAGGTTCGACTCCTGTCGGGATCACAGTTTACAGGCCGCCGGGAAAATGGAACTCGTTGCCAATTATGGCGTGAACAGAGACCCGAAAGCGGGTAGGTGCCAGCGCGCAATGCTGGTTCAATTGCTGTGATCCTTGGCGGGCTTCCTCGAACCCAGTTGGTGTTCGAGTGAGAGGGGCTAAGGGCGGTTTTCACCGCCACCATTCCGTGGTTATCCACGATCACGATCAGCGTTTTCGGCCTTCACTACAACGATTCCAAGGGATCAGGGAGTTGAAAATACCCTCCATCGGGTCCAGTACGTGACTGGTCGAATTGTTGAATTCGTTCGGGTCTTGACCGAGTTCTGAACCTTACGAGGACGCCACCTTCGCGGCGGTTAAATCCTCACAAATGATCTCTTCGCTCCGACCTCTCTGCCTGTTGTTGACGCTCATCGCATACACCGTGCAGGCTGCGGTATACTATGTGGCGCCCACGGGAAATGATAGCAACAACGGCACATCTCAAAGCACTCCGTGGCGATCCATTTCAAGGGCGCAACAACTTGCTTCCACAGCGGTCGCTGGTGATCAGATCCTGTTCCAGCGCGGCGGCACGTACGTTGGCCAGTTGACCTGGTATACATCCGGCACATCCGCTGCGAACATCGTGATCGGCGCCTATGGTTCGGGTGCCCGACCGGTCATCAGTGGTGCAACCCCGGTAACGGGCTGGACGGTGCATAGCGGGAACATCTTCAAGGCCAACATCGCCGGTCCGGTCAAGTACGTTTTTGTGAATGGTGCGTTGCAGACCCTTGCACGATTCCCGAATACAGGTTGGCTGCGTGTGAATACCTCGAACAGCACTTCACTAACGAGTACCAACATCACACAATCAGGAGGGTATTGGAATGGTGCCAGCTTGGTTCTGCGCAGTACCAACTGGTGTTACGAGAACAGGGCCATCTCCACCCACAGCGGCAATACCATCAATTTCCCTGCCCTTACCTATACCGCCGGCAACTATAACTGGGGTTTCTTCCTCTGTAATAAGTTGAGCGAGCTGGATTCGCCCGGTGAATGGTTCCATGATGCTGCAACAGGAGTGCTTTACCTCTGGTCGCCAACGGGTGCGAACCCGAGTACAATGACCGTCGAAGCCTCCATCCACGACAATGGCGTTTGGGTGGAATGGCAGCGGAACTATGTGCGCGTGCAAGACCTTGCCTTCCGTGGTCAGCGTGTTGCAGGCGTACAGATCCTAGGCTCGAACAACACGGTAACGGCGTGTGCATTCGAGAAACTCTACCGTGGCATACAGAGTTACGGTTCCAACAATACCTATTCCAATAATACGGTTCAAAATACCTATGGGTCCGGTGTCTGGATCTTTGACAATAACAGCACGGTTTCGGGCAGTACGTTCACCAACATTGCGTTGATACCTGGTTTGGGCGAGTCATCGTTCGGCTATTTCGGTATGCATGTGGCTGGCGGGACCAACACCGTTCGGGACAATCGTGTTACCAACACCGGCAATTCAGGGATCTTCGTGGGTGAAACCCCATTGGTCGAGCGCAACGTGATCGTTGGGTTCTGTGCTACGCTGAACGATGGAGGGGGCATCTACTGGGACAATGCCAACGGTCTCGTGGCGCAGGACAATATCATTCGAGATGCTATTGGGAACATCGAGAGCGCTGCCACGAACTATTCCGTGAATGGGAAGATCCTTCCGGGTATCTATTTCGGCAATGCGATCATACAGAACTGTATCGTCCGTAGAAATACCGTGAGCAACTGCCATATCGGGATCCAAGTTGATCACACCATGGTGACCACCAACAACCAGATCCGCGATAATGTCTTGTACAACAACAAGGTGCAGTTGAACATTACCGACCAGTCCAACTACAACGGACCGGGCGCCACGCCCCCTTATTATCTAGCCTCTTACAACACGGTGTACAGCGGTAACCAACTCTATTCCCTGGCGCCCGATCAGCTATGCATAGAGATCTATAACAACTACCAGCAAGGCAATGTCGACTTCGGCAACTTCTCGAACAACAAGGTCTTCAACCCCTTCAACGAACTGAGTATTCGCAACTGGAACCTGGGGGTAGGCGCCGTCCGCGTCTTCACGCTGGAGCGTTGGCAGGCTGAACGAGCTGAAGAAAGTGGCAGTACACGCAGCCCATTGCGGCAAGCATTGTATACGACCGTGAGCGAACTCAGCCCGAACCTGGTGTTGAATGGCAATTTCGTGTCGAATGCCACGGGTTGGGGAGGGTGGCCCACCAACGCCCAGGTTTTGCGGGACCTGACCTATTTGGATGCCGGGGCATTGAAGGTCTCACACACCAATTCAAGCCAAAATGCCCAGTTCAATCTGTGGAATCCGGACCAATTCAGCATGCAGAACGGCCAATGGTATCGCATGCGTTTCAGCCTTCAATCGAACAACCACGGTAGCTTGAACGCAGCCTTAAAGGGCGTTAGCCAAATGGCCACTGGCTACGCCATTTTCCAGCAGTCTATTCCGTTCGACCCGCAGCGTCGCGACATGGAGCTGTATTTCCAAAGCAATCTCACGGAGCAAGCGGTCACCATGTTCGCCAATACCACAGCAGAACCCACGTATTGGTTGGATAATGTGGAGGTGCATCGCGTTACGGTGCAGCCCCGTGTGGTCACCGCCGATCACGTGTTGTTAGCCAACGAACTGGCCACCTCCCAGAGCTTCCCGTTACCTGCTGGTTGTTGGGCCGATATGAATGGCACCTTGCTTTCCGGTACACAAACCGTTGCAGCGTATTCGTCCAAGATCATTTACAAGCTGCCCAGTACCGCATGCAATGCGCCGGTGGCAACCACGGTGGGCGCGAAGGTGTTGCTTGGTGGCGCTACCAATTGGACTACCGGTCTTATGCGTGAGAACCTGCGCCAATTGAACTTGATCCCTGCAACAGAGCCTTATTCTGCGTTGGGTTCCAGTGTGGAGAACACTGGCGCTGCACTTACCAGTAGCCTGCTGACCACCACCGGTGCGCAGTCCATTGTCGATTGGGTGCTGATCGAACTCAGGAATAACGACGCTGGCAATACCGTCGCTGCGCGTCGTGCGGCCTTGGTGCGGTCCAATGGTCAAGTGGTATCTACCACGGGTGACCCTCAGATCACATTCAACGTAACTACCGTGGGAAAGAAATTGGTCATCCGCCATCGCAACCACTTAGCGGCCATGGTCACAACACCGATCGCAACAAATGGCCAAGTGATCGACCTTACGGTTGCCAGCACGGCACTGTTTGGCACCAACCCGGTGCAGGTGAGCGGTAACTTCCGTGGTCTTTGGGCAGGTGATGTGAATACCGATGGTGCGGTGCTCTATACGGGCACTGGCAATGATCGGGATCCTGTGCTTACCGCGATCGGTTCAACGGTAGCTACGAATACCATTCAATCTTACGTTCGAACCGATATCAACCTGGATGGTATTGTCAAGTACACAGGCACGGACAATGATCGCGATCTGATCCTGGGCGTGATCGGAGGAACGGTGCCAACTACCGTTCGCCAGGCTCAACTGCCTTAGCACACTAGATCCGCTCCAACATCGTAGCGGGCAACCAGCCTACACTGCCGTTGGCCAGTTGTACTTCGAACCAGCCAGCGCTTTCATTGAGCACGCTCACTTTTGTGCCTTTGTGCAGAACGAAGAGCACCGTTGTGTTCGTGCGCGGTTCGCTTAGTACATCCACCTTCGGCCCCATGATGATCGCAGCGCTGTCATCGGTCACCTCGTTATGCCGGAAAGCAGCGAACGAAACGCAGGCGATGGTGGCGAATAAAAGCAGCGCGCTTGCTCCCAATAGCAGCCTTCTCGCCATGCGGGCGCCCACCGCGAATGCGGCAGCCAGCACAACAAAGAAGATCAAGCAGGCCCACATCGAACGGCGCGCCCACTGATCCGCATCGCGGCCGCCCCGCAATTTGCCCCACGTGGTGCCCAAGGTGAAGGCAGGTAGCTCGTTGATCCGGTCCACTACGCTTTGGCGCGCTAGATCAAGATTCGCCTGTACATCGTCATCTCCAGGCGCCAAGCGCAAGGCGCGCTCATAGAACAAGATGGCATGCGGAATGTCGTTCAGCTTGAAATGGCAGTTGCCGATGTTGAACAGCAGGGAAGGGGAGGTGAACGCCGTGTTCACCGTATCGAAGAGCCGAAGTGCGCTGGCATGATCACCGGAGATGTATGCCCGGGCACCTTGCGCCACCAGCGTATCGGCCTCCACGCGGTAAAGGCCCAAGGCAACAGTGCATGGCACCATGAGCAGAAGCAGGGAAAGGAGCCGTGTTCTCATGCGCGCACAAGTTGTTCCATGCGACCGATCAAGGCTACAGCTTCTTCATAGATCTGTTGACGAGGCCGGTCTTCTACCGGCGCGAACCGGGCCATGTCGCAGGCGGTCATGAGCTTCATGTATTCCTGGGCTACCGCTGATCCGTTCTCGTAGTTCAAGAACCGCGCAGTGATATTCGCGTCCGTGGTTTCCGCAGGTCCCAGTCCGAACTTATCGCCAATGTAGCCATGGAGCGCTTTGCCCAACGCGTTGTAGAACGCCCCACGGTCACTGCCGCGCAAGGCTTGTTCGGCTTCGGCCAGACGTTTGCGTGCAACCCGGTCGGCTTGTTTGCGGCGCGTTCCTGCAACGTCGCGTTGGCTCGCCTCTTGCTTACGTCGCCAGGCCAGGAAAAGCATGAAGCCCAATGCCGGTGTGCCCATGCCAGCGAACCAGAAGGGGGATCCAAAGAGGTGCTCGCCAGCTGGGTGCAGTGCGAGGTCGCCCGTTCGGATGTAGCGGATGTCTTTACCCAGTACCTCTACATCGTTCTTACTTGGGCGTTGGATCATGGTCGCGGAGCTACCATCTCCTGGCGATACCTGAATGGTCATGGGATCGGCCGTGACGGTGCGGAACGATGCGGAACGTGTATCGAACGAACTGAACGAAATGGGTTCCAATGGGAAGTCCCCTTCGTGGCGGGGTATCAACAGGTATTGGAATGAACGGTATCCACTCATGCCACTGGCGTTTACACTGATCTTATCGGTCACCTTGGGGTCGTATGCTTCAAAGTCGCCGGGGAAGGTGAGCTTGGGTGCCTCGATCAATTTCAGGTTGCCACGGCCTGAGTAGGTGATGGTGAGTTCAATGGCCTCGTTGGCTTTCACCGCAGTGCGATCCACCTTCACGTTCATATCCAGCTCGCCCACGGCACCATTGAAAGCTGGCGGTGCCGAAGCCGGTAGCGCAAGCGCGTTCACCTCAACGGAATTGCTCTTGATGCTGACGGATGATCCGCGGCTGAAGAAGGATCGGTTCACCAGACACGATAGTTCCAATGGCGCGATCCGCAGTTTGCCGCTGCGCTGGGGGAAGAGCACTTGCCGCTTCAATACGGCAACACGGTATTGCAGCCCATTGACCGTTTGCAATTGATCTTCCCAATTGGTGTCGCCCAGATCGATCTCTTCGGCCCAGAAACCATCCATCTTGGGCACTTCGTATTTGGATAGCTCAATATTGGAGTACCGTGAGTAGAGCATGTAGGTAGCCACGAGCTGCTCGCCTACGTAGGCTTTGCTTTTGGAAAGCGCAATGGTGGCGAAAAGGTTGGCATCGCGGCTCTGGCCTTGTGCTGCACCCGCATCGCTGGGTCGTTCCGCTCCTTTGGTCACTTCGATCACGATGGGCGTGGTTTGTATCACACCCCCTCCGATCCGTGCTTTGGCAGGCCCGATGATGTACTTGCCAGGGGATGTTGCTGTAAGCACCCAGGTGCGGCCAATGGATCCGCTCATGCGGCCATTGACGTAGGTGAAACTGCTGTTGTCGAAGGGCCCCTGCACCACGGCCAAACCTCCGAATGCAGGCAATTCGAAGCGCTCCTGACTGTTCGTGAGCGTCACGGTCAATTTCACATATTCACCTGCGGCAATGCTATTTCGGTCCACGGCGGCTGTGAAACCGATCTCCTGCGCTCGTATGGCCGCAAGGCTGACGAACAATAGCCCGATCAATACGACCGGTCGAAGTCTTGATCCCATGTCACCAGTCTTTTTCAATGGTACGGCGTGAAGCAGGCCGTTTCTTCAAACGCACCTTGTCCTGAACATCTTTCTCCAAGCGTTCCAAGGCGTCCAACATACGCAGTGCATCCTGTGGAGCAATGGTACCCGCTTTGGGCGTTCCCTTTTCGTTCTTCGGTTCTCCGTTCTGGGCGTTCTGCTGTTGTTGTTCCTGCTGCTTTTGCTCCTCCTGTTGCTTCTGCTCCTGATCCTTCTGCTCCTGCTCCTGGTCCTTCTTCTCCTGATCCTTCTGGTCTTGCTTCTCCTGATCCTGTTCCTGTTGATCCTTCTTTTGCTGGTCTTTTTGTTGCTGTTCTTCTTCTTTTACCAATTCCTCTGCCAGCTTCAACAACTTAGGATCGCCGGGGAAGCGCTGCAAGGCTTGGTCCAGTGTTCGTAACGCCAGGATCTTGTCTTCTTTCACATACTCTTTGGAGGCCTGGTTGAAGTAGGCATCGGCGGTGACCGGTTGCGCTAGAACAGGCGATGTCCAAGCGAGGAAGAGAATGAACAGGGTCAAGTGGATGCGTTTCATTGGGCTTCCGCAGCTCTGGTCACTACGTCGAGTTTGTTCATGTATTCCTGCTGTTGCTTCAAGGTCGGCTCCTTCTTCAAGCCCATCGCTAACACACCTAATGCTTCCTTGAACTTGTAGCGTTCCACCAGCGAATCGGCTTGCTGCATGATCCGTTTCGCCTGCTCGCTCAGGTCTTTGTCCTTGTCCTTGTTCTTGTTCTTTTCCTGGTCGCTCTTAGCCTGCGCCGCCTTCTGCCGCGCAGCGATCTGTTGCTGCGCCAAGGCCAGGTTGTGGCGTGCATCTTCGTCCTTGGGGTTGTTGCGTAACGCGTTCTTGTAAGCTTCTGCGCCTTGGGTAAGTGAGGAATCCACCAAATGGACCACCTTGCGTTGAAAGGTGCGCAGGGAGTCGCGCAACACGAATTGCTTCACCTTCAAGGCGATGTCATCTCCTTCGATCTTGATCTGGGATAACTGGCCGCCGAAGTCCTTATCCAAACTATCTGCCTTTGCCGAGACGCCCATCCAACTATTACCAAGATCGTAGTAGGCCAAGGCTTGGTCCGATCCGTTGCGCGCCGATGCAATGGCCTGCTCGAAGGTGGAGATCGCCGTATCCAGCAAACCTTGTCGATACAGTGCGCTCCCAAGATCATGGGCTACCCGTGGATCGAACGAGGCTTGGCCATAGATGGTGGCAGCAGAGTCGTAGCGCGCCATCCGATAGGGTTCCGCCCCTTCGTGCAGCGCTTCTTCAACCGCTCGTTCCGCAGGATCGCCGCACCCAAGCAGTGCCAACATACCGATATGGAGCAACCGTTTCATGAGCGTAGTAGGGACCATTTGGAACGCCAGTGCCGCCGATCACCGAACGAATAGCCGAGTAGGATCAACAGGATACCAATACCGAGTGGATATTGGAATTGGTCTTCATGCGCGGTGTAGGCGAAGGTGCCTTTCTCTGAGGTGTCCAACGAGCGAAGATCAGCCACCAATTGCTCGATACCACTGGATCCCTGTGTGGCCCGAATGTATGCTCCGTTACCCTCGGCAGCGATCCGTTGAAGCATCGCTTCGTTCAATCGGCTTACCACCGTGTTACCTTTCTCATCCTTGCGGAATCCGCTGACCTGGCCGTTGCGACGAATGGGTAGCGGACCTCCTTCGGGGGTGCCCATGCCGATGGTGTGTACAACGATCCCCGCTGCTGCGGCAGCTCGTGCGGCTCCTTCAGCATCATCCTCGTGGTTCTCGCCGTCGGTGAGGATAATGATGGCTTTGCTTCCGGGACTCTCCAGATCGAAACTCTCCTGCGCTAATTCGATGGCGGCACCAATAGCTGTGCCCTGTGTACCCACCGAATTGGTGTTCACCGTGTTGAGGAAGAGTTTCGCTGCCGACCGATCCGATGTGATGGGCAATTGCACAAAGGCTTCCCCCGCGAATACGACAATGCCCAACCGATCCCCACGTAGGCGATCGATCATTTGCGCCATGGCCCTGCGAGCGGCTTCCATGCGACTGGGGCGCAGATCTTCGCATTCCATGCTGTTGCTTACATCAATAGCCACCACCAGATCGATCCCTTCGGACTTGACCTCTTCCAATTTGCTGCCGAATTGTGGACCAGCCAATGCAGCAACCACGAACGAAAGACCGTGACGGATGAACAAAAATCGCAAGAGTACCCGCAGAGTGGAGTTACCTGGCACCATGCGATCCAACGTGGCGCCGGCAGCGAAGCGCCTCAAGGCCCTGTTCTTCCAACCCAGATCCACCACGAAGAGCAAGGCAAGGGCAGGACCAAGGAGCATCCACTTGAGCATTTCCGGCCGCTCGATGCGGAAGGCTGGTACTTCATGGTCCAAAAGCCACCAAGAGCCCAACCATATAAGCAGGCTTAGCACCTCGGTGATCGCAACGATCGCAGCAACCGCTGTCCAATGGTATGTGCCTGGTGTTCTCATGCCATGGTGCGCAGCAAGGTGCGGTCCAACACGAAGCCCATCAACAAAAGCCCTGCACCCAACAGCGCGAAGGGGAAGTACTCTTCGTGTTTGGAACGATGTTCGGTCACCTTGATCCGGGTGCGTTCCAATCGGTCGATCTCGCCATAGATGTCCTTTAGCTTCTGCTCGTCCGTTGCCCTGAAGTATTTCCCGCCGGTTCGTTCCGCTATCGCCTGCAAGGTGGCTTCATCGATCTCTACGTCCACGTAGTCGTAGCGGTATTGGCCGGTAGGGTAGCGCGCGACCGGTGAGAGGGCTTTGCCCGTGGTACCAACGCCGATGGTATACACCCGAATACCCAATTGCTCCGCGATCTGCGCCGCATCGATCGGTTGTACGGTCCCCGCGTTGCTCACACCATCTGTAAGCAGGATCACCACTTTGCTCTTGGCTTCGCTTTCGCGTAACCGGTTCAATGCCGTGGCCAAGCCGGTGCCTACAGCGGTGCCGCCATCGATCAAGCCCGACTGCGCATCCGCGAATAGTTCCTTTAATACCCGGTGGTCCGTGGTAATGGGACATTGCGTGAAGGCTTCACCCTCGTATACCACCAGCCCGATCCGGTCGTTGGGCCGACCATCAATGAAGGCGATCGCTACATTCTTGGAGGCCTCCAGTCGGTCTGGACGTAGGTCTTTGGCGAGCATGCTGGCCGAGATATCCATGGCGATCACGATGTCGATGCCCTCTCGTTGTACGTCCTGCCAATTGTCTTCGCTTTGCGGGCGTGCCATGGCGATCAGCAACAGTGCAAGGCCCACCAGGCCCGCCGCAAAGGGCAGATGGCGCAGCAGGGCAACCACATCAATAGGACCGTTGACCAGTGCATAGAGGGTGCTCAAACGCACCATAGGCCCCCTGCGCAATGCGCGCAGCACGTAGAACACACCAAGCGGGATCAAAAGAACCAGTGCCCATAGCAACCACGGTTGTGCCAGGTCGAAGCGACGTATGCACCAGGTCAATGAAGCAAGGATACCCGCAGTGGCCAGGCCAAGCCAGCACAATGCACTGATCAGGTCCCTATTCTTACGCATGATCCACGGGTGTTGGTAGAGCCGCAGTATCGCGCACGAAGCGGCATGCGCCAGCCATCATTTGTTCATTCTCCTGAGGGGAGGGCAGGGTCTTGGCGAATTTCACCAGGTCGGCCAATTCCAACATGTTCTGCAATTGTCCGCGCTGGTCGGTGGTGAGCGGGCTAACGCGTAGCTCCTTGATCAACTCGTCGGTGGTGCTTTCCAATGCAGGCACCCTGTACCGCTCTTCGATGTAGCCACGCAGCAGATCGGTAAGGCGGGAGTGGTAGCCCTTGTGGTCGCCGTGTTGCCAGACACGTTCGTGCTCAAGTGCAGATAGCGCTTTCAGGATCCGTTCATGCAAGGGTATGTTGATCGCTGGCGGTGCAACGGTTCGCGCAGGCTTGCGTTTGCGCAGGAGGAAGTAGATCAATGCGGCGACCACTGCCAGCACAGCAAAGCCCGCCGTTATTGGGAGCCAGTGTTTACGCAACCAATAACCCAGGCTGAATGGCAGTGTGTGGATGTCCTTGATGTCGCGAACGGTCAACGCGCTGTCGAGTTGTACGCCTTGCACGTGTAGCAGCATGGCGGCAGTTCCCAAGGGCGTTCCATTCACTACGAACCGGAAGGGTGGCACAGCCCAGTAACCGGTGTCGAACGAGGTCACCGTCAAGGTGCGCACGTGTCGCTGCAATTGCTGCTGCGTGATCGCTGTATCAATGCCCGTGTCGTGTAGGATCTCGATATGCTTGGTGAGCGTATCCCCGATGGTAGGCCATTGGATGGTGCGCGCCAGTTCCGGAGAACAGGTCACGTGCAGGGTCACCTTCACCTGCTCACCAATACGGAGCAATGTGGTATCGACGTCAGCCCCAACTACCGTATTGCCTGCCTGGGCGCAGAGGCCTGCAGGGATCAAGAAAGCGATACCGATCAATGCCCTCATCGAACGTCCCGTTGTTTTAAAAGCTGCATCAACGGTCGCACATAGCCTTCCTGGGTGCTGATCGTGGCGTGGTCCACTCCGGAGCGACGCAGGATCTCGCGTGTGCGGTTCTGGTGTTTCAATGCTGCTGCGCGAAAGGCGTTACGCACAGCCCGGCTACCCGTGTTCACCCAACGGGTAACGCCGGTTTCGGGGTCTACGAATTGGACCAAACCCAGGTTGGGCATTTCGCTCTCGCGTGGATCGGTAGTGCGCAAGACGACCAGGTCGTGCCTGCGGTTGGCGATCTTGATGGCGGGTTCGTAGTCCTCGTCGAGCATATCGCTTAAGAGAAAGGTGATGCTCCGCTTCTTGATCACGCTGTTGAGGTAGCGCAGCGCAGCGGTGATATCCGTACCTGCGCTTGCGGCCCGGAATTCCAACAGTTCCCGCACCAAACGCAGGATGTGGCTGCGGCCTTTCTTGGGGGGGATGAATTTCTCCACGGTATCGCTGAAGAGGATCAAGCCTACCTTATCGTTGTTCTTGATCGCACTGAAGGCAATGGTGGCGCAGGCCTCGGTGATCAGCTCCCGTTTCAACTGCTGGGCGGTCCCGAATTCCCCGGAACCACTCACGTCCGCCACCAGCATCACGGTCAGCTCCCGCTCTTCTTCGAAGACCTTCACGAATGGATGACCGAAACGCGCCGTTACGTTCCAGTCGATCGTGCGCACTTCGTCACCAGGGGTGTACTCGCGCACTTCACTGAAGGTCATGCCCCGCCCTTTGAAGGCACTGTGGTACTCGCCGGAGAAGATGTGCTCGCTCAAGCCGCGGGTCTTCAGCTCGATCAAGCGAACCTTCTTCAGCAGGTCCTTGGTGTGTTGGGCGGTGTTCATGCGGGGAGAAGAAAGGGCAGGGAGCGCGCAGGTGGCAGGTGGCAGGGGCAGGGGCAAGACTTGGTCATTGCGCCTGCCCCTGCCCCTGCGCCTTTTCAAGGAACTTCGACCGTATTCAGTATCCGATCGATGATCTCTGTGACCGATATGTTCTCTGCTTCGGCCTCGTAGGTCAGACCAATGCGGTGCCTTAGGATATCGGGGCATACGGCGCGAACATCTTCGGGGATCACATAGCCGCGGCGCTTGGTAAAGGCGAATGCTTTGGCAGCCAATGCCATATTGATGCTGGCGCGCGGGCTGGCTCCGAACCCGATCATGGAGGTAAGATCGGTGAGCTTGTATTGATCCGGCTTGCGCGTGGCATACACGATGTCCACGATGTACTGCTCTATCTTCTCATCCATGTACACCTCGCGAACGAGGTTGCGGGCGGTAAGGATCTGCGCAGGGCTTACCACGCGTTGTGGTTCTGGATTGCCACCGGGCCGCACGTTCTGGCGGATGATCAATTTCTCCTCCTCTTTCCGCGGATAGTCCAGTACCACCTTCAGCATGAAGCGATCGGTTTGTGCTTCGGGCAGTGGATAGGTGCCTTCTTGCTCGATCGGGTTCATGGTGGCCATTACCAAGAAAGGCGAGGGCAGGGGATACGTCTGTGCGCCGAGGGTGACTTGCCGTTCTTGCATCGCTTCAAGCAAGGCGCTTTGCACTTTGGCAGGAGCGCGGTTGATCTCATCCGCAAGAATGAAATTGCTGAATATGGGGCCTTTGCGAACGGTGAACTCTTCGTTGCGCTGGCTGTAGATCATGGTGCCGATCAAGTCGGCTGGCAAGAGGTCCGGGGTGAATTGGATCCGGCTGAAACCCACATCGATGGTTTGTGACAGTGCTTTAATGGCCATCGTTTTGGCGAGGCCGGGTACACCCTCCAGTAGAATGTGGCCATCTGCGAGCAAAGCCACCAGGAGCTTTTGCACCATGTCCTTCTGCCCAACGATCACCTTGCCCATTTCCTGATCGATCAGGTCCACGAAGGCGCTTGCGTGTTGGATGCGTTCGTTCAATGCCCGGATGCTATCCGAGGTCACCGCTTGCGGCGTTTCCTGAAAGGTCTGTTCCATAAGTTCTGCTTGTGCGCTACGGCCAAGGGCCGAAAGTTGAGCGCAAAGGTGTTGGAACGGTCCGCTCAAAGCCTGCCGATCGCGGTTAAAGAGTGTTAACCTGAATGCCCGAAGGCGTATTTATCGAGCCGCTCGTGGGCTATTCACCTCGGTGCCAAGGGCAACTACGTCGCCATTTCCAAGGTTGTACACGAGCCTTACCTTCGGCCGTATGGAAACCACCACCCGCAAATTGACCATGGCCGAGGCCACGGAGCATGTGCGCGCCTTTCACAACGCCTTCGGCATACCCAACGCCAACAAGCCGATCGGCGATATCGGCGATCGCGATGCGCTGCTCCGCTACAAGTTGATACGCGAGGAGAACGAAGAGTAC
>Ga0209591_10006140_pt1 | contig 13349 bp, 14 predicted proteins | sample MAT01_FD_187207 | JGI IMG/M metagenome (GOLD analysis project Ga0209591, IMG submission 187207) | Freshwater microbial communities from Lake Fryxell liftoff mats and glacier meltwater in Antarctica - MAT-01 (SPAdes) (version 2) | ecosystem: Environmental > Aquatic > Freshwater > Ice > Liftoff...
GATGACTTTACTAAGAACTTAGTAACAGCAATTGGTGAAATGCGTTTCCATTCATTCTACAGTAGCAACGATGCGGCTGCATTTGTGTATGATGATTTCGCGGACATCAAATCTCAAATCGCTAACCCTTAATCAATAAACACATAAGTAAGTAAATAAATATTTTTATGGCAGTAGAGAAGAAAATAGAAAAGAAGTTAGACAAAGCGTTAGACGCTAGTGTTGACTTCGCAGTAACTGTGAAAAGCACAGAGACTGATCCATACCATGAAACAAACGACGAGTGGCAATGTAGCTCAAAGAAAGCTACCGAACTCGCAAAGCGTGGATGGGTTAAAATTGTAAAGGACGAAAAGCAAACAGCTAAAGACAATGAAGAATAGTATGATTTTATTTATGGTGTTGGCACTTGGAGTGTTGACATCTAACGCGCAGGAAGTTTTCCGGCAGCCTCTTGGACCAGCAAGTGCAAAGCTGACTCTGGATACAGTGACTAATGCAGCCACGAATTTCTTAACAAGTCCACGGGCTACAGGCTCTAACAACCTAATCACGGTTCAGGTGGATGTCCTTAAGATCAGTGGTACAGTTGCTGGAGTGATAACACTACAAGGCAGCCTTGATGGCATAACATATAAGGCAATCACTTTAGAGAACGCTCAAACTGTGTTGCCGACCATTACAGCAACGGACGCGAACAATACGTACCACTTCAGGCTATCGTCTAACCCATTTTTATTCTATAGAGTATCATGGACTGGAACGGGAACGATGGCGGCTAGTTTTGGGGCTAAAATGTTATTGAGAAAATAAATATCTAATCTACCAATATGTTATTTGCAACCTTAACAGACTTTTACACTCCTCCAATGGTTATCCCAAACATAGCTGGGAGAGTTCCTGCATTAACTACATTCTTAGACGGTGCAGAGGTGGAGGGGTTAAAGGAATTGTTAGGGTTGCAATTCTATGATGAGTTAGTTGTAGGCATTGCTGCTTTGCCTTCGGCTTGGGCTATTGCCACCGCGTATATCACTGGCAACACTGTTGTGTATGGAAATAGAATCTACACAGCACTTGTAAACAGTACCGGAGTTATGCCATCTTCTGACGTCGCTACATGGGGGGCTTCAACTAATAAATGGTTGAGCCTAAAAGTTGGTGATAATTTTTTAGTTTATGGAAAGACTCAGCGCTGGGCTGGTATGTCAACTGTTTCTGTGCCGTTAATTGTTGCGAAGTACTTAAAGTATTTCAATGGTAGTGTAACGAGTGCGGGGGCGGCGAAAAAACAAGTTGAGAACGCTATTGAGATTGATATGAGTCATAAGTATGTGATTGTTTATAACAAGTACGTGGAAGCTGTAAATAATATGCGACTACACTTTTATGCAACCACTAACTTTGACAGCTTTGCTCAATCCCTTGGCTATACTGACTTTGATAACTACATAGGAGAGCAGGGTAAGGGAGTTCGTAAAATTAACTCATTCGGGATATGACATATAACAGCATTACCACTTTAATTGGAAACGTTGTTGCGCTTATGCCGAGTTATTATGGTAGCCCTGTTGAATATATGTACGGACATCGCGCGGAGATTAACCAGCGGCTCATAGAAAAAGATAACACACCGGGTGCTGTGAAGTACCCATTGGTAGCATTGAGGTTAGATGTTGAAGAAACGCATGAAGATGGGATTGTTATATACAAAGATTTGAACATTGCTATATTAGCTAACACCGATGAGAATTACTACGCACCACAAAGAATGGTGAATGTGTTTGAGCCTATACTTTATCCACTGTACGAAGCATTTATGCTGGCACTTGCCGCATCAAATGAATTTTTTTATAGCGCGGATGATTTAGGGCGACCGGTACATACAAAGGTAGATCGTTTTTATTACGGTGTTACTGAAGCAGGTTTGAGTGTTGAAAGTATTTTTAGTGACCCGCTTGATGCAGTTGAGATTTTGGATTTGGATTTAAAACGAATAATTAAAACTTGTTAAAAATATGTCTTGTGTAATATCAGAAAAAAAGAATATTTCGATCAGCCGCTGCCCTGATTTGCCAGAGCAATTCAAAGGGATGTTTACTGTGCCTGCTGATTTTGTGTTATCAACTGCTAACGCTGCTACAACAGCGTTGCTAAAAACTGCTTTTCAAACCGCGTTAAAAGCGGGTATTGCGAACAGAATTTATTTTTGGCCATTGTTGAAAAATGTGGAGAGCGCATCGGAAGATGCTGTGTATGAAGATACTCCATATTCTATCAGCGCGGTTAGAGATGGTCAGTACCGTTGGAAAATGTTTTTTATAGAGTCGCTATGCGTATATAAAAAAATGTTCTCGCATAACGCTACTTCAGGTCGTGTGATCTTGTTTGACTCTAAAGGTAATCTGTTTATGACGGAAGTTACCGGAGGATACAGTGGGTTCACAATGGCTATGCTGAATGTGGAAAAACTTCTATTGAATGATGGCTCGGTATCTTCAAAGATACCTGTGTACATTGCTCTTGAAGACCCTACTGAAGTAAGTCTTAGTGGAGCATTGATTGCGGGCAGCTCAGTTCGTCAATTAGTACGTTTGAAAGATGTGCAATTGGCAATCGTTGGAACGCCTACAGCTACAACTATTGTCGTGACTGTTAAAACATCTTGCGATGATTTGCCAGTTAATGGTTTAATAGTTGCAGATTTTGTTTTGGTAACTGCTGTTGGCGTTCCACAAACAATCAGCTCATTAGTAGAAGTTAATGGTACTTATACGCTTACTGGAACAGGTCTTGTAACAGGCAGACTAAATCTTCGTCTGCCTAGTGCCCTATCCATTGATGCGTATGAGAGTGAAGCTTTTGCTGTTGTAACCATAGCATAATGCTGCGGTTCAGCTTTCAAAGCCATATATCTTATGAAGAGTTTGTGAGGGTATATGGTAACTTTGTGCAAATCTCAGATGCTGAAAAAAGGGAAGCGAAGTTAAAGGAGTTGTATGATGCGAATGTTCCTAAAGACGATAAAAAGTTTAAAAGCAAACGCATCTCAGATTAGTGTGTGTTTAGGTTTAAGTGAGAAAGTTGGGCTGAAACATGCCCAGCTTTTTTAAAACATTATGAGGCTATCTACACTATATAAAAGACTTCAACAATTTAAACCTGCAATGCAGACTAAAGTCATTGAAGGGATTATAAAGAAAGAGCGTAGACGAGTTGTCAATTTTAATAGAGAGCAGATGCTCAGTGGTGTAAAAAGTGATGGTAAGAAAATAAGACCACCATATACTTCAAACACTATACAACGAAAGAAAAAACTTGGTCAACCATTTGATCGCGTTACTCTTCGGAACAAAGGAACGTTTCAACATAAAATGATATTGGATGGAGATAGCTTCGGATATAGACTTACTTCTCAAGACGGTAAAAAAACAAAGCTGGTTAGAAAGTACGGGAGAGAAATTTTTGGGCTTACTCGTAGTAATAAGAAAAAACTTGCTCGCGAAGTGGTACTACCTGCTTACACCGCTGCTATCAGAAAAAAGTTATTTCGAGTATGACACTATAACACTGAAACTTTATTTGCAGATTGTAGAAACAGGTAATTATAAACTTTTGCAAAAAACTGGTAATGAAGTTGAAATACCAGAGTTATATGAAAGATGGGAAAAGATACTTGAGGAGAGTAATAAAGCTACTGGTAATGAAGACTACACGGATCACAACAATTTAATTAAGGATTACAACTTAACAATTGCGGATTACACTTACACAAAGGCAACTATAATTATGCTGCTGTTGAAGTTTGATAAAAAGCTTGTAGATGAATTGGTAGAAGGTGGCTATGCGATAAAAATTGGTAATAATGAAGAGTTTGCAGAAAGTTTAAATTCTGCACTTAGTAAAGTAAACTCACTTATTAGCATTGCAGCATCGCTACTATTGGAGATACAAGGAAATAAAAAAAGTAAAGCGGACAGGAAAGTTACATTTATGGATTTAATTGTTAACCTTGAATTAGTTTTGGAAAGAAGCCTTGAGGATAACATATTATTGTGCAAGTACAACGCTCTTTGTGCAGGTGTGAGAAAGAGACAATCTAAAAAACCAAAGAAGCATGGCGGACAGGATTGAGAAAAAAGATATTATTTCCGAAGAGGCTATACAAGCTCCCTATGAGTTAATTAAAGGGGTAAAGAAATTGCTTAAGGAATTGGATAAGATACGTCAGGCCTCCAAAGAAGGAGCAACTGCATCTAATTCTGCAAACAGCTCAGCAAAGCTGGTGAAGCAAACTGAAGCGTTGATTAATACAAATGTAAAGTTAGAGAAGGCGCAAAAAAAAGTGGCTTTAAATTCTCGCACATTATGGCTTAGTCACGATGAAGTTGCTAAATCACAAAAAAGGTTACAAGATGAAAGTAAAAAAACTGGCGATGTTCTTAACAGAATGGATAGATACCAGCATCGGCTTGCCAACACTGCGACTATTTTATCAAGCGCACAAAATAAAGTTTCCCAACAGGTAAGAACTGCGGCACAAGTTAGTCAGGTACTTGGGGGCGAATATAAAAAACTAGTTACCCAGCTTGATCAGGCAATTCTAAAATATAAAGGTCTACAAGCAAGTGGTAAAGCCACAACTGCTGAGCTAAAGAAGCAAGGTGATGTAGTTACCTCTTTAAGTTCCAAGGTACGTTCTATTGACACAGCGTCTAAACAACTACAAGGTAGTATTGGTAAAACATCAAGCATATTTTCAGCAGCACGTGGTTCGTTGGCTTCCTTACTTTCTGCGTTCGGTTTTGTTGGTGGTATATATTTATTTGCGAAGGCTTTAAGAGATGCCACAACACTTGTAATAAATTATGAGCGTGCTAACTCCAGATTATCCGCAACGCTTCAAGCATCTAAAGGAGAAATGGCGGAACTACGCCAGCAACAAATTGCTTTAGGTAAGTCGACTGAAAAAACAGTTACAGACGTAACCAATCTACAAATAGCCTTTGCACAACTTGGTTTCCCTACTAAGGATATATTATTAATGGCAGAATCTACATTAGACGCTTCTATTTCACTAAAAAGCGACTTAGGAGAGCAAGCAGAATTAACTGGGGCAGTATTAAAAGCATTAGGGCTTGAAGCTAAAGATGCTGCCAAAGTTAATGATGTACTTGTTCAATCAGTTGTAAAGAGCGCTGCAACGTTTGAGAAACTTAAAACCGTTGTGCCTACAGTTATTCCGGTGTTAGAAAAGTTTGGCTTCTCATTGGAAAATGGTCTAGCCCTTATCGGTACATTACTCAATTCAGGTTTCGATGCTTCGAGTGCGTCCACTGCGACAAGAAATATTATTTTAACACTTGCTGATTCAAGCAGTGAGCTCTCTAGATCATTAAAAGAACCCGTTAAAGACTTCCCATCATTGATACGCGGTTTAAAACAGTTGAATGATGAGGGTACTGATTTAGGAGAGGCTTTCCAATTAGCAGATAAGAGATCAGTATCAGTATTTTCTACATTGCTCAAAGGTACAGACTCTATAGAAGGACTAAACGAATCCCTATTAAATGCTGAGGGAGCAGCCGCAAGATTCTCAAAAACTTTAGGTGACGATTTACAGGGTGATATAAATAAATCGAAAAGCGCGGCAGAAGGATTCTTTGTAACAATACTTGCTGGAGACAGCGCGTTTAGTGCGTTGCTCAGGTCAGTTACTCAAACAGCTACAGCTTTTATAAGTTTAATTACACCTGTAAAAAAATTATCTGATTCCACGCGTGCGGAGCAAATCGAGTTAAATGGTTTAGTAGGGGCAATAGTAAAAACGAATAAAGAAAGTAAGGTAAGGAAGATACTTATAGAGGAGTTGCAAACAAAGTACCCGGAGTTTTTAGGTAATTTGAAATCTGAAACTGCCACAAACTTGGAGTTAGCTTTGAGGCTTGGTGAAGTTAATGATGAGTATAAGAGAAAGATTGTTTTGCAACGTGCTTCGGAAGAGCAAAATGCTATAATTGATAAGCAAATAACAAATCAGATAAAGCAAGCGGAAACACTTAAAGCAATTGCAAGGGTAGAGAATTTTAAATCTACCAGTAAAGACCCTAACACGGTAGTAACACGCAATAACACTGGAGTACTAAATTCATTGAGGTCTTCATTCCAATCTTTGCAAGATGATGCTATTGATTTAGATAAAGAGCTACAAGACGTACAAGATAAGTATAAAGATATATTTGCAACGGCTGGCAAAGGACTTCCCATTGTTACACCTGTGTCGAGCCCAAAAAGTAAAACGGCAATCACTGAGGATGAGAAAAAAATTGCGTTAGAGATACAAAACATTCGTATAAAGGCTAATATTGAAACGCTCAAAAAAATAACTGATAATGAAAACTTTGCTATTGACACAAGGGTAGGTGGTTTGTTAAAAATAGCAGAACTAGAAAAGCAACTCGCTGCGAATCAACTTAAAATAGATAAGCAACGGACAACTACAATAGATGGCACTGATAACAACGCGAATAAAAAGATCATTGCGGAAAATGAAAAGAGGTATCAACAGTATTCTGCGGACATCATTGTTATTGAACAAAATACTCTGGATAAAATTTCTCAAATAAAGTACGCTCAGTCTTTAAAAGATTTAGACCGCGCAAAAATGCTGGCACTAAATATAGCCGCGATTGAATTTGCAGATCGGAAGCAAGCGTATGATAATGAGATAACACGGATACAACAATTGGCTGTGTTAGGAATAGTATCTAAAGAACAAGCTGGTAGGAGAATAGTTTTACTGGAGCGTGAATTTAGTAAGCAAATATTAAACGAGCGTATCGCAACACAAGCCGCGCTCTTAGAAATAGAGGATAAATTTTATACTGACAGTTTAGATGCTATAAATGAATCGTCCGCGCTGCAAGTAGATAAAGACAATCTTCTTTTAGGATTGCGGGAGGCTCATGGTACAAGGCGGAAAGAGATAGAAGCGGAAATTGCAGCACTTACAATTCAGTTAAGCAATGAGCAATTTGATACAATGGAAAATCAATTTCAGAAGCAGATTAATGGCTTAACAAAAGTTTTTGATATAGTACAAAAGTATGGTGCAGCTATTTCGGACTTGCTTAATAGTATTAGTACTAGTCGTATTTTAGCCATTGATAGAGAGGAGGAGCGACAAAAAGAGTACTATGATAACTTGTTACAATACGCTGGGGATAATGAGGCTGCTAAATTAAGGATAAAAAGAGAAGCGGATGCAAAGACTGCACAGTTAGAGAGGAGACGAATAACAGAACAACGCAGGGCTGCTATATTTGATAAAGCTACAGCGGTGATTCAGGCAGGTATCCAAACTTCTTTAGCCGTATTGGTGCAGCTTGGTGCATTACCAGCGAGTACTGCCATACCTAGAGGAATAGCCGCTGGAGTTTTAGGTGCTATACAAATAGCGGCCATAGCTGCAAAGCGAATACCTCAATATGAATTAGGAACTAAATCCGCTGCTGGTGGCAAGTCACTTGTTGGTGAGGGTGGTATGGAAAAAGTAACTACTCCCTCAGGCAAAAGTTTTTACACACCATCTTCCGCTACATTCATGGATATACCACGCGGCTCAGAAGTATTGACCCATGAGGACACTATGAAAGACATTGCACTTGCTGGCTTGAGAATGCAGAATGGTGGAACGAGCGAAAAATATTTTGACATTGCAAAAATGATAAAGCAGTCTACTGAGGACTCAAGTAATAAGATTGTAAACACTTTAAATAAAAACGCTGGAAATCTTTTCACTCAAGGAGCATTTTTGCACATGGCAATAGAAAAAGAAAATGGAAGTAGAAAAATTATACAGGCTAAGTCATTTTTGAAATGATAACACGGGTCACATTTTTCCATAGTACTCTTTACCCAACTGGTGTAGTTGTAAACACCCCATTGGGATGGAAAGATATTGTGATATCGTTAAAGCGTGACAAAAAGCTATGGAGTATCTCCGAGTATTTTAAGAGTAATTTCTTTTGGTATGGAACAGCTCATGATGTTATAAACGAAATCAATGAGCAGTATGGCCCAGCAACAACCTTGCGTGTATTGTTTGAAGATTTTGTAAATGGTTCTTTTGAAACGTTGTTTGATGGTAGTGGCAGCCTGTCTGAAGTAGAAGATATTCCTAAAGGGGATATATTTTATAAAACCGCAATGCCTATAATAAAAGACTCTTTCTGGGTGAAGTTTATAAACCATTTTGATACGCAGGTTAATTTGTCAGGCTCGCTGGATATATATGGTAATGTAAGAACTGTTATACCAGCAATAAACCATCCAATGCCTAGCCAATTGATCCGGCACACATACAGGGAGGAGTTTATAAATGATACAGATGATTTCCCAGATCAGGGGTATTATATGTTTGATAGCAGCCCTGATATTCCGATAGGTGTTATATCATTCCCTAAAGTAATAAGGAATAATATAGAAACTGTGTTTCAGTATGGTGCAAATGCATTTGAGGGGGAGCTATTGGAGATGTATGACATTAGCAACACTTTGATATACTCTTACTATAGGCCATTCGAGTCGTTTATTGCTCAGTACAAAGGGACATATACTTTCACCATTAAAATTGCATTAAGTAGTAGTTCACGACCTGACTTACTTATTACAACAGGTTTTTACAGAGATGAGTTTGCACTGAGGTACGCAAAAAATAATGAACTTTTTAATGGGGTAGCATACACAAAAACAAATTTTGGAACCGATGGTGTTAACGGCTATACTGTTTATGACTTAGTAGTAAGTAATGTTGCTATGGAAGCCGGGGATGCTTTTAGATATTGGATATACAGTGGTATCACGGAGTTTGCTGCTATAGTTACAGGAACTTCAACTCTACCAACATCTTTTGTAGAGATTACTGGAGACTCTTTATTTCCGGACTCCACAACAGATGGTTACTTAGTGAAAGATGCAGCAAAGGCAGTAATTAGTAAAATTACAGGTGTTGATAACGTTGTAGATTCTCCATTACTAGACACAAGTTATGGTTTACTTGGATGGTACAAGGGTAAGCATATCAGAGGATTTAATGTTGCAACCTATCCAATGTTTGCATCCTTAAAAGATTGGCACGACTGTTTTGATCCCTTACTATGTTTAGGAATTGGTAAAGTGTATGGAGAAAATAAAATAGAAATTGATACACGAGAAAGTTTCTTTAACCCTATACCCTCAATTGTTTTTGATAAGGTAATAACACTAACAAGAAAATGGGACAAGGATTTATTTTTGAAGTCCATAAAAGTAGGTTTTAACAAAATAGGTACTGACGTTGAGGACGGCTTTGATGATCCTCAAGGTACACACACATACTCTGTACCATTACCTGATTTTGGAGAACCCTTAGAAATATTATCCAAAGCTATTGCGGGTTCCACAGCTATTGAGCAACTAAGAAGAGCAAAAATAAAATCATCGGATTCTTACTCACTAGATGAGGACTTTATTATTATCTCCCTGGTTGTAGATGGCTCAAGCTATTTGCCTGAGTTTGGTTCTGTATTCGCTGCCATCACAAATTTTACAAACTCTGATTTTAAAATAAACGCAAGGCTCACACCTGCGAGATTATTTAAAAGGTTTCAAAATTGGTTGCAAGGGTTTATGCAGTTCCCATCTTCTGGCACTACATTTAAATTTTCTTCGGGCGAAGGTAATATACTAATGACAAGTCAATTTGAGCCTACTGATTATGAGGCGGTGAGCAGCCCCGATGTTGTGCTAACAGAAAACGCAAATATTGCAGTGACCGGAGATTTTAGTTTTACACCGAGGTTGTACGAAGGCAAAATACCTATAACCTTGGAGGAGTACCAAGCTATATCGATTATGCCAAAAAATTGTATCGGTGTAAAAAATGAGCAGGGTGGTTATAGATTGTTGTATATTGACACTTTAGATTATCATAGGTATAAAGGCTATGCAGATATAAGTTGCTGGTTATTAAATAGCAATGCCAGTATAGAGTTTTTACGGCTGCTCGAGGATGGTCATTATAGGTTATTGGAGAATGGAAATTATAGACTTTTAGAAAACGCATGATATTACCAATTGGAAATACTATAAAATTTTGGTTGAATGGTGTGGAGACATTCAATGAAAAAGTGGAGCCTCAGATGAAGCGCACCCCATTCTACCAAAAGTATAATAGCGGAGATGTTGTGCGTGTGCAAGTGCAAAACTCCGTACCCTTTTCATATAAATTACAATTAGTAAACTGTGATGGTGGAATAATAACCACTGTAAACTTTGTACAAGCCTACATAAATGGAAGGTATGTTTATGATATTGTTTTTACTTTCGCATCTTTAGGAGTTACAAATACAAAAGTAAAGCTAAACATTATCGCTTCGGTATTCTCCACTGAGCTTAGTGGGGGCATATCAGGATTTAAAGGAAGTGTATCGGGTAACATTGTATTCTCCTCCGGTTTATATGAACTCAGTGGAGGTGTTGGAGGATTCATTGCAGCGGTTGACGGGCAAGCAACTTTAAGTAATTCCGCAATGTTTAAACTATCCAACAACGTTGGAGATATTTGTGTACAAACTTTTGTACCTAAATACTTTTCTGGAATAGCTGGAACTGGTACTGTACTATACACAGATATAGGAAGAACTATTGTACAAACGGGGTTTGTTTATGTACTTGACGAATCAGGAATTATATTTAATCTATCCACAACCACTGGAGTAATTGGAAGTGACACGGGTCTAATATGTTAAAAACTTTAAATTATAAATAAATGGCATTAAGACAAAACACAGGATTAGCAAACGCATTAGCTTCAGCATTTGGAGCACTGTTTGCAAGTGGTACTCTGCAAGTAAGAACTGGGGCGCAACCTGCTTCGGCTAATAATGCTGCAAGTGGTACATTATTGGCAACTATAAATTTACCCTCGTCTCCATTTACTTCACCTGCTGCTGGAGTAGTTTCTAAATCGGGTACGTGGGCTGCTGTGGCTGTTGCTACTGGAGTGGCTGCGCATGGTAGATTTATATCATCAGACACTTTAAAAGTATTTGACGTTTCAATTGCACTAACTGGGGGTGATCTGGATATAACGGATGAAAATGTTGTAACTGGTGGTAACGTGGTTGTGACCGCTTTCACTTACACTGTACCATTAACATAGTATGCCATACACAGAAACTTTATTAGCAAGTAGTGATTACATTGATGTAAAGCCCTCACATAAAGAAACTGTTCTTGTTCAAGTGAGCAATCGAATATATTATGCAGGGCTAGAGTTCAATGGTAATGTTTTTTCATTGAGACTGCACGCAAAGTTTTTAAAATACCGTTTTCCTAAAGAGTCCGAAAGTGACGATTTAAATGATGGTAGTGTGGAAGTTGTTTCTAACTCGGTTAAGGTGCAGAAGAAATTTCAAATTGAGCCTCTTCCTTACCATCTTATAAGAGTAGTGAATTTATTACTAGGTTGCAACACAATAAGTATTGATGATGAATATTGGAAATCTACAGAAGAAGTAGAGCAAAAAGAATTAAACGAGCAATTTGCTTTAGAGCCATTAACTACTTGGTTAACACTTAGGGATGCAGGTTATGAGTTTAACGTTTACGGGGAAGCTATAAATATTTAATATGGCAAATAAAAAAATAAGTGAGCTGGATAACGCAGCAGCCTTTGATGGTAGTGAGTCAGTGGAAATTGTACAGGTTGGAGGTAATGTAAAAACTACATTATCAGCACTACGCACTTTTATAGAAATATTTTCGGTGGCTGTAGTAACTACTGGAGCAACTATAACTTTAAACTTGCTTTCAAGAAAGGATGCGCTGCTCGTTGGAAGTGCGAATATTTCTACTGGTAAAACATTAGCGCTATCAAACACAACTGGAGCGATTAGATTTGTTTTCCTGTTTAACATAACAGCCAGTATTAATTTAACCATTCCGGCTGACTGGGTAATTGATGATGACTCCAGATGGATTCGACCTACACTAACTTTAATAGACGCTGGAGAGTATAGAATAACAGGCGAAAAAAATTCCGTAACGGGAAATTGGGTTATAACTGTGTCACTAAACAAAAACTAAATATGGAATTATTTCTTCTTTACTGTAAATTAATTTTCGGCTCCCTGATCGGGATGGCGATACAACTGTTTGTAAAAAACAAATCATTTTTGGAAACCGCCCAAAAGGCTAACGTGATTTACTCATTAAGTTATTTCTGGAAAAAGGATAAGTGGACTATTGGGCTAACATTTATAAGTAATTCAGTGGTAATACTGATTGCAAGCGATGCGATTTCAAACACACTTGCTCACGCACCTACAGAAGTGAGCCCGTACCTATGGGGATATCTGTGGCTGTCCTCAAAGGATATTACCATAGCGATAATCACGACTATGTTTATAACTATTAGTTATATGGGGCAGGATTTCCTTTTGAGATTCTTGAGCCGGACAAGTAAGGAATTAAAAGCGGCTATTGATTTTAAGACAACTAAGTCAGACACTGCCGATGGAACTTTAGATAAACCAACACCTGTAGAATGAAAAAAATACTTTTTAGTTTACTTTTTGCTGCGTCATTTTTTGCAGCATTCGGGCAAAGCACGCCTGTTAGATATTTAGTTAGTAAGGTTGATACTACTGTTAACGCGGTTATCACTCCACTTACTGGTTATGGTGGAATATATTATAACAGTCTGAGTAATAAGTTTCGCATTTATGAAAATGGAGTGTGGAGGAATTGGGGTGCAAGTGCGAGTGGACTTACCATCGGTTCCACATCTATAACAGGCGGAACATCTGGACGGCTACTAACTTCTGGTGCTACTGTAGGCGAACAAACTTTAGGCACGAACATATCTACATTTCTAAATGGGACAAAGCCCACAACTATTGGAGGTTATGGGATTACCGATTTTAATTCGCTTGGAGATGCTAGATGGTTGCAGTCATCAACTTTAGGTACTGGTGTATCTACTGCATTAGGAATAAACGTTGGAAGTGCTGGTTCGTTTGTTGTGAATGGAGGTGCGTTAGGTACACCTTCTAGTGGAGTAGCTACAAACTTAACAGGATTGCCAATATCTACTGGAGTTAGCGGATTAGGCACGGGAGTTTCAACTTGGCTAGGCACTCCCTCGTGGGCGAACTTTAATAGTGCTATAACGGGAACTGCTCCTTATTGGCCTTTAGGTGGTGCTGCATCTTTTACGGATCATGTTGTTATGGATGGTGGGATTTATAAGTTTAGTTTATCCAGTGCAATTTTTTCAGTATCTTCAACTTTATCTAGCGGATGGG
>Ga0209591_10006145_pt1 | contig 13344 bp, 10 predicted proteins | sample MAT01_FD_187207 | JGI IMG/M metagenome (GOLD analysis project Ga0209591, IMG submission 187207) | Freshwater microbial communities from Lake Fryxell liftoff mats and glacier meltwater in Antarctica - MAT-01 (SPAdes) (version 2) | ecosystem: Environmental > Aquatic > Freshwater > Ice > Liftoff...
GCAACCACGTGAAGAACACCAGGATCAGCGACGCGGTCACCAGCAGCATGGCCTTGATGATCTGCACCCAGGTCGTGGCGACCATGCCACCGAAGATCACGTAGGCGAGCATGAGCACGCCGACAGCGATCACCGACACTTCGTAGTCGATGCCGATCAGGGTCTTGACCAGTACGCCGCCGCCGACCATCTGCGCGGTGAGATAGAAGATCGATACCGTGATGGTGCTGATCTCCGCCACCGTCTTGGTTTTCTTCGGCTCGTCGCGGAAAGCGCGGATGTCGCCCAGCGTGTACTTGCCGATGTTGCGGCACGGTTCGGCGATCAACAGCAACACCGTGATGTAGACCACCAGCCAGCCGACCGGATACATGAACCCGTCGTAGCCGTAGAGGCTGATCAGGCCGCGATGCCGAGAAAGCTCGCCGCCGAAAGACAGTCGCCGGCGATCGACAAGCCGTTCTGGATGCCGCAGATCGAACGGCCCGCGGCGTAGAACTGCTGTGCGTCCTTGACCCGTCGCGCGGCGAGGCGGGTCACGAATATGGTCAGCGCGATGATCGCGCCGAACACGGTGAAGGTCAGCCAGCGGAATTGCGCTGCGACCACGCCAGCCGTGGCCGCAGATTGCGCGAGCACCGCACCCGGCGCCGATAGCACCAGGCCGAGCATCATCGACTGCGAGCCCGGCGCGCTCACCGTGGTGCTCCGACGATATTCAGCGCATCGCGGTTGCTCTCGGCGGCCAGCGTGTCGAATTGCGCGCTTGCACGGCGCGCGCAGAAGAACGCCACGCCTCAGGCCACCAGGAGCTCCGACCACGCCGACAGCAGACCGATGTTGATCGGTCCCCACACCGTGATCTTGAACAGATCCGTTGCATGAGCCGCGCCGATCGGCAGCAGGAATCAGTAGATCACCGAGAACAGCATCAAGCCCCACGGGAAGCGGTTGTTGCGCGTATGCAGGTCGCGGAAGCGCGGACCGGCATTCACCGCCGCCCAGTCGACGGTCTTGGCAGGCATGACCATGGTGTCGTCCCCTGCGCGCAGGCAGCCACGGTCTGGGCGCATCTGCGCGGCGCGCCCCGATATGCATACTGGTCCCTTCGCACCAGCGTAGCCGGCAGCCCTTGGTTGCAGCCGCGCGCACTGCTCGATCCCGTCAAGCCCGCGGGGCCATAGTTCGCGGGTGAGTTTGCGCGCAGGCTCGGTGTACGCTCGGCGCGGGGAGGGTGAAGCATGCTCAGTGGCTGGACACTGATCGCGGTCTGCATTGGCTATCTTGGCGTGCTGTTCGTGGTCGCCTGGGCGGGCGACCGTCGGCCGCTGTATCCGACCCGTGCGTGGTTGCGTCCACACGTCTATGCGCTGGCGCTTGCGGTGTACTGCACCAGTTGGACGTTCTACGGCGCGGTCGGCAGTGCCGCGACCAGCGGCATCAACTATCTGGCGATCTACTTGGGCCCGGCACTGCTGTTCATCGCCTTCAGCGGCTTGTTCCGCCGCGTGGTGACCATTACCCACGAGCGCCGCATCACATCGATCGCGGATTTCATCGCCTCGCGCTACGGCAAGAGCCGGCATCTGGCCGCACTGGTGACCTTGATCGCGCTGACCGCCGCGGTGCCGTACGTCGCACTGCAGTTCAAGGCCGTGGCGATGAGCCTGGAGGTGATGTCGGGTTCGACTTCAGTCGTCGCAGGTCCGTGGATCGCCGATGGCACGCTGTACATCGCCTTCGCACTGGCGCTGTTCGCGATCCTGTTCGGCACGCGCGTGGTCGACGTCACCGAGCACCACCACGGACTGATGCTGGCCATCGCGCTGGAGTCGCTGGTCAAGCTGTTGGCCTTCGTGGCGGTCGGCATTTTCGCGTGGTTGCTGATTCGCGATACGGGCGCAGTGCCGCCGCTGGTGCGCCTGCCGGTGAATGGCAACGATGCGCTGACCCTGTCGTTCCTCAGCCAGACCCTGCTCGCGTTTGCCGCCGCGATCTGCTTGCCGCGGCAGTTCCAGGTCGGCGCGGTCGAGTGCGAAAACCTCGGCGATATCCGCATCGCGCGCTGGACCTTTCCGGCCTATCTGGCGATCTTCAGCGTGCTGGTGATCCCGATCGCCAGCGCCGGACTGGCGATCGCGCCGGCCGATGTGCATCCGGACCGCTACGTGCTGTGGCTGCCGCTGTCGCAAGGCCACGACCTGCTGGCGCTGTTCGCCTTCCTCGGCGGCTTCTCGGCGGCTACCGGCATGATCATCGTCGAGAGCGTGGCGTTGGCGACCATGGTGTCCAACGAGCTGGTGATGCCGACCCTGGCGCGCATTCGCCGCATCCGCCTCGCCGAGCGCGGCGATCTGTCGCGCATCGTGCTGTGGGTGCGGCGGGTGGCGATCGTGAGCCTGCTGATGGCCGCGTTCGGCTACTACCGCATGTCGGATGCGTTTCCGAACCTTGCCTCGGTCGGACTGCTGGCATTCGTGGCGGTCGCGCAGTTCATGCCCGCCATTGTCGCCGGACTCTACTTGCGCGGTGCCAGCGCTGCCGGCGCCAAGGCGGGTTTGCTGGCCGGCTTCGTGGTCTGGCTCTACACGCTGTTCCTGCCGACCTTGGCCGGCAGCGGCTGGCTGCCGGCGAGCTGGCTGATCGAAGGACCCTCCGCAATCGGCTGGCTGCGCCCGCACGCGCTGTTCGGGCTCGATGCGCTCGATCCGGTGACCCATGGTGCGCTGTGGTCGCTCGCGGCCAACGTGCTCGCGTTCGCGCTGGTATCGAGCCTGCGTGGACCCTCGGTCAGCGAGCGCTTTCGTGCACGCGCGTTTCTGGTGCCCGCGAGCGCGGTGGCGGCTGCCGATGCGCGCATCGCCGGTCGCGCCAGCGTCGGCGACCTGCTCGATCTGGCCGCACGCATCCTCGGCGAAGATGCAGCGCAGCGCGCGCTCGACGACTTCGAACGCCAGCGTGGCCGCGCCGCGCCGCGCGAAGCCACCGCCGATCGCGCGCTGCTGCAGCATGTCGAGCGCGTGCTGGCTGGCGCGCTGGGTGCTACGTCGGCGCGCCTGGTGCTGACCTCGGCCCTGCGCGGCAGCGGCATGGAGCTCGACGAGGTCGCATCCTTGCTCGATGAAACCTCGCAGGAGCTGCGCTTCTCGCGCGCGCTGCTGGCGTCGACCTTCGAGCACATGGCGCAGGGCCTGAGCGTCGTCGATCGCGAGCAGCGACTGGTCGCATGGAACCATCGCTATGCGGAGCTGTTCGAATATCCCGACGATTTGCTCTATGTCGGCCGTCCGGTGGCCGACCTGGTGCGCTACAACGCGCAGCGCGGTTTGCTTGGGACCGGCGAGGTCGACGAACTGGTCGAACGGCGGGTGTGGCACCTGCGCATGGGTCGCCCGCACGTTTATCTGCGCGAACGCCCCGACGGGCGTGTCATCGAAAGTCGCGGCACGCCGCTGCCCAACGGGGGCTATCTGATGACCTTCACCGACGTGACCGACTACAAGCGCGTCGAGCTCGAGTTGCGCGAGGCGACCGAGCGGCTCGAACAGCGGGTCGCCGAGCGCACCGGCGAACTGTCGAGCGCGCTGGCCGCGCAGCGTGAGGCGCAACTGGCGGCTGAGGCTGCCAACCTGTCGAAGACGCGCTTCGTGGCCGCCGCCAGCCACGATCTGTTGCAACCGTTGAATGCCGCACGCCTGTTCGCATCGGCTTTGCGTGCACGGCCCGATATCGACGCCGAGACCGGCAACTTCAGCGAGCGGATCGACATCGCGCTGCGCGCCGCCGAGGAGCTGCTCGATGGCCTGCTCGACATCTCGCGTCTGGATGCCGGCGCGCAGCGGGTCGAAGTGGAAGTGTTCTCGATCGAGGAGATGTTCGAGATCCTGCGCGCGCAGTTCGGCGTTCTGGCCAGCGCACGCGGATTGGGGCTGAGCATCCGCGGCTTGCCGCTGTACGTGCGCTCGGATCGGCGCCTGCTGCGCCGGGTCCTGCAGAACCTGTTGTCGAACGCACTGCGCTATACCCAGCAAGGCGGCGTACTGCTGGCCGCGCGACGGCGCGGCGACATGCTGCGTCTGCAGGTGTGGGATTCGGGGCCTGGCATCGCCAGCGAGCACCAGCAGATGATCTTCGAGGAATTCCAGCGCCTCGACCACACCGCACCATGGGGCGAGAAAGGTCTTGGACTCGGCCTGTCGATCTGCGAGCGCATCGCGCGCCTGCTCGGCCATCGCCTCGGCCTGCGCTCGAAAGTTGGTCAGGGCAGCTGCTTTTCGATCGACGTGCCGCTGGGCGATCCGGGCATGGCGCGGCAGATCGCGCCGGCTGCGGCTGCGGCAGGCGCGCTGCCAGCGATGTGCGTGCTGTGCCTGGACAACGATCGCGACATCCTCGACGGCATGCGCTCGCTGCTGTCGCGCTGGGGTCTGCAGGTACTGTCGGCCACCACCATCGACGAGGCCCTCGCACGCGTGCGCGAGCGCCGACCCGACGTGATCCTGGTCGACTATCACCTGCACGACCGCCTCGATGGGCTCGCCGCTCTCGACGCGCTGCGCGCGGTGGCCGAGGTACCCGGCGCGCTGATCACCGCCGATGCCTCCGATACGCTGGCGGCGGCTGCACGCACACGCGGTTACTCGCTGTTGCGCAAACCGGTCAAGCCGGCCGCCCTGCGCGCCCTTCTGGCCGCGATGGCGCAGCAGCGCGCAGCGCTGCTGGCCGACGGCTGAGGCAGCGCCGACAGGCAAGCAACGCAGTAGTCGAATTCCGATTTGCCTGCGCGCAGCACCGAAGGCGCGGAGTAGAAACGGTGGCTTGCTCAAGCCGGCGGTTGGTTCGAATCGGACGCTGGGTCCAGACCGATGCGCCGGGCGCTACTCCGCGTCCTCAGGCGGCGCGCGCACGCTGGTCTGGTCGAGTGCCAGTTTGCCCGCGCGCATCACCGCCTGGGTGCGGGTGTGCACGCCCAGCTTGCGCAGGATCGCGGTCATGTGCGCCTTCACCGTCGCTTCCGACACGTGCAGTTCGTAGGCGATCTGCTTGTTGAGCAGGCCCGTGCAGACCATGCCGAGCACGCGGAACTGCTGCGGCGTGAGCTCGGCCAGGCGTCGCGCCGTTTGCGCTTCTTCCGGTTCAAGCCCGCCGCCGCGTGTCGAGTCCGGCGGCGCCCAGGTTTCGCCATCGAGAACCGCGCGCAGGGCACCGATCAGGGTCGCAACGTCCGCGCTCTTGGGGATGAATCCCGCCGCGCCGTGGGCCAGCGCACGGCGCACGGTATCGGGATCTTCGCGCGCGGACACCACCACCACCGGCAGGCTGGGACAGGTCGCACGCAGATGCACCAGCGCGCTGAAGCCGTTGGCGCCGGGCATGTTCAAGTCCAGCAACAGCAGTTCGGCCTGCGGGAAGGCATCCGCCATGGCCATCATCGATCCCACATCCTGTGCCTCGTGGATGCGTGCATCCGGCAGCGCGCTCGCCACGGCACCCTTGAGCGCCTCGCGAAACAGCGGATGGTCGTCTGCGATCAGGATCTCGCTCATGCCAGCGCTCAGCGGTTCATCCGCTCATGGACCAGCATCGGCACCACCATGGGGTCTGCGAGGGTGGAGATATCGCCCAGCGCGTCGTGCTCGTTGGCGGCGATCTTGCGCAGGATGCGGCGCATGATCTTGCCCGAGCGCGTCTTCGGCAGGCCCGGCGCCCACTGGATCCAGTCGGGTGCGGCGATCGCACCGATCTGATTGCGCACATGGGCGATCAGTTCCTTGCCCAAGGCCTCGGTCGGCTCGATCCCGGCCTTGAGCGTCACGTAGGCATAGATGCCCTGTCCCTTGATCTGATGCGGCGCGCCAACCACGGCCGCCTCCGCCACTGCGTGATGCGCGACCAGCGCGCTCTCGACTTCGGCCGTCCCCATCCGATGGCCCGAGACGTTGATCACGTCGTCGACGCGGCCGGTGATCCACCAATAGCCGTCGTCGTCGCGGCGCGCGCCATCGCCGGTGAAGTACATGCCCTTGAAGGTAGTGAAGTAGGTTTCGATGAAGCGCTGGTGGTCGCCATAGACCGTGCGCATCTGACCCGGCCACGAATCCAGCAACACCAGGTTGCCATCGGCCGCACCCTCGAGGATCGTGCCCTCGTTGTCGACCAGCGCGGGCCGCACGCCGAAAAACGGCAGGGTCGCGGAACCTGGTTTGAGGTCGAACGCGCCGGGCAGGGGTGAGATCAGAATGCCGCCGGTTTCGGTCTGCCACCAGGTGTCGACGATCGGACAGCGGCCTTCGCCGACCACCCGGTGATACCACTCCCAGGCCTCCGGATTGATCGGCTCGCCGACCGAACCGAGCAGGCGCAGGCTCTTGCGCGAGGCCTTTTGCACCGGCGCATCGCCGTCGCGCATCAATGCACGGATCGCGGTCGGCGCGGTGTAGAAGATGCTGACCTGGTGCTTGTCGACCACGTCCCAGCAGCGGCTCATGTCGGGATGGTTCGGCACGCCCTCGAACATCAGGGTGGTCGCACCATTGGCCAGCGGCCCGTACACGATGTAGCTGTGTCCGGTGACCCAGCCGACGTCGGCGGTGCACCAATAGATGTCGTCCTCGCGCAAGTCGAACACGCATTCGTGGGTGTAGCTGACCCACACCAGATAGCCCCCGGTGGTGTGCAGCACGCCCTTGGGCTTGCCGGTCGAACCGGAGGTGTACAGGATGAACAGCGGATCCTCGGCGTCCATCACCGCCGGCGCGCAGTCCGCGCTGGCGGTCTCCATCAGCTCGTGATACCAGCGATCGTGCGCGCCCCATGCGATCTGGCCGCCGCTGCGACGGACCACGATCACCGTCGCAAGCGTCGGTATCTTGCCCGACGCGATCGCTGCATCCACGTTGGCCTTCAACGGCACCTTCTTGCCACCGCGCAGGCCCTCGTCGGCGGTGATCACCAGCTTCGACTGGCAGTCGTCGATGCGTCCGATCAGCGAGTCCGGCGAGAAGCCGCCGAACACGATCGAGTGCACCGCGCCGATCCGCGTGCAGGCCAGCATCGCGACCGCGGCTTCGGGAATCATCGGCATGTAGATCGTTACCCGATCGCCACGCGCAACGCCCTGTGCTTTGAGCACATTGGCGAACTTGCACACCTGTTCATGCAGCTCGCGATAGCTCAGGCGGCGCGATTGCGCCGGGTCGTCGCCTTCCCAGATGATCGCGGTCTTGTCGCCGCGGGTGGCCAGATGGCGGTCAAGACAGTTGGCGCTGACGTTGAGCTGCCCATCGGCGTACCAGCGGATGCGGAAATCCTCCACCGCGAAACTGACGTCCTTGACCACGCTGTATGGACGAATCCAATCCAGTCTCCGACCAACATCGCCCCAGAATCGCTCGGGATTCTCCAGCGCGTGTTTGTAGCCAAGCTTGTATTGGCCGGTGGTGATGCGGGCATGTTCGGCGAAGGCGCGCGGTACTGCGTGGATTCTCGACATGACTTCCCTCCCAGGGCAGTTGGCGCGAAACGCCTCGCACCGTCCCGCAGATTGCACTGCATGCCGCAGTGCCGCAAACAGACTTTGGTCAATCGCGGCACCACTGTACGACCAAAGGCGAATGGCGCGCACCCTGCCGGCATGTGGAATATCGGCACCCACGCTCGGGGAGGGGCGTGCCGCAAGGCGCCATGGCGCGCCGGGTGCGCATTTCCATCCTGCTTGCATCGGGACAAGGCAGTGCCGCCGCGCACCGCGTAGCAACGCAGCGTTTTCGACTTGGAGAAGATCACCATGGCCCCGACCCACCTGCTTCGCAAATCCCTGTTGCTGGCCGCAATGGCCGCCGCCGGCGCGGTCGCCGATCCGGCGCTGGCGCAGTCGGCCACGGAACAGGAGCTGGAATCGCGTGTCGCGCAGCTGGAAAAGCAGATCGCCGAGCTGGTCGCCGAACTGAAGGCGCAAAAGCCCGCTCCCGCCGTGGCAGCCGCACCCGGCGCGCCACCGCCGCCACCGCCGATCCAGGCGACCACCATCACCCCTAACGCCAACGCCGGCACCAAGTTCTTCTTCTCCGGCTTCATGCGCACCGATGCGCTGAGCTCCAACACCGATGGCGGCGAGATTCCCGATTCCTCGGCTGGGCGCGATCTGTACGTGCCCGGCGGCATTCCGGTCGGCAGTCCGGATGAGGGCACCGACCTCGACGCGCACATCAAGTTCAGCCGCTACATCTTCGGCGTCGACCATACGACCGACACCGGCGACAAGCTGTCCGCACGACTGGAAGGCGACATCTTCGGCGGCGCACTCGGCACCGAGGTGGCGACCAACACCACCGGTCTGACCGTGCGCCACGCCTGGTTGTCGTACAACAACTGGCTGTTCGGCCAGACCTGGTCGAACTTCATGGACCCCGCCGCACTGCCCGAGGCGGTCGACCTGGTCGGCCCGACCGAGGGCACGGTGTTCGTGCGCCAGCCCATGGTGCGTTACACCAGCGGTGCGTGGAGTTTCTCGCTGGAGAATCCGGAGACCACCATCACGCCGTTCCGCGGCGGGGCGCGAATCCAGACCGACGACAACAGCCTGCCGGATTTCACCGCACGCTATCGCTGGACCCAGCCCTGGGGTCATTTGACCGCTGGTGTGCTGGTGCGCCAACTCGCGTACGAGACCGTGGGAACCGGCGCCATCGACGACAGCCGCTCGGCGATCGCCGGTTCGTTCTCGGGTCGCTACAACTTCAATCCCGACAACGATATCCGCTTCGCCGTCTACGCCGGCCAGGGCATCGGTCGCTACATCGGCCTGGGCGTGGCCAGCGACGCGGTGCTGGACGCCAACGGCGATCTGGAGGCGCTCGACGGCCTGGTCGGCTTCGTCGGATTCCGCCATGCATTCTCGCCCAAGGTCCGCGCCAACATCTATTACGCGACCTCAAGCTACGACAACGAGGTAGCGCTTACCGGTACCGGTGTGACCAAGAGCGTCGATTCGCTGTCGTTGAACATGTTCTACACGCCGACACCGAAACTCGACCTTGGCGCGGAGCTGCGCTTCGCCAACCGCGAACTTAAGAGCGGTGCAGAGGGCGAACTGAAGCGTCTGCACCTGGTCGCGCGCTATTCGTTCTGAGCGCGAAGTGGATGGGCGCATGCCTGCCGCTGGCAGGCATGCGCCCGTCCTTCAATCGATGCTCGACGGGCAGTCCGGCAGCACACCCGCGCTTGAGGTGTGGCACGGTAGCAAAAGTTTTAACCGAAAGTTCAATGGCATTGCAGGTGTTGCCGGCGACAGCATCGCACTATGCATACCGTCGCGAGTCGGCATGCGAGCGGCGCGTCCAACCGGCGCGCCAAAACCCTGGGAGGAAGGCTCATGGCAACAGGTACCGAGGGCGTGAATGCCCGCCGCGCGGAGTACTGGCGGCGTACCGTCAGGCTCACCGCGATTCTGCTCGCGATCTGGTTCGTGGTCACCTATGTGGTGGCGTTCTTCGCCGTACCGCTGAACAACTTCAAGTTCTTCGGTTTTCCATTCGCGTTTTACATGGGCGCGCAAGGCGCTTTGGTGATCTATCTGATCCTCATCGTCTACTACGCGCGCTACATGAATCGGCTCGATCGCGAGTTCGGCGTAGCGGAGGAGGACTGAGCATGGCAACCGCCACCGGTGGTGACTTCATTTCGCGGCTGCCGCGCATCTACGGAATGTATACGGGGGGCTTCCTGGCCTTCGTGATCGTGCTGGCACTGCTCGAGCACTACATGAATCTGTCCGATCGCACGATCGGCTATGTGTTCCTGGCAGCGACGATCGGTCTGTACGCGATGATCGGCTTCATGAGCCGCACCATGAACTCCGACGAGTACTACGTCGCGGGCCGCCGGGTGCCGGCGGTGTTCAACGGCATGGCGACGGCGTCGGACTGGATGAGTGCGGCCTCGTTCATCGGCATGGCCGGTACGCTCTACGTGCAGGGATACGACGGGCTGGCCTTCATCATGGGCTGGACCGGCGGCTATGTGCTGGTCGCACTGCTGATAGCGCCCTACCTGCGCAAGTTCGGCCAATACACGATCCCGGACTTCCTCGGCGCGCGCTACGGCGGCAATTCGATCCGCCTGATCGGCGTGGTCTGCGCGATCGTGGTCTCGTTCGTGTACCTGATGGCGCAGCTGTCGGGCGCGGGCCTGATCATGAGCCGCTTCCTCGGCATCGAGATGATGTACGGCATTATCGCCGCCCTCGGCGGCGTGCTGGTGTGCTCGATGCTTGGCGGCATGCGCGCGGTGACCTGGACCCAGGTCGCGCAGTACATCGTGCTGATCGTGGCCTATCTGATCCCGGTGGTGTGGATGTCGATCAAGGTGACCGGCAATCCGATCCCGCAGCTCGCCTACGGCGGCGTGCTGGAGCAGATCGCCGTGCTCGAACAGCAGTTCGGGGTCGTCGCCGGCCACGTGCAGCCGTTCACCCGCACCGATATGGCCAACTTCATGGCCCTGACCTTCTGCCTGATGGTCGGCACCGCCGGCCTGCCGCACGTGCTGATGCGGTTCTACACCGTGCCCTCGGTGAAGGATGCGCGCACCTCGGTGGGCTGGGCGTTGCTGTTCATCTGCCTGCTGTACTTCACCGCCCCGGCGTATGCGGTGTTCGCCAAGCACGCGGTATACACCGATGTCATCGGCAAGGGCTTGGCCGAACTGCCGCAGTGGGTCGCCTATTGGGGCAAGATCGGCGTGGTCGCGGTGTGCGATGCGGTCGATGCGGCCACCACCATCAAGGGTTGCACCGCGGCCGGCAACGGCGACGGCATCGTGCAGTTGAAGGAGTTGTGGCTGCACGGCGATGCCATCGTGCTTGCCACCCCTGAAATCGCCGGCCTGCCGTATGTGATCTCGGGCCTGGTCGCGGCCGGAGGTCTGGCCGCGGCACTGTCGACCGCCGATGGCCTGTTGCTGACGATGTCGAATGCGCTCTCGCACGATTTCTACACCAAGATCGTCAACCCCAACTCGTCGGTGACGCAGCGTCTGACCATCGCCCGCGTGATGTTGGTAGCCCTCGCCGCGATCGCCGCCTACGCCACTATCCACGCGCCAGCGACGATCCTGCAGCTGGTCGGTCAGGCCTTCTCGCTGGCAGCCTCGGCGTTCTTTCCGGCGCTGGTGCTCGGCGTGTTCTGGAAGCGTGCCAACAAGGCCGGCGCGATCGCCGGCATGCTGGTGGGCTTCCTGCTGGCCGGTTACTACATCGCCGGCGTGGGTTGGAACTTCAACGCCCTGCTGGGTGTGGGTTTCTTCCCCGATCCGGGCCCGACACCGGCCAATCCGGGCGTCGATGGTCGCTGGTTCGGCATCAACGCGATCAGCGGCGGCATTTTCGGCATGCCCGCCGGCATGCTGACCATGATCGTGGTCTCGCTGCTGACCCGCGATACCTCGCCGGAGATCAAGGCGATGGTGGAGAACCTGCGCTACCCGCGGATGGCGAAAGCCTGAGCGGCATCGGTCACGCCGGCCCGAGCGCTTCGGGTCGGTCGCGCCAAGCACGACGCCGGGCTCGACCCGGCGTCGTGTTCTCCAAAACTTGCCTGCACGCTAACGTCGGCCCATGTATGCACTGCTGAATTTCGTGCTGGCCCTGCTGATGTGGACCCTGGTCGGGCGCGCCGTGCTGTGGCTGATCGTCGGCGGCAATGCGCAGGGCAACTTCGTCTATCGCTTCTTTACCCGCGTGCTGGCGCCGATCCTGGTGCCTACGCGCGCGCTGCTGCCACGCATGATTCCCGACGCGCACATCGGCTGGTGGGCGTTCGCGCTGCTGCTGCTGCTGCGCGTGGCAATCTACATTCTGGCCTTTACCCAGGGCTGGCTGCCGACTGCCGCTGGCAGCTGAACTGCCGCCGCAGTCGCGCGCTCAGCGCGGCGCGCCGCGGGTGCTCAGTCGCCGCCACTCCCGCCAACAGTCCCACCACTGTCGCCGGCGGTATCCGAGCGAGCACGCTCGTGCGCGGTGCGATTACCAGACTTCGCGCCTGCAGTGGAATAGGCGCCGACGCGAAAATCGATCTCGACGCCACGCTCGGCCCGTTGCTGCTCATGCCGCGCAGGTGGTCGCGCTGCTGGCTGTGCCGGCAGCTGCGCGGGTTTGGCACGCGCCTCCGGCGCCACATTGAGCTTCTTCGCATCGAGCAGGACCGACAGCTCGCGGCTCGACTGCGCCTGCGACACCGACTCGACCCGCGCGGCTGCGAACGCGAACACCGCGCCCACCATGCCACCGAGGGCGAGCAGCAGCCCCAGCACGAGTACACCGATGGACTGCGTACCGAAGCTGATCACAAAGCCCAGCAGCGATACCGCGAGCATGATCCAGCGCATGATGGCATCTCCCGGATGATGGTCCGGAGTCTCGCATGCGCGGTGCTCGTTGCTCGTCGCGTTGGTCGGGATTTCAGCCGCATTTGCCGGCAATTCAGCCCGCTGGCGACCGCTTCAGATGTTCCCGAGCGCGCGCAGGGTCTGCGCCGGAGGGGTGGCCACGATGCGCCGTGTAGCCAGCATGCCGGTCACGGTCACGGCCAGCATGCCGAGCGCGCCGCCGAGTGCTGGCAGGCGCCAATCCCAAACCCATGGCATATCGAACACCTGGGTGGCGATCACGCCGGCGAGGATGCTGGCCGCGACCGCGGCGACCAGACCGGCCAGCAGGCCGATGGCGACGAACTCGGTCAGCTGCGCGAGGCGTAGCTGGCGCCGGTTGGCGCCGAGCACGCGCATCACGCCGCCTTCCAGCAGACGTTCGTCCTGGGTCGCGGTGACCGCGGCGATCAACACCAGCAGGCCGGCGGCCAGCGTGAAGTAGAAGACATACTCCACCGCCTTGGACACCTGGTCGGCGGTCGATCGCACCTGGGTCAATACCGCTTCGATATCGATCACCGACAGGTTCGGAAAGCGCAACACCAGCTGATCGGATGCGCCGCGATTGTCCGCCGGGACGTGGATCGAGGTGATGTAGCTCATCGGATAGTCATCGAGCGATCCGGGCGATCCGACCACGAAGAAATTCGGACGGAAGCTGCCCCAGTCGACCTTGCGCAAGCTGGTGATGGTCGCTTCCCAGGGCCGGCCGGCGATGTCGAAGCGCACCCGATCGCCGAGCTTCCAGCCGAGCGCCTCGGCGATGCCTTCCTCGACGCTGATCTGTGGCGATGCCGCTGCGGCGTCGGCGAACCAGCTGCCTGCCACCAGGGTATTGTCGTCGCCAAAGTCTGCGGCCTGGCTCAGATTGAACTCGCGCTCGGCCAGCCGCTGCGAACGTATGCCGCGCGCGGCGTA
>Ga0209591_10006152_pt1 | contig 13339 bp, 12 predicted proteins | sample MAT01_FD_187207 | JGI IMG/M metagenome (GOLD analysis project Ga0209591, IMG submission 187207) | Freshwater microbial communities from Lake Fryxell liftoff mats and glacier meltwater in Antarctica - MAT-01 (SPAdes) (version 2) | ecosystem: Environmental > Aquatic > Freshwater > Ice > Liftoff...
GCGTTAACCGCATCTTTGAGGGCAAGGAATATGGCTTTATCATCGACTACCGGGGCATTTTGGGCAAGCTCAATGAAGCGATCAACACCTACGACGCCCTGGCCGGTTTTGATACTGAAGATGTCATGGGCACACTGACCGATGTGAGCGCACTGATTGCCGGCTTACCGCAACTGCACGCCAATCTCTGGGCCGTCTTCCGGCCGGTGGTCAATAAGAAAGACACCGAGCAACTTGAGCGCTATCTGGAGCTGGAAGATATTCGCGACCGCTTTTATGTGGCCCTGCGTGAATTCGCCAAGGGATTGCAAGTGGCACTGGGTGCGGCCACCTTTTATGATGTGGTGCCGGAAGCGCAGATCACCACCTACAAACGCGATCTGGCCTTCTTCCACAACTTGCGCAGCAGTGTACAGCAGCGCTACGCCGAGACCATCCAGTACGCCGCCTATGAGCAGAAGATCCGCAAACTGATGGATCGGCGTCCTTCTCCTCTACGCCGACGCACCGGCGTAAAAGCGAATCCCAAAGCGCCAGAACCAACGCGAGGCCAGGAACATGGCCACGGCCAGCAAGACGGCCAGCGCCAGCGTGGAGCCTGTGAGCCGGCCGGTTAGTGCCTGGGCGGGGACGGTGACGGCAAAGGTGATTGGCACCAGAAAAGTCAGAATCGTCTGGAGCCAGACCGGATAGATGGTCACTAGCCAGCGCCCGGCCTGATACATGGCCTGAAAGATGACGAGAATGTTTTCGGTTTTGACAAACCAAAAGGCCGCGGTGGCCAGGATCAGCCAAAAGCTATAGACGATGGCGCCGCCGGCCAGCAGCGCCACGCCAAACCCCAGCGCCTGGAGGGGACTAAGCTGCGTGCTCAGCCGGCTGGCCACTTTGGTCGTATCCAGTTTTGGCACGCGCAGCAGGACCCGACCTTCGGTTTGGCTCACCACTTCGCCAAAGTCGGCAAAATTAACCCCCTCGACCCGATGTTCTAGATCGACACCAATCGTCTTGTGGGGCGAAAAACGTGTGACCAGATCCGCTAGTAGCCCATCAAAGAGGATGCGTCCATGATGAATCACCACCACGCGCGGGCAGAGCGCCTCCACATCGGCCATGTAGTGGCTGGTCAGGAGGATGGTTGCCCCGTGGCGCCCGTTGTAAGCGCGAATAACTCACGGATCCGGCGCTGGGCCGTCACGTCCAGGCCGATGGTTGGCTCGTCTAGAAAGAGAACGCGGGGCCGGTGCAGCAGTGCGGCGGCAATTTCGCACTTCATCCGCTCGCCCAGCGACAGGTTGCGCACTGGCTTGCTGATCAGCGGGCCGAGCTCCGGCAGCTCGGTCAACTCCGCCAGCGTCTTGCGGAAGTCGTCCAGCGGCACCCGATAGATGACGCGGTTTAGCTCAAACGAATCGCTGGCGGGAATATCCCAGTTGAGCTGGTTGCGCTGGCCCATGACCAACGTAATTGCCTTGAGAAAGTCACGGTTGCGTTGCCAGGGCTCGTAGTCCAGCACCCGCCCACACCCGACGGCGGGTGGAGCAGCCCGGCGAGCATCTTGAGGGTGGTCGTTTTCCCCGCACGATTAGGCCCCAGAAAACCGACGATTTCACCCGGCTCTACGGCAAAGCTAACGCCATCGACGGCCTTGATTTCACGCTGACGACGCTTGATCAGGCTCTTGGCCGCGGCATAACCCCGGCGTCGCGCTCGGGCACCAGGTACGTTTTACGCAAATTTTCCAGATAGATGACTGGCTGTGGCATGGGTTGAGCTCTCCTCGCCGCTTATTCTAGCACGAATGTTCGTCCAGAGAAATTTGCATGAAGGAGCAGCGTCTATTCCAAAAGGATGGGCGAGCATCTCAGGTTGGGGGAATCCGCGTGCGTCGCACTGGCCAATGATTACTTCGTCAAGCAGATCCCAGCTGGCCAGTGCGACGCACGCTCGTAGTACCCCCACAGTGAGATACACCAAGAGGATGGTATAAAGTTGACGATCTAGAACATTTGTGCTATCATGCTTATATGCGACCAAGCGGGCACAACGGTGCGACCGCGCATCTCACTCGTGGTACACTTATCGCTAGACTGGATAAAGTCGCACAAACCGTATCCGTTTACCAAATTTTTGGTAGAGATAAGACCCGTGGTATAGGAGCACCATGTTGATGGAAACGACAGATATTAAATTTATTTTTGAAGAAAGAGCCGCCGATTCCCCTTTTGTCGAAACGATCTGGCGCACGCAAAGTGAGCGCGCCGGCACTTTTACTTCTGCTGCCGTAAGCCACTGGGAGATGGTGGTGGCGCATTACCAGGGCGAGACCAGCCTAACAGTGCGCGGGCCAGAAACGGAAGCAATGCCGGCCCTCTGTCCGGAAGGCACTGAATTTTTTGGCATTCAGTTTAAGTTGGGCACATTTATGCCCCATCTGCCTGTTAGCAACCTTGTGAATGACTCGCTTACATTGCCCCAAGCGGCGCGCAAATCCTTTTGGCTGTACAGCAATGCCTGGCAATTTCCCAACTATGAAAATGTAGAGAATTTTGTTGATCGGATGGCGCGCGATGGTCTGCTGGTGTACGAGCCAATTGTGGAGACTGTGTTACAGAATCAAGGCCAGGAACTATCCTTACGCTCGATCCAGCGCCGTTTTTTGCGCGCCACCGGGCTGACCCACGGCACCGTTCAGCAAATCGAACGTGCGCGCCAGGCCGCTAAACTCCTCGCCCAGGGCGTATCGATCCTCGACACGGTGGACCTGGCCGGTTATGCCGATCAGCCCCATCTGACTCGATCACTCAAGCGCTTCATGGGCCAAACGCCGGCCCAGATTTTGCGTGAAAATGGCTTTGCGTAGTCGTCGTTTTTGTTCGCCCTGTCCCATTGGGACACTTTACCTGAGGGAAAAAATCATGTGCCGCAATATCAAACCCTTATTTAATTTTGAGCCACCGGCCAGTGAAACAGAGATCTACGGCGCCGCGCTCCAATACGTGCGCAAAGTGAGCGGTGCCAGCAAGCCATCGCAGGCCAACCAAGCCGCGCTTGATCAAGCCGTGGCAGAAGTCGCGGCGATTACCCAGAAATTGCTCGACGCGCTCGTAACCAACACACCAGCGCGGGATCGTGAGATCGAAGCGATTAAGGCTAAGGCGCGTTCGGTCGCGCGTTTCGGGCAAACGGCGGTCTAGTAGCGCGCGGGATAAGTAGGACAGTGGCACGGTAGGACAACACTGTGTGCGCGGCAGCCGTCCATACTTAATCTATCTCATCCCATTGGTTAATTTCTATAAGGCGAAGCCACTCTCTCCACACCTTCGGCGTTGATCTCATCCGGCTGCGTGCCTTCCCAACTGACGGCGGTCTCACCAAAAGGAACCCCACTGGCCGCCTTCGGCGCGTACAAAAACCGCACTCTGCGCCCGGTCGTGATCGGTGACGCTCCGATTCATAGGAAAGAGCCAGACCGAACACTGGAAATCCTGGATCGACTCGGCGACTTTGAAGCGCAAACGGTGTGGAAACTATCCGACCTCTCCAAAAACATAACTATCCAAAAAGGCGTTGCGGAATTTCCCCTGCGGATCATGCGTCTGCGCCAACGCCTGAAAGTCCGCCAGCCGTGGGTAGCCGGCCTGCACTTGGGCTGACGTCATATCAAAGAGTTTGCCCCAGTGCGGACGGGGTTGGAATGGAGCCAGGGTCGCTTCTAGCGTGGGCAGGAATTGTTGGACGCCCGGCCAGTCGCGGTGCCAATTAAAGTGAATACCGACAATGTCTTGCTCGTACGCCGGGCTCAGCCAGAGCTTGTCGGCTGCCACGGTGCGCACTTCAGTCACTTGGAGGATTGGCGCAAGCTGGGTGCGCAAACGGGTGACGGCTCGCATGGCCGCGACGGCATGCTGGCGCGGGACAAAGTACTCGCTTTGTAGTTCATTGCCTTGCAACTGGGCGTCTTTAAAGTAAAAATGGGGCAAGCGCTCATGCCAGGGGCCAGGTATGCCCATTGGTGTCAGGTAACGATCAGATGCATGATCCATCGGATCTTCGCGCGGCGCGAGTGTTGCGCCAAAGAATTCGGTGGGTACGTCCAAGGGTTGCTCACCAGTTAATTTGTGCTTGACCCAGAGCGTGTTGATCCAATCCTGCTGCCAATCGGGAAAGAGACTAACGCTGTAGCCCGCCGACATGATGGCGTCGAATTGGGCGTCGGTCTCGATCATGGGCAACTTGGCATAAACATCCTGCTGGATGGCAAAGGTTGGTAACAGATCGAGCGTCACCTTTGTGACCACGCCCAGTGCACCCAGGGCCACGACCGCGCCCAGAAATTGATCGCCATCTTTTTCGCGCGTCAGCGTCACCAATTCCCCGTCCGCCGTGACTATTTCCAGCCCGGCCACCGCGGTCGCCAGATTGCCGTGGGCGTCACCCGAGCCGTGGGTCGCCGTCATACACGCCCCGATCACCGTGATGTGGTCGAGCGAGGCCAGGTTGTGCAGGGCATAGCCTGCGTTCTGCAATTGGGGGCAGAGTTCGCGATAGGTGATGCCGGCGTTGACCGTCGCCGTGTCGCGTTCGTGGTCAATTGTCACCATGTTGCCGAGGTTGGCGAGTGATATGATCACCTCCGGGCAATCATGGATATGGTTAAATGAATGGCGGGCACCGACGACGCGCACCTTGTTGGCCGCGCGCACGATCGTTTGCAGTTGATCGATGCTATCCGGCATGTGATAATGCGTGGCGCAATAGGCGGTATTGCCCGCCCAGTTTTGGCGATTGCTTGTCACGGTTCTATTCCTTTGGCGCTTAAAAGGGCGGGAAAGTATTGTTAGTGATAAGCATAACCATTTTATGAAATTTTGCCAACCGGCGCGCTGCTTTATTGGTGCCAGCTGGCAGCGACTATAGATTTTTCAGCACCTGGCAAACCGTTCAAGGGATTATTTTTCTGTTTCAGCCTAGCTGTAATTGGCAGTTTTCTGCGTCTGTATAGACGCGTTATAGTGCTCCTGAACTGCTTTCTTGTTAGGTTTGATCTGTGCATTATTGCATTTGTTACACTTAAATGGTATGGTTAAGATGATGATCGGAACAAAAGATCGGAGAAATCTTATGACTGTACTTGCTCATCTATTTTATGCATCATGGTCATGAAAAGATATTCATAGACGGTAACAAGAGAACGGCATATGCTGCAGCCGGTTTAGTAGAGTTGTTCCTTAATAAGCGAGGGGAAAATTCCAGAGGCCAGGACAGACGGCTTAGATAGTGACGCTCACGACTGCACCTTAGCTAACCTAGCAATCCCCGCCTGGTTGAACTAGGGAAACCAGCACAAGCCCTAGCGGTGGTCCAACGCATCGCAGATCATGATGCCCAAGACTGCGCTTTGGCTGACCTAAGGCAGCCTGCACAAGCTCTAATGGTGACCCGATGCATTTGAGGATAGCTCCACCTGCGCCCGAGTCTTAGCCCGCCTGGTGCCAGACCTCTCCACTGGACAGATGCAAGACTATGCTTTCCCGTCGTACCTGTACAGATTTGCTAGGTGATTTGGCAGCATTGGGTGTGCTCATTGCGCGTCTCGGTGGGGCGGCTGCCATTACAGAGACCATGCAAGCAATTGAGGATGTAGGCCGGTGGTGGCCATAATTCATCGCATACTGAAGTTCTTTCATCCGCTCTACATCTTTCCCAAAAACGATCCCTTTTTAAAGCCTTTGAAAAGCGTTCCTGGCATGAATGATACGCCGTTATTTGAGTTAGTTGGATGGTTGCCGGTGAACCAACCATCCAACTTTGACAATCTCCTACTGTTTCGCTATCATCCCAGGTAGAAGATTAGGAGCCTAGACGGAAAATAGTATGTCACTTAGCATAAAAGACCCGGAAACCGTTCGTCTGGCGCGTGTGGTTACACAGTAGACTGGTGAGACGATGACCCAAGCGATGATGGTCTATGTTCGATTGGTTCGGAATACCCGATCCATCTCCTCGGTCTTCAGCACCGGCGCCCCCTCGTAAAGGAAGCACGCCGCGGCGCGCTGTGTGTCGGTCTGATAAAGTGGTGGCGCATGCTGCAAACACTTCGCCATCGCGGCTGGACAGCGGTCGGCAAATTTGCACGACGCCGAGCCGCGTGGCTGGTTGGGGAGTGCGGCGGCCGCTTCGGCGGTCCAGGGCTGGTCCGGGTTCGGTACCGGGATCGAGCCGACGAGCAGGCGCGTATAGGGATGGCTAGGGTTGCGGACGACCAGATCCACACTGCCGGCCTCGGCCACCGAGCCGCGATAGAGAACGATGATGTTGTCGCCGATCTGGTAGGCGGTCGTCAAGTCATGCGTGATATAGATGATCGAGATGCCAAACTCCTCTTTAATCCGCTGCAGGCTGCCCAGCACAGTCGCGCGCAGAGAGGCGTCGATCATGGAAACGGGCTCGTCGGCGAGGATGATCTGGGGCTTGAGGATCAGGGCGCGGGCCACCATCACACGCTGCCGCTGACCGCCGCTGAGCTGATGCGGATAGCGGCCAAGCGTTTCCTCCGCGCGCAATCCAACCGTTTCGAGCGCCTGCTCGATCAAGTGCCACTTGTCCTCACGCGATTTCGCCAGCTTCATGTAGTCGATCGGCGTGGTGAGCACATGGTCAACTCGGTAGAATGGGTTAAAGACCTCGAACGGGTCCTGGAATATGACCTGAACGTCGTTCAGGAACCCACGCGACTCATTGCTCGCTAGCTTTTGTAGATCCTTGCCTTTATAAAGCACGCTGCCTGTCGTGGGGGAAGTGATCCCCAGCAGAATGCGGGCGAGCGTGGTTTTGCCGCTGCCACTCTCGCCGACAATTGCCGTAATCGACGGCGCGTCGCCGCCGCCAATCGCCATCGAGAAGTCATCGAGCGCAACGGTTCTGGTTTGATCAAAGAGGCCGCCACCGAATACCTTGGTCACGTGGCGGGCTTCTAGTAGTGCGGGCATGTAGTTTCCTTTACAACCCTAATTGCGCGGTTAATTCACCGCAAAGCCAGTGTAGGCGCGTTGATAAGGAGCGTGGTAAGCGAGAACAATATCTTCCTTGGAGACGCCTAACTCCACTAGTTCATTGGCCACACCGACTTCCGTGCCGTCGTGTTGAATCCAAATTTTGCCGTCTTTAATGTCCATGTGCATCAAACAGCCATATTGGCGATATTTTTTATGCCAACCCGCATGGACAAGTTGGTAATGATCATGTTCTATATCAAAAATCATCTGTAATTCAACATCGCCAAAACTGGGTGGATACGCGCTGTGGCGTCGAATAATCTCTTGGATATATTGGCGGTATTGATCTATTTTTGCCATCGTAATCTGCCAGCCGTCTTTTTTTAGCCCTTCGCGTACAGCATCATGGAAAATATCACGCGCCATCTGTTATTCTATCCCAAAATATGAATTGTTTCACTGCAAAATCCTCGCGCTTGAGTTGTCAATAACCGATTGTGCATCTGGGTAAATGCTGATTCTAGTCTCCATCCAAGTTTTAGTTATCAATACCTGGAAGTATATCACACAAAGTCAATCTGTGAATTCATCGATTTTTTCGCCTGTTAGCTTTCACTGACTTCAGGAGAATGCCCATCCAATAATGGGTTTTGTAGCTTCAAGTCGCAAAGTGACAGGCGGCCCAAACGTCGGCCTGTAACTCGCGCAACTTCGGTACCTCCACGCGACAACGCTCTTCTGCCAGGGGACAGCGGGTATGGAACACGCAGCCTGTTGGCACATCCAGCAGGGAGGGTGGCAGGCCGGGAATACCCGTAAATTGGCCTTTGGTCTCGGTAGAGGGCAAGCTGGAAATGAGCAGTTGTGTGTAGGGATGGCGAGGATGGCTGAAAATTTCGCGCACGGGTGAGATCTCCATCAGGCGACCGGCGTACATCACGCCCAACCGCTGGACGAACTGAGCCATCAACCCCATATCGTGACCCACCAGGATGACCGCCGCGCCAATCGCGGCCTGCACATTTTTGAACGTCTCCATCACCTGGCGCTGCACGACGACGTCGAGCGCGCTGGTCGGTTCGTCGGCGATGATCACTTTGGGGCTCAGGCTAATCGCAATCGCAATCACGACGCGTTGCTTCATGCCACCGCTGAGTTCGTGCGGAAACATATTCGCCACTTGGGCGGGCAGGCCCACCGTGGCTAGCAAGCTCGCTACCCGCTCTTCCAACTCGCTCTTCGTCAGCTTTACGCCGTGGTCGGTCAGGCCAAGACCAATCTGATTACGAATACGCATCACCGGGTTCAGCGAGTTCATCGATCCCTGCGCGACGAGGGCAACCTGGGCGAGGCGTACATCTTTCATCTGCAATTCGGATAGGGCCAGTAAATTCGTGTTTTCGAGCCAGATGTTGCCGGCGACAACGCGCGCCGGCGGCTTGATCAAGCGCATGATCGTCAGCGCCATGCTAGACTTGCCCGAACCAGACTCGCCGACCAAGCCGAAGCGCTCTTGGACGCCGAGTGAAAATGTTACGTCTTCAACGGCATGGACCGGCCCGCGCGCGGTATCGTAGTAGACCGTCAGGTTTTCAAGGCGCAGAACGTCTGCTTTGCGCCCGTTGCCGCTGGTACCGCCACTTTCCTGCTCACGTGGTCTGGCTGGAAACTGGTTAGTCATTACATCGACCTCCTGATGCGCGGATTGGCGATCTCGTCGAGGCCGACGCTGATGAGGAAAAGGCTGATAAAAAGGACGCCGATGACGACAATCGGTGGCAGCCACCACCACCACCACCCGTTGATAATGGCGGCGTTATAGTTGATCCAGAAGAGTGTCATGCCAATCGTGGGGGCATCCATTGGCCCCAGCCCCAGCACCTCCAGGCCAATCGACGCCAGCACCGCCGCCGAAATCGAGCCTACAAGTGATGCGGCCAGATAGGGCAGTAGGTTGGGCAGAATCTCGGTCAGAATGATCATGCGCGCCGGCATGCCAGAAAGGCGCGCCACCTGGATATAGCTGCGCTCGCGCAACGTTAGCACTTGGGCACGGATCGTCCGCGCCGGATAGAGCCAGGCGAGTGACGCGACGACCAGCGCCATCTGCTCGACGGTGAGGCCGGATTGCACGATCATGGCAACGACGATCAGGACCATCAGGCCGGGGATTGTCAGCCCAACGTCGATGATGGCGCAGAGCACGGCATCGAGCCAGCCGCCATAATAGGCGCTAATGAAGGCGAGGAAGCCGCCGAAACTGACCCCGATGAAACCGGCGATGAGGCCGATGCGCAGCGTCAGCGGTGTGCCCACGACCATGACGGCCAGTAGATTGCGGCCCTGTTTGTCGCTGCCAAACGGCAATTCCCACGAAGGCGGCTGCAACGGACTCACCGAGATCGGGCGCGCATCCTGGAGATTAACGAAGATCGTGCCAATTGACGACGAGAGAAACAAAAGTATGAACAAGACCAAGCCAACCACCAGCGACGGGTTGCGTCGACAGTAGCCCCAGAAACGATCAAAGACCTCGCGCTTACTCTCCTGGTCTGTGAATTTCGCCACGCGGGCATCGCGCTCCACCGTCGTCGCCATATTATGCCTTCCTATAGGTGATCCGCGGGTCGAGCAGCGGATAGATAATGTCGAGGATAAAGGTTGCCAAGCCAATCGAGACGATGACGACGAAGACGATGCCTTGGACGAGGTAGTAATCGGAGCCGCGAATCGCTTGGTAGAGCATGGTGCCGATGCCTGGATAACCGAAAATCACCTCAACTAGCACCGCGCCCGACACAATTTGGCCGAGGGCCAGCGCCACTGCCGTCACCTGGGGCAATAAAGCATTGCGGATTGCGTAGCGCAAGAAGATCGTGCGGTTACGCAGCCCCATGGCGTCGCCGAAGACAACGTAGTCTTCGCCCTGGGTCATCACCATCAGCGAGCGCATGCCGAGCGCCCAGCCGCCAGTCGAAACCAGGATGATCGACAGCGCCGGCAGCAAGGTGTGCCAGAGGACGTCGCCGATGAAACCGAGCGTGAGCGTGGGGATGCTGCCCGTCGTGTAGCCGCCATACATGGGGAACGCGCCGAGGTAGAAGCCGAAAACGTAGACCAGGATCAGGCCAAGTAAGAAGTATGGGATGGCGCTCAACATCAGAATTGGCGGCATCACGTACTTCAGGAATTTCGGGGCACCCGGCCAGGCCATGAGCGCACCGAGCGTGTTGCCGATCACGAACCCGAGCAGGGTGGTGACGATCAGCAGCGAGACCGTCCAAGGCAGGGCGTCTGACATCATATCCAAGACTTTGCGCGGGTAGTTGGCGATCGAGTAGTTGAAGTCGAAGCGCGCCATGTCGGATAGGTAAGTCAGGTACTGCTGCCACAAGGGTTTGTCGAGACCGAACTTGGTCTCGAACTCCTTGATCATCTCCTCTAGCCCAGCCTGGACCGCGCCGCTCAGCGCCGACTGTGACACCAGCTTCTCGCGGATCGGGTTCTGCCCACCCAGCCGCGGCAGGAGGAAGTTGAACGTCGCTGCGGCCCAAACGACAGCCAAGAATATGAGGAATCGTCGAACGATATAGCTTACACTCACTACGGTCTCCTAAGTCAGTGGGACAGTAAGACAGTAGGACAGTAAGACAGTAGGACAGTAAATCAGTGACTGTCCCACTGTCTTACTGTCTCACTGTCTCACTGTCCTATCTACGTCGACGCCTTAACATTGTGCAGCACCAGCGGGAAGGTGAGGTGCCACTGCGCCGAGTTGGTGTAGGGGTTGTTGGCGTCGGGCATATTGGTCCAGTTCTCGGTCGTCCAGGGCAGGCGGTGGAAACCGTGGGTGAGCTGGATATCGGGCAATTCGGGCAGCCAGATCTCCATCGCTTGGACCCAGATGTCGATCAGCTTCTCGGTGTCGGTCGGCGCCGTCGTGTACGCTTCGTCGGCGAGCACGTCGAAGGCATCGTTGTGCCAGCGCGAGAAGTTTACGGCGTGGCCGCCAGGGATTGCCTCCGAAGCGCTTTGATAGAGGGCCAGAGTCTCCTGGGGCTCGCGGCAGCTACCGCCGTGGCCGAACAGACAGCCGGTGTAATTGCCCGTTGAGAAGTTGCTGAACATATCCGGCGGTTCAGAGTAACTAGAATCGATCCCGCCGCGCTTCAGCATCTCGACGAGCACCGGCCCAACGCTGGTAAAGTCGAAGAAGCTCACAATGTCGAGCTTAACCGGCTGGCCCGTCTCGTCCAGCCACATGCCATCGGCGTTTTTGGTCCAGCCTTTGGCCGAGAGCAGTTCGTCGCCCTTGGCTGGGTTATACTCAAGCGTGTTATACGTCTCGAGCAGTGGCGCAGTCGCATCGAAATACGGCTTTAGCGGTGGATAGTCGGGCAGGGGCAGCGGGGTCTCCTTAGAAGCGCCAGACCAGGAGATCTCGACGATCTTCGAGCGGTCGATGTAATAACTGAGCGCCCAGCGTACGTTCTTGTCGCTCCACGGTGCCACTTCGTTGTTCACATACAGCGAGTGCGGCCACCAGTCCACGTAGCCATAAGGTAGCTCCTGGCCGGTCCAGGAGGTTGCCTTCGCATTGCCATCGAAGACAGTCGGGAAGCTCGACGGCTGGATGCCGGTGGTGAAGTCGACCTCGTTCTTGATCACCGACTGAATGAGCTGCTGCTCGCCCTGATCGGGCAACAAGATAAAGCGCTCCATCGCTGGCAGCGGTGCGACGCCGGCCGCGACGCCCCACCAATCATCGGCGCGGTCGAGGATTTTCTGCTGCGGCGAGGAATGGACAACGCGCCAGGGACCGGTGGTGACAGGCAGACCCTTGGCCAAGTCAAAATGGGTGTACGTGGAGAGGTCTTGGCCCTCGAAGATGTGCTTCGGGAGCATGTAAACACCAATATCGAAGTGATAGGTCAAGAGCCAGAAGAAGCGCGGCGAAGGTACGGTCAGGGTAACTTTGGTGGTTAGTTCATCGACCGTTTCAGCCTTGTCCATCACCCGGGCGACGTTGGTACCCCAGCGAATTTTGGCGCCATACTCTTTGCATGCGTTGAGCGTAAACGTCACATCGTCGGCGCTGAAGTCCGTGCCATCGCTCCACTGGATGCCTGGGCGCACCTTAATGATCAGTTCCTTGAAGTCATCCGAGTACTCATAGCTCTCGGCGAGCCACATGATCTCCTCGTCTGCAAAGGCGCTGTAGAAAGCCAGCGGCTCGTACATCAAGCCCACCGCAAACTGGTGATTTGCGACCGGCACAAAGGGGTTCCACTGATCCCACTCGACGAATTTGCCCTGCTGACCACCGCGCACGGCGATGAAGGTATTCTCGCGTGCGACCTCCTTGATCCCCTCGGCGGCAGTGGCGCCTTCCGCCGGGGCTGCTGCACTTGGCTGCGTCGCCTCGGCGGCTGGGGCCGGCGCCGCGGGCGCACAAGCCGCCAACATGGGCGACGCCAACGCCGCGACACCGAGCATTTCTGCGTACTGCAAGAACTCGCGCCGTGTGACCCTGCGCTTACTCAAAGGGTTTGCCATTGTGTATCTCCTCTCCTTGAACGATCTTGATGAATGATCTTGAGATAATCCTGGGTAATTGACCGCATCGTTGCACTTACCCTAGCGGCTAGTCCGAGCTGCGCGACATACCGCCAGGCATCTTCACTTACCTCATACCAAATCCAACTCCTCCTGTTCGGATCTTTGGACTGCTTATGCAAAAGTACGCGTAACCGTTCAGCTTTGGTGGCGATAAGTAAACATCGCTACGCTTAGGGAAACAGGTAAATAGGCATATAAGGGAGCATTACCCGTTTTACCTGCGCATCGCTATGCATGAACAGTGACAAGTACTTATTAATAAACTAAACATTGCTTTTGTAGGGAGAAGGAGCCACGGACAATTCCTCCGGTCAGTCGAAGAATTTATGCGCGGTGATTGAATTACGCATCCTGGATTCTGGCAACATTATAGAGTAAGCTGGATTCGATTGTCAAATGGCCAAAATTTGGGGAAGAAGCTTCACATAAAAAATGAACTCACCCACCTGAATAAGAAGAAGCCCGCGCCCCCGATCAGCACAATAATCCCAATCAATGCTGCAATCACGGCCACGATGATGCCTGTGCCGGCCGCTCTGTTGACGGCGCGACCGGTCGGCGGGTAATCAAGGGCCAAGTTGAGCAGGCGCATGTTGCGGATATTGGACTTGAAGGTCGCATCAAAGACATCGCCGAGCATGGGCACCAAACCAATCAGCGCTTCGATGGCAATGTTGAGCACCATCTGTAAGAGCGTCGCACTCGGCGCACCCAGGCGGATG
>Ga0209591_10006153_pt1 | contig 13337 bp, 12 predicted proteins | sample MAT01_FD_187207 | JGI IMG/M metagenome (GOLD analysis project Ga0209591, IMG submission 187207) | Freshwater microbial communities from Lake Fryxell liftoff mats and glacier meltwater in Antarctica - MAT-01 (SPAdes) (version 2) | ecosystem: Environmental > Aquatic > Freshwater > Ice > Liftoff...
CCAGGGTAGCGCGCGGCGCGCAACCCTGGGCTGAAGGATGGAACGCCGTTGGCGTTTTCGCGGACCTTTGTGCAGTCGGACTGTATAAATCGTATGATACCGCCTCTCGGAAATAAAGAGACGGCCACTGTGGTGGCCGGGGTCAGTGAGACCCCGGCTACAGCCTGACCCCGGCCACAGCCCGGCAGCCGCAGTCCGATTGTTTCCGCGAGATGGTATGAGGAATCCAGGGGGTGATCCGCGGCGGAGGGGCCGGGGAAACTCCTTTGATAAAATGAGTGCTTGCCAGTAACGGCGATCACTCCCAACTTGGATGCCTCGCTATAAAGTTATTAGCCTCCGCTTTCCCCCAAAGCACCTTTTGACCTCAACAGTCCCTGCATGAACAGCAACGGAATTCTCCGCAAACACTGGTTTCATGTGTCGCTGCATTTTTCTGCGGATGCAGTGCTCTTCACCCTCGCGTTCGTCGTCGGGATTTTACTGCGGTTTGGTGACGAGGCCCCCGGTTCGTTCTGGATGCACTGGCCGATGCTGGCGCTAGGCGGGGTCGTTTTTTCCTCGTCGATCTATATCGTGGGCCTTTACTCGACGCACAGCGCGCACCGGGGGACGTTTGAGCGTTCGTTCCTCCTCCTCGCCTGCACGCTCGCGGCGGTGCTGGTCCTCATCGGCGGCTCGTATGCTGCGTCCGCGCGTCCCCTGGGCCGTGGGGTCATGCTCCTCGGCGCGAGCGCGGCGTATCTCGTCATCCTGGTGCATCATGTGTTTTTGCTTCACGCCCTGCGCACCGCCCGCGAGCGCGTGGCGTATATCGTGACCAGCGCGTTCGATGAAGTGGAGACCCGGCTTTTCGCAAATTTCAGCGGTCACAATCTCGAACTGGTTGGCGTCGTCGCCTTCAACGGCTACCGGACAAAGGGAAACGCGAGGGTCCTTGGAAATGTGGAGGAACTCGCCGAGATCGTGAAGCGCGAGAGCATCAGCCGTGTCCTCTGCACCAATAAGAGCCTGAGCGACGTCACGCTGACGCGGCACTTTTGCAAGCTGCGCTACTCGGGCGTTTCGGTCATGCCGCTGGTCAGCCTGTGTGAGGAAATCGAGCAGTATGTGCCGCTCGAATTGATCAATTCCGAATGGCTCCTCACCGCCAGCGGCGAGCCGCATTTGCTCTACATCAAAAAAGTGAAGCGGCTGTTTGACATCGTCTGCTCCACCCTCGGGCTCATCCTCGGTGCTCCCGTCCTTGCTCTCGCGAGCCTCGCCATCCTCCTCACCTCGCCGGGCCCGGTCCTCTACCGCCAGCGACGCTCGGGACGCTTCGGCAGGGATTTCCAAATGACCAAGCTCCGCACCATGCGCATGGACGCGGAGAAAGACGGCGTGCAGTGGTGCGGCCAAAACGATCCCCGCGTCACCTTCGTCGGGCGCCTGCTCCGTCGGTACCGGATCGACGAAATCCCGCAACTTTGGCAGGTGCTCTGCGGCCACATGTCTTTCGTCGGTCCGCGGCCCGAGCGGCCCGAGATGATCCAGATGCTCGCCACGGAAATCCCATTCTATGAAGAGCGGCTCATGGTGCAGCCCGGCATCACCGGCTGGGCGCAGGTCAGCTATCCCTACGGCGCCTCCGTCGCGGACGGTCGGCGCAAGCTCGAATACGATCTCTATTACATGAAGCACATGAGTCTGTTTCTCGATGTTTTCATCCTGCTCGACACCGTCCGCATCGTCCTCCTCGGCGGTGCCACACCCGCGACTCGCTCCGTGATGGAAACCGAAACGCTGCAGGAATGGGTGCGACTCAATTCAGACAAACCTGCCGTCCTTGCCCGAATCGACGCCGAGGCCGCCTGAGCCCGACGATTGGGCACGAGCGGCGATTCGATTGGGTTGGCGGCGCCAGGCGATTCGCGCGTGAAAATCGCCTTCATCAAACGGGGGAGCTTCTCCGGCTCGAATGGCCGCACCCGCCGGGAACTGGAGCGGAATTTTCCTGAGTTTCAAATTGAGGAAATCGACGTCGGCACCGCGCTGCTGAAGCGAAATCCCCACGTCATGCTGGTCAATTGGCTCTGGGTGTTTGCCCTCTACGGCTGGGCCATCGTCCGGTATCGCCGGCCCGTTTCCCCCTGTTTCTACTACACGCCGTATCTCTTCCGCCAAATCCGGCGCCTGCTGCTCGCACATCTCGCTCACCGTCGGGAGGAATTCGCGTTCACGGTTTCCACGCAATCGCTCTTCGATGCGCATCTGGAAGGCGTCCCGCATTTCATCTACACGGACCACACTCACCTCGCGAACCTGCGCTCGCCCACCTTCCATCGCGCCTTTCTCGCCACCCCGGAATGGATTGATCTCGAGCGCGAAGTTTACCGGCGCGCGACCCGCATTTTCGTCATGGGAGAAAACACCCGCGTCTCGCTCATCGAGCAGTATGGCTGCGAGCCCGACCGCATCCGCTGTGTCTATGCCGGTTGCCACATTGACACCACAGCGGTGGCGTTGGAGAACGCCGGCTACGCCAACCGCACCGCCCTTTTTGTCGGCATCGATTGGGAGCGCAAAGGCGGGCCCGAGTTGGTTCAGGCCTTCGGGCAAGTCCTCGCCAAGCTCCCCGACGCGCGGCTGCGGATCGTCGGAGCTACACCGGAAATTCACCATCCCCGGATCGAGGTTCTAGGCCGTGTCCCACTGCCCCGGGTGAAGCAGTTGATTTCCGAGGCATCCGTCCTCTGTCTGCCCAGTCGTTTCGAACCATTCGGCATCGCGGTGCTCGAAGCGTTCGCCCTGAAAGTGCCCGCCGTCGTGACCCGCATCGGCGCGTTGGAATATCTCGTCTCCGACGGCGAAAGTGGACGCGTGGTTCCGCCGGGTGACGTTGGCGCACTGGCCGCCGCGCTCGGCGAGTTGCTTGCCGACCCGGAAAAGTGCCGCCGGTACGGCGAAACCGGGCATCGCTTCGCGCTGGAGCATTTCACCTGGGAGGCTGTCGGGGAGAAATTCCGCACCGAGATCGTGCAGGCCCTGGGTGAAACCGGCGGCGAGGCCGCAGCGGCGAAAAGCGCGGTGTCCTAGCGTCAGGCCTTGAGGGTGACGAAGAGCACGCCGAAGGCCGTCTCGAGGTCGGTCTCCGCGTAGCGGGCAAACTCCGGATGCACAGCGGCGCGAATGCGCGCGAAGGCCTCGGGAACGGGCCTGGCGAGCAGAACCTCGACCGAGAGACCGGCGCGCTCAAAAGCTTCGCGATGATCGCGGATGCGCCAGCGCGGGAGGTCGCCGGGGTTGAGCCAGCGCTGCCAGGCGGCGGAGGACCAAAGCAGGAAGTGGTAGGGGTAGCGGAAGAAGTGATCCCGATAATCGACGACGTGCAGCATGAAGCCGCCGGGAGCGAGCAACGCCGCCATCTCACGGGCGAAGCGGTCGAGGTCGGTGACGTGTTCGAGGACGGAGTTGGAGACAATGCAATCGACACTCATGGCCAGCGCCGGCGTGGGCCCGGACAGCCGCTCGACGGTGGCGGCGAGAGCCTCGGCGGAAAATCCCTCGCGCACCGCGGCGCTGAGTTGCGCTGAATCGCGCGCGGCATCGAGCGCGACGAAAGGCTCCAGGGCAAAGACCCGCCGTGCGCCGAGGGCGGCGAGTTCGTAGCAGGAGCCATTGGTCGCGCCGACGCCCGCCTCCAGGATAGTGAAACCGGCGGGCCAGCCCGGGCGGCGGGCTCCGAGATATCTTCGATAAAGCCCGACGACGCCCGCGCCATTCGCCGCGCCCAGATTTCCGTCAAGAAAGGGCAGCGCCTTCCGAAGCCACGAAGGGAGTGTCATCGGCATGCACCGGCGCGCGAGGCGGGCGGAGACGTACACGCATTTCGTGAAAAAGAGCGGCATCGGAGAACCGCGCTCTCCTTACCAAGCGGCCGTCTGGCGACGCAAACGCCTTTTCCCGGCGCGGCCTGGGCGCGTCTGTTCCGGCTGCGAAAGGGAGCGTAAGCCTCCGGCTGGCGATTTTCCCGACTCGCCAGCCGGAGGCTTGCGCTACACCACTTCGGCGCGGGAGGGGAGGAGCATCTCGAAGACCGTGGAGCCGGGCTCGCTGGTGTGGCGCAGCACGCCGCCGTGCTGGGTCACGAACCCGGCGGCGAACGGCAGTCCGAGCCCGGTGGCGGCCCGCTTTTTTCGCGTGGAAAAAAACGGCTCGTAGATGCGCTCCACCAACTCCTTGGGGACGCCGTGCCCGTCGTCGATGACACGGAGGGAAATCCACGGGATGGACTGGCGCGCGTGATTGCCCGGAGGTTTGGACTCGGCGCGGAGTTCGACGCGAACGGTGCCGCCGCTGGCAAAAGTGGCTTCGAGGGCGTTGCGGACGAGTTCGAACACGGCGGTTTTCACGCGGACGGCGTCGGTCCGGATGGAAGGGAGATCGTCGGGGATGTCCATGACGAGCTTGGTTCTCGGCCCGCGCAGCGTGTCGAAGGAAGGCTTCAGCATGCGGACGAAATCGCCGAGGTTCACCTCGCGCCAGACGACGGTGGGCGGGCGGCAGAGGGAATTGGCGCGGTCCATGAGATCGGCCGCGGCCTTGGCACCATCCTGGATCTTACCGAGACCCTCGATCGTCCCTTTGTCGAGGCGCGCATTGTCGAGGAGCAGCCCCACGTAGCCATGGAAGAGCGTCAGGATGTTGTTCATCCGGTGCGAGAGCCCTCGCACGAGCTGGTCCTGAAATTCCGAGTGTTCGATCTGCATGAGGCCATTTCTGAAATAGCAGGTGGTGTGCGCAGGTGGGCGCGTATTTCGGGAGGCGGGGTCTCCCTAAGTGAGGGTCTAATACGATTTTCACTGTCCTCTGCCGGAACGGGAGGCGGGTTCCCAAGGAGTCGGGGCGTCTCGCCCCGAATGGTCAGGAGAATGGGGCGGGACGGCCCCGGCTCCTTGCAGGTTCTTGCGCCGCGGTTCGTGCAATTGGACTGTGAAAATCGTATAAAACTCCGAGGCGCGTGTCATCCTGAGCGGAGCGGATGCGGAAAGGCGTGCGGAGCGCAGTCGCAGGATCCCGCGCATTCACAGGCCGTATCGCAAAGAATAGCCGGGATCCTTCGACTGCGTTCCGTCCCACCTTCGCTCGCCCACGACCAACCCCCACTTTTCCCCTCCGCCTCGCTGGCGAATCGATTTTAGAACAAACCGTCCCGCTCCGCTGAGTGCTTCGAGTGCGCGTCGAGCATTTCAAGGAACTGCGTTTCGTCCAGCACGGCGATGCCAAGCGCGCGGGCGTCTTCGAGCTTCGAGCCGGCGCCGGGTCCGGCGATGAGGCAGGTCGTCTTCCCGCTGACGGAGCCGGAGACGCCGCCGCCGAGCGCGCGGATTTTTTCCGCGGCTTCGTTGCGCGACATCCGCTCCAGCGTGCCGGTGAGGACGAAGGTCTGCCCTGCAAATGGCTGCACGCTTTGCCCGCCGCCACCGACGGGCGCGATGCCGAGCTCCTGCAAGCGCCGCAGCGTCTCGCGTCCCGTCCCGCTCGCGAACCAGTCGAGCGCGGCTCGCGCGACGACGGGGCCGGTGACGGTGACGGCGTCGGCATCCGCCGCCGCCTTCTTTTTCGCCGGCGCGGCAAAACCGGCGAGGACCAGGTGTCGGCCCGCGGCATTGGCCTCGGCGAGCAGTTCCGCGTGGCGGGTGGCGAGCTGCTGCTTCTCAAGGGGGCTCGCTGCCTTGTGGTGGCGGGCGCGGGGATTGGCGGCATCGGCCTGGGCGTGGAGGCCGTCGAGCGCGAGGACATCGCGGAGCAGCGCGGAGTCGCGCACGGCGGCGAGCGAGGCGTGGAATTTTGCGAGGTCGTGGGCGGTTTCCTCGCCGACCTCGGGGATCGCGAGCGCGTGCAGCCAGCGGGCGAGGGGGAGCGTCTTCGCCCGCGCGATGGCGTCGATCACTTTGCGCGCGTTCTTTTCGCCAAAGACGCGCGGCTCCTCGTCGGTGCCGAGGTTGAGCGGGGCGAGTTGCGCGAGCGTGAGGTGGAAAAGGTCGAGCGGGTCGCGGACGAGGCACCGCTCGACGAGTTTGTCGGCGACGATGCCGCCGAGGCCGTCGATTTCGAGTGCGCCGCGCTTGGCGAAGTATTCGAGTCGGCGGGTGAGTTGGGCAGGGCAAATCACGTTTTCGCAGACCCAAACGGCAAACTTTGGATCGCGCTTCACCGGTCCGCTGCACGCCGGGCATTTCCCGCCGATGTGCGCGAAGAAATCGAACGGCGGCGCACCGGCGACGCGCTTTTCCAGCACCACGCGGACGACGGCCGGGATCACTTCGCCCGCCTTCTCGATGACGACGGTGTCGCCGATGCGGATGTCCTTCCGCCGGATTTCGTCCTCATTGTGCAGCGTGGCGCGGCTGATCGTACTGCCGCGCAAAAGCACCGGCTCGAGCTCCGCGACCGGCGTGAGCACGCCCGTGCGGCCGACCTGCACGGTGATGCCGCGAAGTCGTGTCTCCGCCTGCTCGGCCACGTATTTCCAAGCCTTCGCCCACTTCGGCGCGCGGGAGTGGAAGCCGACGCGCTCGCGCTGTTCGAGCGAGTTCAGTTTGATGACCGCGCCGTCGGTCTCGAAGGCCAAGGTGTCCCGGATCGCGTCGAGGGCGTCGATCGCCGCCATGACTTCATCGGCGGTGCGGCAAACGCGGATGAACTGCGGCGTGCGAAAACCCAGCAGTTTTAGCCACGCGAGCATTTCACCCTGCGTCTGCGGAGGGTCGGCGTTCACCTCGCCGAGTCCGTAGAGCACGATTTCCAGCGGGCGCTTCGCCACGAGCGCGGGGTCGAGCTGCTTCAGCGTGCCGGCGGCGGTGTTGCGCGCATTGGCGAACGGCTCCTCGCCTGCGGCGATCATCTCCTCGACGATGCGCTGGAAGCCGGCGACCGGCAGATAGACTTCGCCGCGCACTTCCAGAATGGAGGGCGCCGCGCCGTCGGTGCCGTGATCCCCGGCACTGACGGCGCGGCGCCCTCCAAGCCGCAGCGGGACGCTGCGCAGCGTTCTCAGATTCTCCGTGATGTCGTCGCCGGTCTCGCCGTCGCCGCGGGTCGCGCCGGTGTGGAGCAGCCCATCCTCGTAGCGCAGGCTGACGGCGAGGCCGTCGATCTTGGGTTCGACGAGCCATTCGAGCGGCTCGCCGGGGAGCAGTTTTTCCACGGTCACGATCCATTTGCGGAGCGCCGCAAAGCCGTCCTTGGCGAAAAGATTGTCGAGCGAAAGCATCGGCACCGCGTGGCGGACCTGCTTGAAACCGGCGGTCGCTTTTCCACCCACGCGGCGGGTCGGCGAGTCGGGCGTGATCAGCTCCGGGTGCGTGGTTTCGAGGGTCTGCAGCTCGCGGAAAAGGGCATCGTACTCCGCGTCGGAAACCGTCGGAGCGGCCTCGTCGTAGTAGCGGCGGTTGTGATCCTCAAGCTCCCGCCGGAGCTGGGCGAGGCGTGCTGAAGTAGCGGGCATAAAGGGCAGCGGTCAGGAGTGCGCCGGTGAGACTGCCGAGGGCGTCGGCGGCCCAGTCGAGAGGATCGGCCCCGGAGCGGTTGGGGGTAAAGAGCTGGTGGACTTCATCGAGCGCGCCGAAGATGGCGAGCGCGGCGACGGTGCAAAGGACCACGCGTTTCCACGGCCACGAGGTGCTCCATGCGAGTGCGAGCGCGAGATCCACGGCACCGGCGAGAAAGGCGCTGAAGTGCGCGGCTTTGTCCCAGACTTGAAAGGGCGCGATCTCCTCGATCTGCGGGGGAGTCATCGAGGAGAGGATGGTGATCGCGGCCGCCCAGATACCGACGCCCCACCAGGCGAGGACGCGGAGCCATTTGGGTGCGGAGCGGTTCATGGGAAAGTTTGAGTGCGCGGGGAGTTTTCACGATAGTCGGGGGATGGAAAGTCCAAAGCGCATCCTCGGAATCGAAGGCGGCGGCACCAAGACCGAATGGGTGCTGCTGACCGGCGAGGCTGATGGACACAAGACTCTCAGCCAGGGTGTGCTCCCGGCATCGAACCTCCGGCTGATCACGGACGAAGCGCTCGCGCAGCTTTTTTCCGTGCTCCCGCAGGACGCCACGCACGTCGGTGTCTTTCTCGCGGGCTGCGCGACGGAGGAGGACCGCGCGCGGCTGCGCGGGCTGGCAGAGAGGGCGTGGCAGCTCGCGGCGGTCTCCGTCGGGAGCGATCGCGATTCGGGTTTGGCGACGGCCTTTGGCGAGGAGGATGGCATCGCGGTCATCGCGGGGACGGGTGCGGCGGTGCATGGGCGAAAAGGCGGGCGCGTGGAAAAGGCGGGCGGCTGGGGGCAGCTCCTGGGCGACCGGGGCGGCGGCTACGATCTGGCGATGCAAGGACTGCGGCTGGTGCTGACGCATTACGATTTGAATCAGAGGATCACGCCGCTGGCGGAGGAAATCCTGCGCACGCTGGCGCTGAACCGGCTCCAGGACTTGGTCGGCTGGGCGATGCAGGCGGACAAGATGAGCGTGGCCCGGCTCGCTCCGGCGATCTTTCACGCGGCGAAACACGGGGAGCCGGAAATGCTGGCGACGGTGCAGGCGGGGGCGAGCGTGCTGGCGGAATTCACGCGCGCGGTGGCACAGCGGCTGCAGTTTCCGGGCGCACCGGTGAAGCTGATTGGCGGGCTCTTCACGCATCACCAGGAATACGCGGCGCTTTTCAAATACCGGCTGAGCATTCTGCTGCCGGACGCAGTGGTGAGTGTGTGCGACGAGAGCGGTGCGCTCGGGGCGGCGTGGCTGGCGGGAAAAGACGGAAGGCGGAAGGCGGAAGGCGGAAGAGAAGTGGCGGGAACGGTTTCGCGAGTGGACGATGCGTCCGAGCTGGCGAAGGCGGCGACGGAGCAGGCGAATCCGAGGTCGGTGAACTTGGAGGAGCGGACGACGGAAGAGCTGGTGGCGCTTTTCACGACGGAGGAGGAAAACGTCGCGCGGGCGCTGGCGGCGTGCCGTGGTGAGTTGATTGCGGCGGTCGATTTGGTGGGCGCGGCGCTGCGGGCGGGCGGGCGGCTTTTCTACATCGGCGCGGGGACGAGCGGGCGGCTGGGGGTGCTGGATGCGAGCGAGATCCCGCCGACTTTCGGCGCGCCGCCGGAGCAGGTGCAGGGGATCATCGCGGGCGGGGTGATGGCGCTGCACCGGGCGGTGGAGGGCGCCGAAGACCAGCCGGACGCGGGCGCGCTCGCCGTGCTGGAGCGCGGGGTGCGCGCGGGCGACGTGATCTGCGGCATAGCGGCGAGCGGACGCACCCCTTTCGTCCTCGGCGCGCTCGCACGCGCGCGGAAGTTGGACGCGCGGACGATCCTGCTGACGTGCAATCCCGCGCGGCAGCGGACGGCGCAGCCGTGGGACGTGGAGATCGATCTGCCGGTCGGGCCGGAGATCGTCACCGGTTCGACGCGGCTCAAAGCGGGCACCGCGACGAAGGTGGCCCTCAATATCCTCTCGACGTGCGGAATGATCCGCCTCGGCCGGGTGCGCGGCAATGCGATGGTCGATCTGCACATCTCCAATGCGAAGCTGCGGGACCGCGGCGTGCGGTTGGTGAGCGCGGCGCTCGGCCTCGGCTACGAGGAAGCGCGCGTGCGGCTGGAGCGCGCGGGGTGGAATGTCCGGGCTTGCCTGGAGGCGAAGTAAAACCGTCGCCGGACGCGCCGGTAGCGGTCGGATTTTCGACGCGCGGGACGATCCTGTCGCAGATTGACTTCAAAATCGCGTGTCATCCTGAGCGGAGTTCCGTCGCGGGCGAAGGTGGGACGGAACGCAGTCGAAGGACCCCGGCGATTTCGTGCGACACTGCCCGTGAATGCGCGGGATCCTTCGACTGCGCTGCGCCCGCCTTTCCGCCTCCGCTCCGCTCAGGATGACACGCCTTTTTTCAAACGGACACACTGCACGCAGGGTGGTGCCGGTATTTGGCGTTGGATTTAGACACGCTGGCTAATTTCACGCACCGCCCGGCAGGGCGGAAACGCGCGAGGAATCCCGGACGCGAACTGTTTTACTCTGAGTCGGACACATTTCCGGGCGCGAAAAAACGGGCTGGCACAACCGGTGCTAAATGGGCGGATGTTCGCACGAGAATGCGAACGGGGAAAAAATCCAAATAGGGGAGCAGCTCGACTGGAGGGTTTAGTTTAGCGGACCGGGGGGAACCGCTAGGCAGGGCCAGTCGAGCTGCATTTTCCCTCGGGAGGGCGGGAAATGTCGAACTGGAGGAAATCCCCACGCTGTCATCCTGAACGGAGCGATGGGAGGCTTTGCGACCGTCGCGGAGCGAAGGATCGCTGACAGAAACGCGGGCGGAGGCGGCGGGAGAAAACGCGCGTCTTCACTCCCACCGCCTCCGCCCAATCCAGTCAGCGATTCTTCACTCCGCTTTTGTCGCAAAGCCGCCAAAAGCTCCGTTCAGAATGACGCCGCTTTTCGACCGCTGCCGCACTCCGGCACCGCCCCAACTCCTAGATTTCCTTTTCCAGCCGCTCGCTCAGCCACTGCTTGATCATGCTCTGGTAATTCAGATACCGCGAGCGGGCGATGCGCTTGATCCGGGCCAGAAGACGCGGGTCGAAGCGCAGTGTGATGGTGGTGGATTCACGGGTATCAGCCTTGAGCAGCGAGGCGTTCATCAGGCGCACCTCGATCCGTGTGTCCGCCCAAAAGACCGCCTCGTCATCTTCGCTGTCGAAATGCGGGACATCTGACCAACTGGTGATGACTTTCATGGTCTGTGGGGGGCCGGATCAGAAGCCGAGTTCCGAGTTTTTGCGGTCGTAGAAGGTGATCTCCTCGGGCGTCATGTCGCGCGAGAGAAGTGCGCGGTAGCGTTTGCCGTCGGTCCAGAAGACCGTAAAGATGCCGCGGTCATTGATCGACTTGCCGAGATTGAAATAACGCGCCTTTTCATCGTCGCCGACACCGTCCGGCAGAAGTCGGAGACTGAATGGATCTTCAAAGGATTCCTCGATCTCCTTGGGAGAGAGCTTGCGAAGGTCGAAGGGGGCGTCGAGCCAGTCAAAGTCCATGGGTGGAAGGGAAAATCCGAAATCCGAAATCCGAAATCCGAAACAAATCCGAAGGTCGGGAAATGGGTGAAACGATGAAGGACGTCGCCATCCGTTTTCTAGTTTTCAAAATTTTCCGCAGCATTGTTTCGGATTTCGATATTCGGATTTCGGATTTTCCGCCTCAGCGCTGGATGAGCTCGATCTCGTAGCCCTCCGGAGCGTCGATGAAAGCGATGACGCTGCCCGAGCCGGTGGGCGTGGGGCCGTCGGAGAGCGGGTAGCCTTTGGCGGCGGCGTGTTTGGCGAAAGCGTCGAGATCATCGACCTCGAAGGCGAGATGGGTGATGTCGTGGCCCACCTTCACCGGACCGCTGCCGTCGAATTTGCAAATCTCGATCTCCTCCTCGCTGCCCGGCGCTTTGAAGAAGACGAGCTGCGATCCGCGCGGCGAGGTGTGGCGGCGCGTCTCCTGGAGGCCGAGCACGTCCTTGTAAAAGTGAGCGGTTTTTTCCAAATCGGTCACGCGATACCGGGTGTGAAGGAGCTTGGTGAGCATGGGGTAAATTTCCGATTTCCGATTTCCGATTTCAGATTTAGCCTCAGCGCCCTCCGATTGGCGACAGCTATTCCAATCTGAAATCTGAAATCTTCCATCTGAAATCCTTATGATCGCCCTCGGCATCGACAGCGGCACCCAAAGCACCAAGACCATCGCGCTCGACCTCGAATCGGGGGAAATTCTCGCCTCAGCGTCCGAAAGCTACGGGCTGATCGAGGGCCTGCCGCCGGGGCATCTCGAACAGGAACCGCAGACCTGGCTCGACGCCGTGGACACCACGGTGCGCGCGGTTTTGCAAAAGCTCGGCAAGCGCAAGGACGACGTGAAAGCCATTGGCGTGAGCGGGCAGCAGCATGGCTTCGTGCCGCTCGACAAAAAGAGCCGCGTCATCCGCCCGGCGAAGCTGTGGTGCGACACCTCGACGACGGAGCAATGCCAGCAGTTCGACGAGGAATTCGGCGACGCCGCGGGTCTGATCAAGCTCGCGGGAAACGCGATGCTGCCCGGCTACACCGCTCCGAAAATCCTGTGGCTGAAAGAGCACGAGCCCAAGAATTACAAGGCGCTCACGACCGTGCTGCTGCCGCACGACTACATCAATTTCCACCTCACCGGCGAGCGCGGCATGGAATACGGCGACGCCTCCGGCACCGGCCTGCTCGATGTGCGCGAGAAGAAATGGTGCGAGCCGCTGATCGAGTTCATTGACTCCGATCTGATGGACGCGCTGCCGCCACTGGCCAGTTCGCGGCGCGCGTTTGGGCTGCTGCGGGAGAATCACCGCGAGGCGTGGGGGCTCTCGAAGGGCGAGGTCACGGTAAGTGGCGGCGGGGGCGATAACATGATGGGCGCGATCGGGACGGGCAATGTGCAGCCCGGCGTGGTGACGGTGAGCCTCGGCACGAGCGGGACGGTGTACGCCTTTGCCGACAAGCCGGTGATTGATCCGCAGGGAGAGGTCGCGGCATTTTGCGACAGCACGGACCGCTGGCTGCCGCTGGTCTGCACGATGAATGTGACCGTCGCGACCGAGGCCGCGCGCAAGCTGTTCGGCTGGTCGCACGAGCAGCTCGAAGCCAACGTCGCCAGCGCTCCCGCCGGGGCGGGCGGGCTCCTTTTTCTCCCCTACCTCAATGGCGAACGGACGCCGAACCTGCCCAATGGCAGCGGCGTTTTCCACGGCCTGAGAACTGACACCATGACGCCCGCGCACCTGGCCCGCGCGACGATGGAAGGCGTCACGCTCGGCCTCGCCTATGGGCTGAATCGCTTTCGCGAACTCGGCATCGCACCCACGGAAATCCGCCTCACCGGCGGCGGGAGCAAGAGCGCCATCTGGCGGCAGTTGGCCGCGGATATTTTCGGCGTGCCGACGATCTGTCTCGAATCCGCCGAGGGCGCCGCCCTCGGGGCCGCGCTCCAGGCCGCGTACGCCAGCCAGGCCGCGCACGGCCAGCCCGTGACTTTCCGCGACCTTTGCGCGAAGTTCGTGAAACTCGACGAAGCCACCCGCGCCAAACCGCACGCCGAGCACAAGGAACTCTACGCCAATCTCCTCACCCGCCAGGGCGACCTCACGCGGCGAATGCACGCGGCGGGGTATTTGTAAAAGCGGTGCGCTTGGTTTCGCCGCCAGCCGTGCTATTGAAACATCCATGAGCATCGCCGACATCCCGCAGCTTCAAAAACTGTCCAAGGACGAAAAGCTTCAGATCATCGAAGAGCTTTGGGAC
>Ga0209591_10006156_pt1 | contig 13332 bp, 9 predicted proteins | sample MAT01_FD_187207 | JGI IMG/M metagenome (GOLD analysis project Ga0209591, IMG submission 187207) | Freshwater microbial communities from Lake Fryxell liftoff mats and glacier meltwater in Antarctica - MAT-01 (SPAdes) (version 2) | ecosystem: Environmental > Aquatic > Freshwater > Ice > Liftoff...
CGGCGGGTTTTCTCATTTTCGCGCTCCGACGGTCGGCATCGTCATCGCGCAGAGACCGGACGAAGACCATGAAGGCGGACACCCACCCCGACTACCACTTCATCACCGTGAAGATGACCGATGGTACGACCTATCAGACGCGCTCGACCTACCAGAAGGAAGGCGCGGTCCTGAACCTGGACATCGATCCGCTGACCCACCCGGCCTGGACCGGCGGCAACCAGCACATGCTGGACCGTGGCGGTCGCGTTTCGCGCTTCAACAACAAGTTCGCCGGCTTTATCAAGAAATAGGATCCGCAGGGGTCGGGCTTTCCGGTCACACCCCTCAGCAAGACGATCACAAAGGCGTCGGTCTCCCGGGCCGGCGCCTTTCGGTTTGCCCGGAACGCCGGTAACCGCTCCTGAGCGCCCGCCCCGGTAAGGCCCGATGGTGCGCCATTGAAGGGCGTTGTACAGGTTTTCCTCATAACTGATTGCAGGAGCATTTGCCTGCGATTTGGTTTTGTTTTTTTGTCCGAAAGCGGAGTGAGGGTAAGCGGCGATTAGTGCGACCATAAAAAGGCATGGCCAAAGCGAAAGGGAGGTTTTTTTCATATCAGATTGTGTTTGTATTTTCAAGTTGACAGAAGCATTGCTGCGCTATTATGCTCAAAGGATGAAAACCAAAAGGTTTCCATTCCGCTAAAATAGAAAATGTTATATCTTTCCGTACTGAAACTACAGGATTTATGACCGATTTTTCCAACAAAACAGTTTTGATTACGGGTGGATCACGCGGCATTGGCCGTGCGACAGCCTTAGCATTTGCGGAAAGTGGCGCCCGGGTGGCCATTAATTTTAGGGCCAATAGTGCTGCTGCTCAGGCAGTTTGCGAACTATTTGCGCTAAGCAAGGCTAAGCTTCAGTTGCCTGACCAATCAATTGCCGGATCACCTCTTTTTGGCTCGGGCTTACCGCAACGTTCAACACCCGGTTAGAGGTGTGCTCAGGTGCGCTTTGGCCGGCGTACAACTGCTCGCCAAGGATACCGAAAATGAATACAGACGCTTGTAACCCTTCCGGGATATTCAGGGCCGTGAACCCGTTCATTCCGGGGTATAACCTTACAATAGCAGGAATGTCCCGAAAAATCAGGAAAGCATCCAAATGCCGGAAAATTCCCTGGTCTTCACCAATTCGCACGCTCATCATCACCCTGCGCGATTTGCTATGGTAAGGCTTTTGGCAAGACCACCAGCCACAGCGGTCAACCTGAAACTGGTACTGCGTGTCGCCCGAATGTTCAAACAACAGACTGGAGGCAAAATGCCAGTCGAATACGGGTTGACCTGATATAGACCGGATCGCGGAGGCGCCCCCTGAAAAAAGGCGCATGCGCTGCGGTTTGCGAAAAAAGGCAGTGGAGGACAACCGGATCTGAATGGGAAGCGCCACCTCGAGTGGGTGACCCGACTGGAAGGCTTGGATCTGAAATTGTGCAGCGGCTTCCAATAAATTGCCATTAGCGGAAGTCGGGCGACCGAATAGCAGGATGTCGGCCAAGGTATAAAGCTCTTTCAGAACGATTTCCACCGTTCCGAAAATCCGTCTTTTACGGTCGCGGTTCATAAAAGCACAAGCCGGAATGCTCAACTGCATGCCGCCTGTAGTCAACAAGCGTTGGGGCATCGTGCTGTCAATTACAAAATGTTGCGTACGGAAGTCCTCCCGATACAGGAATTCGCCCGGCATCCGGTAAGGAATACTTACCTGTGGCTGCCGGGGCGCCGAATGTTGTTGTGCAATCATGAACGTGTGCGTTTTCTCTGTAAAAGAATGGACGCATTCAGGAAGGATATTCGCAAACACAGAAAATCTAATGGTGCGAAATAGACATACGGGCGCTGATTTGCCCTACTACAAGAGTGGAAGGAATTTCAGCGCGAAGTATTTGTGTGTAGCCTGAAGCGTCAAGAGTTAACGCCTCTCAAAGACAATAATCCCAAGCAAGTAAAAAATAGAGAATGATGGAGGGTGGAAATTGTGTAGAATCTTGTGGACAAATATAAACATATTTTTGAAAAGAAAGGAGATATTAGAGCAAAGATTTTAGACCGGGCTTTTTTCTTTTCCGCCATCTATTGTCTAATATCTAAAATCTAATATCTAAAATCTCGACATGAAGCCTTTGGCAGAGCGGATGCGCCCGCAAACACTAAGCGAATACACCGGACAGCGGCATTTGGTAGGGGAGGGGGCTGTGTTACAACGAGCCATTGCTTCGGGGGTGATCCCGTCTGTCATTTTATGGGGGCCGCCGGGGGTTGGGAAAACAACGCTGGCCCGTATCATTGCGAACGAATTGAAACGGCCGATCCATACTTTAAGCGCGGTACATTCCGGGGTAAAAGACGTGCGCGACGCCATTGAAAAAGCCCGCAGTCAGCGATTTTTTAACAGCCAGAACCCGTTGCTGTTCATTGATGAAATCCACCGCTTCAGCAAGTCGCAGCAAGACTCGCTGCTGGGTGCGGTGGAGGAAGGCGTGATTACCCTCATTGGCGCAACAACGGAAAACCCTTCCTTTGAAGTCATTCCGGCTTTGTTGTCGCGCTGCCAGGTCTATGTCCTGAAATCTTTGGAGAAAGAGGACTTGATCTATTTGATTAATCAAGCTTTGCAACACGATGAATATCTGAAAGATAAGTCAATTCGGATAGAAACTTACGACGCCCTGCTCCACCTCTCCGGCGGCGATGCGCGCAAGCTCTACAACATCCTCGAACTGGCTGCCGGGGAAGCCACAGGCGGCCAGGAAGTGGTCATCAACGACGACTATATCACGGCATTGGTGCAACAGCACATTGCCCTTTACGACAAAGGTGGCGAAGTGCATTACGATGTGGCTTCGGCTTTCATCAAATCCATCCGGGGCAGTGACCCCAACGCGGCAGTATATTGGTTAGCCCGCATGATCGAAGGCGGGGAAGATGTGAAATTCATCGCCCGCCGCATGATGATCGCCGCTTCGGAAGACATTGGCTTAGCCAACCCCAATGGCCTGCTGATGGCGACGACTGCGTTTCAGGCAGTTCAGGCGGTTGGTTTGCCGGAAGCCCGCATCATCCTCTCGCAAGCAGCTATTTATTTAGCCACTTCGCCCAAAAGCAATTCTGCCTATATGGCCATCAATAACGCGCAGGAGCTTGTTCGCAAAAGCGGCAACCTGCCCATTCCACTCCACTTGCGCAACGCGCCAACCAGCCTGATGAAGCAATTGGGCTACGGCAAAGGCTACCGCTATGCCCACGATTTTCCGGGCAATTTTGTGGTACAGGAATTCCTGCCCGATGAGGTTTCCGGAACCAAGCTATTCGAGCCACAACAAAATCCGGCGGAAGAGAAAATCAAGCAAAAGCTGAAGCAGGATTGGAAGGATAAGTATGGGTATTGAGCTTGTATGTTTGCCTGTGTATTGTACCGCTGAACTCTGATTCAGCGGCACCATGATTTTTGGGGTTTTGTTGTTCTTTTTTTCTGGTTTTAAAATACGCTAAATGCTGATTTTTAGATTTTTGCATTTTAAAAAATGAAAAAGATGCTGTAATCTCCTATGTCGTTGCTAAGAAAGATAGTAATGCTGTTATACTAAAAAAGCCTTTTTCTTTGCAAAAGGCGCTCTGAAAATTTTCATGTTTTAATAGATGGAGTATGCCTAAAAATTAGATTTTTTTAGTAACTTCATAAATTAATTCAACATGAAAAATTTGTTTCCGATGCTCCGATGCTCCGATGCTCCGATGCTCCGATGATTTCTTCGCTAAAAAAGCCGGGCATGCTTCTGTTATTTTCTTTGATGAGCTTGTCTATTGCAATAGCTCAGGAACCTGAACCAGGAAGTACTAGTACAACAGATAGTGTTATTTATGAAAGCCCGATTCGAATTGAGCTATTGGGTAGCGCAATGCTAAGGTTTCAAACGGATGCTGCCGCTTATCTTAAATGGGGAAAAGTGAACGGTGCTACACAATATTCCGTGTACTATAAAACGGTATCTGCATCTTCGTGGAGTAGCTTTCAGGTTTCTTCTACGGAGGCAGTTCTGGAAAATCTTGCACTTGACACAGAGTATACCTGGAGGGTTACTGTGAGCGCGGATGAAGACGCTTATGTTTCAGATTCAGAACTGTTGTCAACATTTCCACAAACTGAGCCCATTAAGTTGTCAGACTTCTTTTACAATAAATTATCCCGTTGGTTTTCGGGGGGCGAACCGACTGTTGGTTTGCTCGATTATATAGCGACTTCCGATATACATCACTATGAGAAGCTGGCATTTTTACAAGCATTTGCATTGGACAATGCTCCGCTTGTTAAATCTATGAGCAATTCGCCAATCATTTCTTCCTGGCTTCCTCCAACCCAGCCAGGACAAAACCCGGATATTTTGCATTTTAACGGAGAGTGTAAGTGTAAGGTGATTACAGCTGGTAATAATGTAGTTAGGCCTGTTGAGAGAAGGATAGAAGAAACTGGTGAGATTTTGCCAAAAGTAAGACAGTTCGTCGAACGTGGCTCCGGCGACAAAACTTTTGTTGATCGCTTCGAGAGTGGGCCAGCCAAATTTATCACTTTACGCCAAAATGAAAATAGCGGTGGAATGGGATACAGGTTGAGTAATTTGCAGGGAAGTCTGGAAGATGGTTCTGTGACCACCCAAGCGGCTCGGCTCAGATTTTTTCTGGGATGCGCAAACAGTGGTGGTACTGACGCAACAACAAGTAATTTACCAGAACGGTGCCAGTGTGAAAGACCATTGTATGTTCATTATGAATATACCACACGGTTACATGTAAAGACAGAAAAGAAAAATTGCTGGTTTTCGAAAGGGGCGGCAGCAGCGGCAGAAGACCTGGCCTTTGTGCTGGCGTTTAATGACAGAACCGGTGAAATGACGGCTTTGGATGCCGGTCATGCGATGCTTGGAAGGCAATGCAGTACTACCTGGAATCCTGATTTCTGGATACAACTGTTGAATGTGGTCAGTCCGGTTGCTCAGTTTTTGGTTAGTACACTCGATACTTCATCGAGTAATATTCCTACCACTACTCAAATTGAGGAATTTATTCAGGAACTGCAAACCCTTATTGGCACACCGTTCAGCAACCGGGCTGGCAACTGCGAGACAGTGCAGGAAGACAGAGTCTTGGTATCGGGGGCAAATACGCTTACCTTAAGCCCGAACTACCCAATTACGGTCGGTTTGTTTTCCGCTTATCTGGTAGAAACACGAGGATTTGGCTGCTACAGATCTGAAGCAGGAGTTGCCAGTGATTATTTCCTGACAGGGGTTGTAGAAAGTCAATTAACTGAAGACCCGGAATGTTGTACAGATAAATTTGCTACATACTTGCTGGGATCTTTATCTGCTCCGCCAGAAGCGGATGTACAGGTTGATGCGGTTAATAGCATGGACAACAGACTGGATGATGCTGGATTTGAATTAGGCGCATATGGTTCATGGTATAATTTTGAGACCAGTATCCATACAGGTATTGTAGGTTTGAAAAAAAGGCAATTTTCCATCATGCGAGGCCCCTCCTGCGAGATCAGAGATGAAGGGGATGGTGGTTTTCAGGATGACCCGGTTTATGGGATGGCTAATTCAACAAATGCAGTATCTGAAATAGCCTTGTACCCAACGATCACAGGAAGTTTCGTCAATATAAATATTCCTGTGCAGGTGCCGCAGCACATTCGCATTCGTTTTATGGGCATACAGGGAAAAATAGTAACAGAAGCTTACGATGGCCTGCTCGATAAAGGAATCCATACGCTTTCTTTTTCGGTAGGTCATCTGCCTTCAGGCACTTACATTGCATTTATTGAGTCAGCTAACAATACGGACAGGGTCAAATTTATTGTACACTAATTTTTGAAATGACCTGGGCTGAACAGACTGACTCAGCCCGGGTCATTTTTTCTATTCAAAAAACACATTACCATGAAAAATAGCTTATTGTGCGCTTTTGCTATGTTGTTCGTCGTCGCCCTATCAGCTCCCGGCTGCAAAAAACTGATCGCCTGCGACTGTGAAACCTGGGAAAACTGCCTTGCCGGAGATTGCATGGTGAAAGAAAATGTCTATTTTCTGGGAGAAACGGGAATAGAATTAGAAGGCGAAAATTTTTATGTTGGGATCATGCAAGGTGAGGTTTGTCCGGACACGATTGTTGTGGATTTGATAGAAGAATACTATATGAAATTGTATGTGAAAGAACTCAGGGATAGTGGCCGCTATGAAGCAGAAAACATTGCGCCTGTTTATATAAGAAGGTCTGACACGTTTGCGATTGACAGTTCTTATGGTGCTGCATGCCAAGGTCAATTATGTCCTGATTGGCACGTTAGTTTGGAATACCAGGTGTTTCCGGACAGTATTAATATGACATTGTACTTAATCCCCGTATTTGGGACAGCGGAAGATAAACTGAATTACGTGACTTTGCATAAAAAATAATTCGTGACCAAACCTCAACTTCACTATGAAAAATCTCATCTTTCTGGTATTTAGGGGCATATTGTTTTTTATGCCTGTGTCGAATTTTTTTGCACAGGCAATCCCACACTGTGGCAATTCTCCTGAGTGGGAGGCAGAATTGTCAGATCCTGTTCAGCAAGCACGCAGACAGGTAATGGAGGCTGCCATTGCGGAGGCCATGCAGCGGGACGATGCCATTACGTCGCGTTCGCCCATCGTGATTCCTGTGGTGGTGCATGTTGTTTGGAGGGATCCCGAAGAAAACATAGACGATGCCCGGATTTGGTCGCAAATCGAACGGTTGAATTTAGACTTCAATGCTGAAAACGAGGATATAGATCAGGTTCCGGATGAATTCAAACCCTTTGTGGGCAACCCCGGCATTCGTTTTTGTCTAGCAGCGGAGGATCCGGCTGGCAATCCCACCAATGGCATTGTGCGGGTTCAGACAACAGAACGGGGGATTGCCATGAAGCGGGATAATTTATTTTACTCCGACCGGGGCGGCAGCAATGCTTGGGATCCAACGCGATACCTAAATATATGGACAGGAGACAATTTTACACCCAACGGTATTTCGGTAACAGGTTATGCCTATTCTCCCTGGACTGAAACGCCGGAAAGATCAGGTATTGTTATATCCTTAGATTTCTTTGGGATAAATGATTCAAGGCTCGGCATGGGGCGGCTTGCGGTACACGAGGTGGGGCATTATCTGGGGCTTCGTCATATCTGGGGTGACAACAGCCCGCCTACCTGCAATGATGACGATGGCATTTCAGATACGCCGAATCAATTTTTTTACAACTTCAATTGCCCAAGTTACCCCCAGCATTCCTGTGATGGAACCTCAAACATGTTTATGAATTACATGGATTATGTGTATGACCGGTGTATGATGATGTTTACTAAAGAACAAACACAACTGATGAATGCCGTATTGGCTTTGTATCGCCCGGGGTTGTTGAATACGACCATTCCGTGTGTTCAAAAACCAGAGCGGGTGTTTGCAGATGCTTTTACCGTGTATCCAAATCCGGCTCGCAGGGCAATTTACCTCAATTTTGCGGAGCAAGTTGCCGAACCGGGCGAAATTCTGCTCTACAACATCAATGGGCGCGTGGTCTTTAGGGAGTTTTTTATTCTTCGGAACGGCATGGAGGTTATGCTGCATGACCTGATTCCAGGGATGTATTTTTTGCGCATTGGCGAAAGCATGAGGAAGTTAATTGTACATCCATAGTTGTAAGGAGTCATTCATTCAATTGGGTTTGTATGGATAGATTCGTATATTTCGCGTTTTAAGGAGTTATTCAATAACAGTATGCTCGACGCCCTTAAACGCGAATTAAAAGAACTCATCGGCGACAACCGCCACGAAGAGGTGTTTCGCCGGTTGACGGAAGAGGTCTTGCTGGTGAACAGCGATTTGTACAACGACGCCATTTTGCTGGAAAGCAAACACCGCGAATCGGTTCGGGCCGGCAACCTCAGCCTGATCGCTTTTGAAGAAAAAAACATCAATTTCAGCAATACCAGTCAGGCGCTCATCTGGCTCGTCAACAACATCACACCAGCTGTTTTGGGCGATAAGCTCCGCCAAAAGGCTGAGTCCTTCCGAAGTGTGCCTGCCCTTCACGCCTTCACCTGCGACCGGGTGGCGCAAAACGAATTTTTCCAACTCAACTACTACGATACGCCCGGCCCAGAGCAAAAATTGCGCTTTTTTTACCTCTACGGCGATGCGCGCCAGGAACACGAAAGCCTTTTCAAACGGCTGGGTTACGAAATCGGCGGGCATTTGCTGAATTGGGAAAAAGGCGACTACAATCCGGGTACAAAAATCAAGTTTGTAGATTGCAAACCCCCAGTACACGACAACCCTAAATTGTTTCAAATCAACGTCATGCGCGAGCTATTGGCTCGGTTTTTCGAGCCGGTCAATAACTTACAACCCATCCTGAGTAAAAAACTGAACGAAGTACTGACCAGCCCCGAACTAAAAGATTTTGGTGCGAATGACCTCGTTTTTATCCTGCTGACCATAGACGACCACAACTGGCGCGAGCAGGCTACGCCGCTCGTCGTAAAGAGCTTGGTTGAAGGCTTTTGCGCCTGTGAACTGCCGCCCGGTTCGCCGAATTTCTTTTTCTTTTTCGGGATTGAATACCAAAAAACGAATGAAACGGTAAAAGCTCAGGTGCGCAAAGCCATTCAGGAACGCGCGCATGGCGAATCGCTGCCAGAGCTCCAACCGGTCAGCCTCCGCGAGGTGAGTGAGTGGTTCAGCCGCTACGACGTGCTCCGAATGCCTGGCCAGGAACCGGAAGCCGCTGCTGCGGAAATGTTCCCCGGCGCCACGGAATTAGACATGGCCGATATTGAAATCAAACTCCAGGAGCGCATCGAAAGGTATAACAAAGGATTGGTTTGATAAAATATTTTAACCTTTAAACCAACTGACAATCAACGAACAACGAAATAAAAAACAACCATCCACCATGGCGGATTCCAACAAAAATTTCGACCCCGGCAAAGATTACATCAGCAGCGAAGCGTTGCGCATTGCCCTCGAAGGTGCAGTTGCGTTGCGCCAACCTCTACTGCTCACCGGCGAACCCGGCACTGGCAAAACTACGTTGGCGCAATGGGCCGTGGGGTATCTGAACGAAAAATACAACAATAGCTTCTACCCGCAGCCGCTGCGTTTTAATACCAAAACCACCTCTGCAGCGCGTGATTTATTTTACACCTACGACGCGCTGTCTCATTTTCAGGCTGCGAACCTCAAGGGCGATGACCGGAAAACGGCGGATTTCATCGAATTGCAAGCCTTGGGTAAAGCCATTGCCATGAGCAACCCCAAACCTGAATACCCTGGGCGTTTCCGCATAGATTTGCCACCCAAACCTCAAAGCGCGGTTGTGCTAATAGACGAAGTAGACAAAGCGCCCCGCGATTTCACCAACGACATCCTCGACGAAATCGAAAATTACCGCTTTCAGATCCGGGAGCAGGACAACTTCCCGGTGGAGCGCGGCTCCGACGCCCAAATCGTCGTCATCATGACGAGCAATTCCGAAAAAAACCTGCCCGACCCTTTCCTGCGCCGCTGCGCGTTTTTCCACATTGAGTTTCCCAATGGCCAGCTTTTGCGAGACATCGTAGAAAAACACCTCGGGCGGATTACACCCGAAACAGAAAAGGCTTACGCGGAACTTTTTGCCTTTTTTGATCAGGTGCGCAACCACGCCGTTCGCAAAAAACCAGCTACAGCCGAACTGATCGGGTGGCTCAAACTGCTGGGGCTAAACGGCTATTTCAACACAGCCAACCCCGCCGAACAAAAGAAAATGCTGGAATACAACCTGTCTTTTTTGGTAAAAACGCTGGAAGATTTGGAGGCGGTGCGGAAATTATTGAACCCGTAACGGTTTGGAACAAAATCCACATATCGCCCTTCCGTTAGAAGCCCTGTTTGTCCGCTTGGAGGCAGCCGGCTTCCGCATGGACACCGCGCGCAAAATGCGGTTGCTCCGCGTATTGGAGGAGGAAGGCTCCGAAGTGGTCGGCGATTTTGAAGGGATGAAATACCGCCTGGCGCCGTTCATCGCACGAACGCCGCTGGAACAGGAGCGCTTTTATGAATTTTTCGACCAGTTTGAAGCGGAATGCGCTTTGGAGGCCGAAAAGTTGAATGCGGTATCGGAAGCGCCTTCGCCCGCGCCACAACCTGCCTCGCCCATCCGAAAGCGGATACACTGGTGGTGGGTTCTCCTGCTGTTAGCGACGGTGTTGGTGATTTGGTTTGGGTGGCCGAAAACGGGACCTACCGGGCTTTGCCAGGTACAAATGGCTACAGAAACGGAAGGGTTGTTGCGCGAAGGAGATACCCTCGTTGGCCAAAATCTCAGCAATTGCGCAGATAGCAGCGCTTATGTATGGGAAATTCGCGATGCAACAACCGGCCAAACCGAACATACCGACTCTTCTTTTCAGTTGCAATGGCGCGCTGTTGGGGCCGGGCAGGACAAATGGGTTATGCTGCGCCACACTGCGGCTGATGCCAATAGTACAAACACTGTCGACAGCCTGCAATTGACCATCCATTGCGCCAATCCGCCGCAGATGACTGCCTGGCAAACCCCGGAAGGCGCGCTAAACCCCGGAAAAGCGTACGAATTTTCGGCGAATGTAACAGCCGGGGTACAAGTGGAATGGGTATTCAACAACACAGATACCCTGCGCGGTGCCAAAGTAGCGCACGCTTTTACCGGCCAAGGGGAGGCAACCGTTGGTCTCCTGGTTTACCGCACGGGACAAAAGGACTATTGCTATTCCTATGTTGAAAAAAAACTCAACATTGGCGGCAAGCCCTACCTGCAACCCTTTGTCGCCAAACGAGATTACCCCCGAATGCTGTTGCAACTCAACCGCTGGTACTGGCTGTTCGCCTGCCTGCCACTGCTGGCCGCTTTGCGGCTGTTGGCGCGCTGGTGGAAAAAACGACACGAAAAAACGCCCGAAAAAACCGTCGCCGACCTCGAAGCCAAATACCCCATCCACGATGCAGGTCCTTATTTTGTGCCCTACCTGCCCCAGGATGCAAAAATTACCGTGCCCCGCGACTTCTTCCGCATGGCTGAAGTGATGCGCCGCCGGGAGGAAGGCAATCGCCGCTACTTCGATGCCGCCGCTTCGGTGCGCGCTACAGTAGATGCCGGCGGTTACCCAGAATGGCGCGAAAAAAAAGATACCCGTCCGGCGGAGTACCTGTTTTTAGTACAACGAACCGATGAGCGCAACCAGCAAGCCCTGCTTTTCGAACGCCTCACTGCTTTTCTGAAACGCCGCGAAGCGCCCGCCGAGGTATTTTTTCACAGTGGCCGCTTTGATGTGTTTAAAAATCCGGAACACCCAAACGGCATTGGGTTAGCAGAACTGAAACAACTATACCCCGCACACCGGCTCATTTTGTTGGGCGACGGGCACGGCTTGGTCAATCCATACAACCCGCAAACCCCGGCTCTGCTTGCTGCGCCGGTCAAAGTCCTTTCCTCCTGGCCTCGACGCCTTTTGCTGACGCCGGAACCAGTAAGCGGCTGGTCATTTCAGGAAGCTTTGCTGCACCGGCATTTTTTGATCTGCCCCGCTGATACAGACGGTATGCTGGCCGGCTTGGAAATGCTCGACCGCATGGAAGAATATGAGCCCGGCAAATACGCGCGCCGGGAAGCTGAACTATTGCGCCTGCACCCTCAGGTTTCCCACCGCTACCGCCATTGGGAAACCCCCGACGACCACAAAGCTTATCTGAAAGACCACCCCGATTGGTACCGCTGGCTGTGCGCCTTAGCCGTCTGCGTACAACCCGACTGGGCACTGACCATCGCCATCGGGCGTGCCATCGGCGTGGAAGTGACGCACGACGCACTTTTGGCTCTGAGCCGCATTCCGTGGCTGAACAGCAACGCGCCTGATACTAACCTGCGTTTGGCCCTGCTGCGACAGCTCAACCCTGTTGATGAAGCGCTTGCACGAAAAGCCGTGGCCGAAGAATTGGAGCGCGTGAAGGGAGGCGTGGCCGGCAGTTTCGCTGAGACGGAATGGACGACGGGCATCGCCATGCAACGCTTTGCGATTGATCCACACGACGAAGGCCACAAAGATACCCTGCGCGATCTGAAACGCCTCGGCTTGTTGTCTGGCAGCCAATTGGCGGAGCTGGATCTGATTGTGCAGAAAAAAATGGACAAAAAAGGCTTGCCTGCACGCGCTACCCAGGACATCGCAGCCTGGTTGGAGCAGCCCGCCCCAAAACCTTTTTGGACCCGGGAACTGATCGGCGGCATGGCGGCCATGTTGTTGAGTGCATTTTTGTTGGCGTATGGATTTTATTTTAACAATGCAAAAGCAGCGAAATCCCTGCCCGCAGGCGATGCCCCGCCTACCGACTTTTGGCTGAGAACCATGCCATTGGACGACCAGGCAATCCAATGGAACAATGAAGCAGTGGATTTATGGAATAAATTAGATTCGCTGCTGGCCAGCAATGGCGGCCGATTCTCTTATGCTTTGAATGAGCGTGGTTTTACCATAAAAATCCAGGAAGAAAAATCGAATAAGAACGTTTCGACACTTGAATTCATTAACCCTTCAACGACCACCGATTCTTTGCTGGAATTGGCCATTGGATTGCGACAAGCGCTTTATACGCTGGCGGATAGCAACCGCACAGCCCTGCGTTTTAATTTTGCAACCTTGTGCTTTAAGATTGCGCTGGATACAAAGCTGAGCCCTGCAGGAAACAGGCAAACAGGGAATGAGCCGCGCTCGAAAAAGCTGGCTAAAGACTTCACCCTTGTCAGCGCGGATGATACCCTATATAGCTTCCTGACGTTAGAAGAGATCCGCAATACGTTCGCAACGCTGACCCGGCCATCTGTGCTGTACAACTACCCAACCACTGCCTACAACGAACGTTCCCCGCTCTGCCTCGCCGCCCTGCACGGGCGCGGCCTTTGCGATTTTTATTTGGAACGCCGCGACAGCGCGATGACCGCCTATACCCAACTATTAGCCCTGACCAACAACCAATATTTCGATACCCTGAGCATGCCGGTAAACCTGCGCACGCTGCTGGATGAACCTCCTATAGCTCCTGAACAAAAAAAGCCTGATCTGGCACCGGAATCGAAACCTGCATTCAGTAAATCCAGGCCGAAAACCAAGTCGAAAACCACTACCCGATTACCAAAAGACAAGGTAGAATTGCCACCTGTAAAACAACCTGTAGAACCGGAAACGGTA
>Ga0209591_10006162_pt1 | contig 13326 bp, 15 predicted proteins | sample MAT01_FD_187207 | JGI IMG/M metagenome (GOLD analysis project Ga0209591, IMG submission 187207) | Freshwater microbial communities from Lake Fryxell liftoff mats and glacier meltwater in Antarctica - MAT-01 (SPAdes) (version 2) | ecosystem: Environmental > Aquatic > Freshwater > Ice > Liftoff...
TTCCAAGACCCACACCGTCCCTAATGGATCGACGCTGATGAGCGGGACTGTCGCTGTATTGAAATTTAGGTTGACAGAGGTTTCGTCCGCGTCGGTCAAAATATCCAACACATAGGCGTTGGCGCTCCCATCGACGGCATAGACAATACCAGCGGGCGCGGCGGCGACACTATGCGGCGCGCCCCCGCTGAACTTGCCGATAGGGTCAAGCCATCTGCCGGCTTCGTTTAAGCGTCGGATGCACCGACAGGCGCGATCACTGATGTAAACCATGCCGTTTTGATCGGCGGCGATGCCTGTTGCTTGAGCAGGATCGTTGAATTCGATCAGGCTGGTGTAAGCTCCATCTGTCGCGTCAAAAACAACCACGCCGCGCGTTGTGTCCAGCCCATAGAGGCGATCGGCACGCCCTCGTGCCCAAGCGCTGATCAAGAAGGTTTCGTCAATAAGGCTAGACGACCACAGCCAGCCGTAACTAGGCAGGGTGGGGGGCACAGAGGCGCTCAATGTTAGGCTGTCTAACAAGAAAGTGAGCGCCGCATTCAGCAGCAGATCGCCGCTAGGGGCGATCCCCACCAGCAGCAGCGCGCGGTCATCGGGGAGAAGGGCGATAATGCCGATGCCGAGCGTCACCCGCAGCCTGTCAACGGCGTCGATTTTCAGACCGTCTTGCCCAAAGTGTGTCTGCACAGTGTACTGGAGCGGCATCAGTCCGCGCGCGTTTATCATGCCTTCGAGCGTTTGGCGGCGGATGAGGTCGGTACTGACTTCTTCGAGGATCAGCAGGTCGATGTGACTGGTTTCACGGCTGAGGGTGATCCCTTGGGGTCGAAACGGCTCAGCGCGCGTCCAGCCTTCGGGCAGAATGAAGGCGAGATCGGCTTCTGACCAGTAGAGGGGGGCGAAGCTTGTTTGCGCGACGGAGCGCCCGCTCCCCAGAATCGTTACGCAGGACAGAAGGACGATCCAATCGTGTAAACGCATGGCTTATTGACGCGGGATCAGACCGACGACTCGCAAGCCATCGACTTCGAGATCACGCCGAGAACGCAGAAACGGATCGAGGAAATGTGCCGCTGCCATTAGGACGATCCCCGCCAGCACCCCCAAACCGATGCGCACCAGCGAACCAAAACGATCCGCCAGCGGCGGTGGAGCCGCAGTGATGGGCGATTCATTCAAGATGGATACGGCTGCGGGGGTATCGCCTAATTGGGCGAAATACGTTTGACTGCGGGTGGAAAGGACTTCGATCACTGCGTCGCTAATGTTTTCGAGGAGGGCACCATCGGCATAACTCAGCTCGATGCGCCCGATGCTGCTGGCGTTGTCGGCGGCGATACCGATGCCGCCCGCTTCGACAGTCACACCTTGCCCGTCAAGGAGGCTGATCACTTCTTCTTTGAAGCGGCTGCCGCGCAGCCAGTCGGTGAAGGCATTGACCGTCAGTTCCGACGACCGCCAGATATCTTGATAATCGCCATCAGTGCGCGGCAATGCTTCGAGCGACTGCGCGGCGGTGTAATCAATACGTTTGGTGAATCCCCCGGCGCTAGGGGTTCGTGACAATACACTGGGCAAGGTCAAGGCGACGGTGATGATCACCGGAATGATGCCGATCCACCACCAGCGCCGAAAAATACGCCAAAGATTGAGTAATTCCAGCATAAAGGTTCCCTCATATCCAGCACCATATGGGCATTATAACGTAGGGGGACAGGAAAAGAAAAACGGTAACTACACACCCCTCACCCAAAGCGAAGCGGCAATCCCTCTCCATAAGCGAAGCGGCGGGGCGAGGGACTTTCTACTGCGTTTCTCCCCTTCTCCTCTTGTGGGAGAAGGGGTCGGGGGATGAGGGGTAGCTGTGTAGTTACGAAAAACGATTGCAAAGGGGTTGTGGCAACTCTGCGAAGGGAGGCGGGGGTGTTTAGGATTTTCTTCGTGCCTGCGTGCCTTCCTGTTGAGCTTTTTGTTTTTCCCATGCGGTTTCGACATAGGCGGTGATCGCACGGTTAAAGATGCTCGCGTCAAATTGGGCAGCATGGGCGCGGATAGCGGCGCTGTCGAAAGAATCGGCGTCAAAATTTGCCATCGCCACTGCTAGACTGTCCACGGTCATGTCCGAGAACAGCACCCCCGTTTTGCCGGGGATCACGGTGTCAAGCGCACCCCCCCCGCCATAGGCGATCACGGGGCGTCCGGCGGCTTGTGCCTGTACTGGGGTGATGCCAAAGTCTTCTAAGCCGGGGAATAAAAAGGCTTGGCAACGCGCCATCAGGTCGGGCAGGGCGTCATCGGGTACATAGCCCAAAAACTCGACGGTCGGACCGGCGTCGGCGCGCAACTTATCGATATCCCGCCCTTTGCCGGCGATTTTGAGCGGTAGCCCCAAGCGCGTCGCGGCTTCGACGGCAAGATCGATGCGCTTATAGGGGATCAAGCGCGAGACGACTAAGAAATAATCGTCATGGGTGGGGGCGGGTTGAAAGCGGGCAGTATCGACGGGCGGATAGATGATCACCGAGTCGCGGTCATAGAAAGTCTTGATCCGGTGCTGGATTTCGGTAGAGATCGCGATGAAGTGATCCACTCGTTGGGCGGCGGCATAATCCCATTTCTTAAGAAGTGCCGCCAGCGGACGCAACCCCATCTGTGCCGCTGTGCCAAAGCCTTCCCGCTCGATATAGGCGTCTAACTGCCATACGTAGCGGGTGGGGGCGAGGCAATAGCAGATGTGCAGGGTGTGGGCATCTTTGCGCACGCCATGACAAAAGCCGCTTTTGTTGCTGAGGATGACCTCTACATCGCGGATTTGGCAAGCCCCCCATGCCAGCGGGTAAAGGGGCAGATAGTAGGTGTGATGGCGATGAATGCCGGGCATCCGGTCTAGCCACAAGGGACGGATATCCCAATCGCGGTAGCTTGTCGGCATCAGGTCGGGGGCATAGATGCTGGTCGTGATCGGGCTGGCAGGGTATAGTGCGACCAAGGCTTCCAGGACATCTTCTGCGCCGCCGCGTTGGTTGAGCCAGTCGTGTATCAGCGCTAGTTTCATTATGGTTTTATGTCCGGTAGGGGAGTGTTTTTAAGGGCACGCAGGGGGGCAAAGCTGTGTCGGTGAAAGGGCGTGCCGCCATGCTCGCGCAAGGCTTGGGCATGTTTGGGCACCCCGTAACCTTTGTGGATGGCAAAACCATAATGCGGGTGCGTGGTGTCAGCCTCGATCATGACCTGATCGCGCGTCACTTTTGCCAGCACGCTGGCGGCGGCGATGCTCAGGCTGAGGCGATCCCCCTTGACGATAGCGCGCGATGGTAGGGTGCCGATCTCGAATATCGTGCAGCGGATCGAGTCCATCAACAGAAAGTCGGGCGTGACATCGGGGAACTGTGCGCGCAATAGCGCCACTGCGCGCTGCATGGCGATACAAGTCGCGGGGACGATGCCGATGGTATCGATCTCGCTTGCCGATGCCGCCCCAACGCCCCATGCCAATGCTGTCGCTTTGATATGGTCGATCAAGTTGACGCGCGCACGGGCGGTCATTTGCTTGCTATCGCGCACCCCCACAAGGATTTTGCGGAGATCGCGCACATCCGGCGGCAAGCAGACCGCGCCCGCCATGACCGGACCCGCCCATGCCCCGCGCCCCGCTTCATCGATCCCGATCACGCGCTTGTAACCTTGCGCCCACAGGTCTTGTTCCAGTTCAAGACCGGCGGTCAGTTGGTTTGGCATAGAATCCCTGTCGCCAGTTGTGGCGGATTTCGCCGATCTCGCGCAGCATCTTGAGCGAATCTTGGATCAGTTTCATGCGGCTGTCGGCGTCGAAATACCAGGTGATTGGCACCTCACGCACACGATAGCCGCGCTTGAGGGCGATAAAAAGAATCTCGACATCAAAGCCAATGCCGGACATCCGTTGCACTTGGAACAAATCTTCGGCGGCGACGCGGTGGAACATCTTGAAGCCGCATTGGGTATCTTCAAATTGTGGGATGGCAAACACTTTGATGATGATATTGTTGATGCGCCCCATGATATGGCGGTATTCTGGTTCGCCGATGCGCTGTGCGCCTTTGCCCTCACGGGTGCCGATATGCAGGTCATAGCCTTCGCCAAAAGGGGGCAAGAATTTGACGATCTCGTCAATCGGCATGGACAAATCAGTGTCGCAAATAAAGCGATATTCACCGGTCGCGGCAAGCATCCCCGCTTTGACCGCCAAGCCTTTGCCGCGCGTATGGACGACCATCAATTTGACATAAGGGTGATCGGCGGCGAAGGCACGGGTCACTTCTTCGGTGCGATCATGGCTGCCGTTTTCGACAACGATCACTTCCGTCTCATAGGACTGGGATCGCAAAAAAACGTCGATCTTGGCGAGACTCGGCGGTAAACGATATTCCTCGTTGTGAGCAGGAATAATAATGGATAGAAATGGGCGAACTGTCACTACGACTTTCTCCGTGCAGCGTGGTGGGCGGAGGACTCAATTTGCAACATAGACATTTCCAAGCGTTTCGGCATTCCCGATGGACATAGCATGAAATGGTTCAAAGTTGAAAATCAACGATCCCGCGTCAATATCATTTCAATATCGGCATCGCTAACGCGACGCTGTGCCATGATCTGGCGTCGTTTGCGCAACATCAGCGGGATTCCCAAGACCCCTGCGAGGATGCCGCGCAGACGGGCACGGGCTGCTTCACCACGCCACGCCTGTAGTGCCTGCCAAACTATTTTTATTTGTGTCTCCAAAACCTGCCAACCGTATTTTTGCCATAAGGGGTAATCTTTGACCAGTACAAAAATGGTGTTGCGACCGACATAATAGCTGGCTGTGACGCCACCCCCCGTTGCCGATAAATGATGGTACACGATTGCTTTGGGTGTGTAAAGACACTGCCACCCGCCAAGCTGAGCGCGCCAGCCCAAATCGACATCTTCCATTGAGAAGAAAAAGTCATCATCCAACACGCCCACATCGTCTAACAACGCCCGTTTATAGACGACCGAGCCGCCACACCCGCTAAAAACAAACTCTTCGCGGTCATACTGTCCGGCGTCCAGTTCCCAGACGCCTCGGTTGCCTGCCCGCCCATCAATGGTGAAATAATCACCAGCGGTGTGGATATGATCGCGCTTGTCGAACAAGAGCATTTTGCTGGCGACACTGCCGATTTGGGGGTGCCGTTCAAACGCATCTATGATCGCCGCTGCCCACTCCGCATCGACTTCGGTGTCATTGTTCAACAAGCAGATGTAATCCCCCGTAGCGGCAGCGATGCCGGCGTTACACGCGCCGGTAAAGCCGAGATTCTCCGGCAGTGCCATCAATTGCACCCATGAATAGTCACGCTCGATCATCCCCTGTGAGCCATCGCTAGAAGCATTATCCACGAGAATGACCTCTAAATGAGTATAAGTTTGCGCCGCCAGCGAGTCAAAACAGGTTGCCAAGAAGCGGATGCCATTCCAATTGGGTATGACGATGGAAAGCAGGGGCGGATGAGCGGTGGTCATGCTGTTGGGAAGCCTTCCCGCTCTAAAAACGCATCGACCGCGCTCTGCCAAGCGCGCAAACGAATGCCGACCAGCGCCCCGGCAAGATTTGCCAGCGGGGTGAATTCTGGCGGGTGCGACGCCCGTGCCCATTGGTGACTGGTGATGCCGCTGATGTCCATGTTTTTGCCGGCGCGTTCGAGGATATACCGGGCAAGCGTCAGGCGCGAACAAAAGCCCTCGTTGACCAAATGATAGGTGCCATAGCGCTCGGTTTCGATCAATGCCGCCACTGCGTCGGCAAGGTCATCGTTGTAAGTCGGATTGGCGATCTCGTTGGTGACGATGCGCAGGGGGCGACCTTCGGCGGCGGCTTGCAACACCACATGCACAAAATTGCGCCCACCATGCGCGAACAACCACGCCGTGCGGACGATATAATGCCGATTGGTGGCGCGCATGGTGGTTTGTTCGCCCACCCATTTGCTCATGCCATAGGCATTGATCGGGTGGGGGGACGCATATTCATGATAGGGGTGTTGGGTTTTGCCATTAAAGACCTCATTACTGCTGATGTAGACGACCGCCGCGCCCGCGCTGGCAGCGGCGAGGGCGACATTTTGCGCCCCTAGCCCATTGACGCGCAACGCTTGATCGGGGTCAAGGGCACAGGCGTCCACTTGCGTCCATGCGGCAGCGTGCAGCACGAGGTCGGGCTGGGCATCGCCGATCTGTTGGCGTGTGGTTTGGAAGTCGGTGATGTCTAACATGTTGTGGTCAGCACCGACGACCTCGTGATGAGCGGATAGGCGCGCGCTGAGGCTTGACCCCAATTTACCGCCGGCTCCGGTAATGAATATCCGCATAGTTAGAACTCCTTCAACAGGCTCAATAGATCGTCATCAAGATGCGTTCGCCAGCGCGATCCCCCGCCCAAACAGGGCTGAAGAAACGGTTGTTCATCTCTATGACTTCGCCCACGTCGGTGACGACTTCGATCAGCTCATGCCCATGTGCGGCTTTACGCCAGCCAAAATCGGTCATATTGGCGGAGCCTTTGAACGCCATCAGCCCGTCGAGCACGATTAATTTTTGGTGGGGCACATAGCCATCATCACTGCTAAAGACGCGCAGCGATAAATTGGGGGCTTCGTCTTGATAATCGGTCATCTCACGCATCATCACCTCGGTTTTGACGCCCGACACAATCCCGCGCACGGGGATGCGTTGTGCCGTCAACTTGAGCGCGCCCAGCAATAATGCGCTCATGCCATAGGTGGTGAAATGGACAAACTGCTCGGCATTTTGCAGCGACGCCAGCAATCCCCGCATGGGCGGGTATACCGAGGACAACTGCCCGCCATTGGAGTCGTGCATTTGGCGGGCGATGAGCGCCAAGCGCTGGCTATGTTCGATTAGATTGCGAAACTGGATCGTCAGATGGCGTTTGCGAAAATAATCGTGAAAACTTGGGAAATCATCGGTGAGGATATATTCCACCCCACATACCGCGCATCTGCCGTTCATATCATACAGGAGCGCACAACAGCGCTCACACAGAAACTGCGCAGGTCGAAAACGGAGCAGGCTGGCGATATCAAAGCGATTCATGGGTTGACCGCCCACGCCGCAAAAACGCGCTCCACTTCTTCTTCCCAATAGTGTTGCAGATCGTCGGTATCGCGCCCGCGTAGTGCCGCCGCGCGGAAATACCCCCCACCCGGGATGCCGGTCGCTTTGCTGACCACCAAGGCACAGATCATGCCGTGCCCGGCGGCTTCTTCGGCTTCGCAAATTGCGCCCAAAATACGCATAAAAGTATACGAGCCCGGATGAAGATGCACACTGGGGATGCGTAATGATAGCTCTGAATAGGTGATCGTTTGGCGCGCTTGGGCGACAGCGATCAACGCCGCATACATCTCATCATGGACAAGCTGCCATTCGGTTTCGGTGATTTTGAAACGGGCGAATTGGTGTACAGACATCATGCCCCGGACGCGATTGATGATTTCATTGCCATGTTTTCATTGCAGTGTCACGCTTAACCCGTTTTCGGTGATCGTGAGATCGGTCAACCGGTATTGCTGCCCATTGATCTGTGCGATGGTCTGCGTGAGGGCGTCATTGGCGATTTGTTCGATTTCGTCGAACCGGATCGGCAGATTGGCAGGGACCTGATTGTACAGGATTCCGTTGAGGTCGATACCAGCGACCTCGACGCGCCGCGTTCCCGAATTCCACTGCAAAACCACCCCCACCCGTTGGGAAAATCCGCCCAGTTCGGGCAAGGTGACATCCGCATTCACAATCGCTCCACCGGGGCGCAGATCGATTTGGACATTGCGCACCCGTAAATCGGGGGAGGTGCCCGCACAGACGGGGGAACGCTGGCGGCACAAGTCTTGTACGCCTTGTTCGCTCACTTCGGCACGTAACACGCTGGCTCCGTTGGCATTTTGTCCTAATGTGAATTCGTACAATTGCGGGCGGGTGTTGTTAAGCGTGCTTTGACCGTAGGTGCCGACCTGCACCATCACCGCGTCAGGGGTGACGATGTTGTTTAGAATGACTGTCGCGACGGGCGTGACATTGGCGAAAACTTGTGCGGTTTCGCCTTGTGATTGTAACCCCGCGATCTGCGCCACGATGTTGGGCAGACGCGGCAAAAACAAGATCAACGCCAGCACGAGGACAAAGCCCCCGACTGCCAAGACTGCTAGGCACCCACAGGCGATACCCCGTAGCGAAAATCCGTTGCCGCGCACCGGGGGTTGGGAGGACATGGGGGGGAAGTTCCGATTTGAACCGTTGATCATGGCGTGTTATTCGGCAGCGGCTAAACGCGCCGCGTATTGCCGTTGGTAGTATTCGAGATACTCGCCCGTCTTGATTTTACGCCACCACCACTCGTTATCGACATACCAGCGCACCATCTGCTCCAAGCCTTTTTCAAAGTCGTATTGGCGCTCCCAACCCAATGCCCGCGCTTTGTCGCTGTTCATGGCATAGCGTAGATCATGCCCTTCGCGGTCGGGGACATGTTTAATGAGCGCATCGGGCTTGTTGACAGCGCGCAACATGGCTTGTACGACATCGATATTGTGGCGTAGATCTTCGCCCGCGATGTTATAGGTTTCGCCCGTGATGCCGTGATGCAGTACGGTTTCGATGCCGCTGGCGTGGTCATCGACATAGAGCCAGTCGCGGATTTGCTTGCCGTCGCCATACAAAGGCAGGGGGCGGTCGTCAAGCGCTTCAGTGATGAAAAAGGGCAGTAGTTTTTCGGGATACTGGTAGGGTCCGAAGGTGTTGCTGCCGCGCGTAATCACAATGTCCATGCCATGCGTTTCGTAATACGCCCGCGCCATCAATTCGCCGCCCGCCTTCGCTGCCGAATAGGGGTTGCGCGGTGCCAACGAGTCCGTTTCGAGCGAGAACCCCATTTCGACCGACCCGTACACCTCATCGGTGGACACTTGCAAGAAGCGCCCGATGTTGTGCTTGCGCCCCTCATCCAACAAGATGTAGACCCCGATGGAATTGGTGTGCATGAAGGCGTCGGCGTCCAAGATGCTGCGATCCACATGGCTTTCGGCGGCGAAATTGACGATGGTGTCGATGTTGTGTTCGTTCAAAACGCGGCGCACGGTCTCGCGGTGGGCGATGTCACCTTGTTCAAAGCGACAATTCGGCTCGTCGTGGACGGGCAGTAGATTGTCACGATTGCCGGCATAGGTCATCTTGTCATAGACGACGATGGTGTATTCTGGGTGCCGTTCCACCATGCCGCGCACAAAGGCGCTACCGATAAAACCGGCACCCCCCGTCACGAGGATGTTTTTCATGCCGATTCTTCCTTGCTGGTGGGCGGTGCAGGGGTGGTAATGTCAGCACTGGGCGCAGTCGCCGTAGGTGTGGGTGCCGTAGGTGCGGGTGCCGTTGTGGTGGCGTCGGCTGGGGTGCTGGGTGCGGTCGTTTCAGCGGTTGTGGCAACCGCTGTTGGCGCAACCACGTCCACTGGCGGCGCGGGCGGGGGCGGGGGTGGGATGATGACGAAGCGTTCTAACGCCTCTGCCACGCCGTCGGCGTCGTTGGTGGCGACGACATGATTGGCGGCGGCTTTGGTTTTGTCGTCGGCATTGCCCATCGCGATGCCGATGCCCGCGAACTGGATCATTTCGACATCATTTTCAGCATCGCCAATTGCCATGATGCGGTCGGTGGTGATTTTGAGTTCGCTCGCCAGTCGTTTGAGGGCGGTGCCTTTGGATGCCCCCGGCGGCAGCACTTCTAACATGCTTGGGATGCCCGCTTGCACGAGCCGCGCACTGGTGCCGATTTGGATATTGAGTTGCCAACGGAGCGCCGTGATCGCGCGGGCGTCGCCGATGAGGACGACTTTATTGATGCTGACCGACGCCAAAAGGTTTTGGATCGGTCCGACGATTTCCGGTGTCGAATCATGATATTTGCGAATGGCGGCTTCAATATCGGCGTTGTGGGCGCGCATCAAAATGCGGCTGCCGCTGTATGCCAGCGCCGTAAAGCCGCGATCCTCGGCGAAGGTCAAGACCTGCCGCACGACCGAGTCTTTTAATATCAATTGATTTTGAATACTGCCGTCGGCGCTGTAGGTGACGACGCCCTGCACATAAATGCCGGGGGTTTGGAGACCGAGGCGGGTCAAAATGTCGAGGGCTGCCACGCGGGTCTTGCCCGTTGCGAGGACGATCTTCACGCCTTGTGCCGTCGCCGCTTTGATCGCTTTTTCGACACGATCTGTCAGTTGGATGGAAGAATTGAGCAAGGTGCCATCAATATCGATTGCCACCAGTTCAATGGCGGCACGGGCAGGGCTGAACGGTTTGATCTGTGGTTCAGTCATCAATTTTTCTCTACGGTTATACGAGCCATAAGGTACTGTTGTCTGCCAGATTCAGGGTCAGGGTACGCGGCTTAGCGTCTTTGTTCTGCAATATGACATTGCGCCCGATGAGGCAGCCGTGTAAACGGGTGGCGATATCCCTGATCGTACAATTCTCTAAAATGATACTGCGCTCGACTTCACAATTGATCAGCCGCACATGGTGATAAATGCTGGAATACGGTCCGACATAGCTGTTTTCGACGATGGTGTTTTCGCCGATAATGGTGGGACCGTGAATCATGCTATTGATGATTTTGGCACCACTGGCGATGGAGACACGGCGGTCGATTTGCGAATTTTCGATGATGACATCAGGTGCAATGAACGGGACGAGTTCGTCAAGGACATTGCAATTGGCGTCGATCATATCTATAGGTTTGCCGGTGTCGATCCACCAGCCTTCATGGATATGGGCGCGCACATTGTACTTGTTGTCCACCAACCATTGAATCGCGTCGGTGATCTCTAGTTCCCCCCGTGGGGAGGGCTGAATGGTGTTGACCGCCTTAAAGACGTTGCTATCGAACATGTAGATGCCGACCAGCGCTAAATTGGAAGGCGGCACCGGCGGCTTTTCTACAAGATAATGAATCGAGCCATCAGGATTTAACGTGGCGACCCCAAAGGCAGTGGGGTTCGTGACCGCCTTTAGGACGATTTGGCTGTTCCACTGGTGATTAGTGAAGTCTTGGATCAGCGCGCTGATGCCCCCTTCGATCACGTTGTCGCCCAAGAACATGACGAACGGATCAGTGCCGATGAAGTCTTGCGAGATTTTGACGGCGTGCGCCAAACCTTCGGGATGCGCTTGTTCGATATAGGTGATCTGGACATCCCATGCGTGTCCGTCGCCAATGGCTTCACGGATTTCGGGTCCGGTTTGCCCGATGACGATGCCGATCTCGATGATCCCCGCAGCGCGCAGGGTTTCGATCACGCGAATCAACACCGGTTTGTTGGCGACCGGGATGAGCTGTTTTGCTCTGGTATAAGTGAGCGGATAGAGGCGTGTGCCCTTGCCGCCGCTCAAAATCAAGCCCTTCATAACGTGTCCTTACGGTTGACTGATGGTGCTGATCAAGACCACAATTCCGGCGATGACTGCAAAAAACAAGATACCGACCACCAGCGCCCGATTCCATGCCATGCCGCCAGTCAAGGGCGGGTAGGCATTTTTGCTAGGGGCAGTCTGCGGCAATTGCCGCCACTTTTCTAGCGCTTCGGGGTCGGGCGGCAGTTCTTCGCGCGGGTTCATCAACAGCCTTTTTAATTATATACCCCGACATCTTCACGCGGGGCATTCGTCAAGACTGCGCCCAAGATGCGCACATGCACCCGTTCTAGCGCTTGACGGGCGCGGGCGGTGTGGTCGCGCCGAGTGGCGCTGGCGCGCACCACCAACAGCACTCCATCCAGCTTAGCACCCAGCAACGCGGCGTCGGTGGCAGCCAACACGGGCGGGCTATCAAATAAGATGTAATGCGCCCGTGCCTTCAACACGCCGATGATTTCGAGCATCCGTTGACTGCTTAACACATCGGCAGGAATGGGCGGCAGGGGACCACTGGGGAGGATCGAAAGGTTAGCGACTTCTGTTTGCACGAGCGGCGGGCTAGACAGCGCGCCGTCCTCGATAAGCATGGTCGTCAAGCCTTTATCGTTGTTGATGCCCCAAATATCATGCTGGGACGGGCGGCGCAGGTCGCTATCGACGATGATGGTGGTGTTGCCAGCTTGGGCAAACGTCACCGCGACATTCGCCAGCACAAGGCTTTTGTCTTCGCTTTGCGCGGCGGATGTGACCAACATCGTGGCGACCGACCGTTCGACGCCGGAGAAAATTAAGTTGGTACGCAATGTCCGAAATGCTTCGGCAGCGGCGGAGCGCGGGTCAGATAAGGTGATCAATTTACTATTCGTCATTTTGCCCCCTCCATATCAGGGATCGCCGCGAGGAGCGGTGATTCCAGCAATCGTTCCACATCTTCACGCCGATGCACGATGCTGCTTTCTAGGTACTCTAAGACGAAGATGATGACCCCACCAAGCAGTAAACCGATCAACGCGCCCGCAATCACATTGAGTTGGGTGCGCGGGCTGAACAACCCATAGGTGGCGATATCGGGCAAGGTCGCCCGGATGCGGTCTTCTTGGCGGCGTGTTTGGTTGTCTTGATCGCGATATTGCACCAACAGATCGCCCCACTGACGGGCAACAGTGGCGGCAAGGTCGCCATCACCCAGCGTGACATCCACTTGGACAGTCAAGTTTTCGCGATTGACCTCAATACGGGTTTTGGACAGCAAATCACCCGCCAACATATCAAGCCGCAAGGCGTCGATCACTTCTTGGGCGCGTTCGCTGCTGTTCAGGAAAATCTGATAGGAATTGATCTCCCGCAGCAAACCTTCCGCAACGCCTAGGTCGGTGCGCGCGGGTTGAATGAGTACGAATTGTGTTGCACGGTACTGCGGCGTTTGTAGACGACTGAGAAAGTAAGCACTGCCAGCGGTGATGACCGCCAACAAAATCATCAGCCAACCGCGTCGAATCAGTATCCGCCCATAGTCAATTAAATTCATGCGAAACCGTCCCCCCCTTATCGTTGGGTTAAACAGGCAACCCATATTGTACTGGATTGTACCGATGGCTAAAGGGGCAAACCTTGTACAGCGCGGGTGACACTCCGCAACCGCTAAAGCGGCGCGGCTTCTTGTGGAGTCGTGTCTCTGGCGAGTCTTTCGGCTCCAAATAGCCACGTCACTGACAGCAAGCGATCACGATTCTCGCTTTCACGAGCTACTTGCCGGGTGTCCCCCGGAACTAACGGCGGTCCGTTTTGGAAAAACCTTCACGGGTCGCTGATACTTGATCGTCGTCGGCACTTG
>Ga0209591_10006163_pt1 | contig 13324 bp, 9 predicted proteins | sample MAT01_FD_187207 | JGI IMG/M metagenome (GOLD analysis project Ga0209591, IMG submission 187207) | Freshwater microbial communities from Lake Fryxell liftoff mats and glacier meltwater in Antarctica - MAT-01 (SPAdes) (version 2) | ecosystem: Environmental > Aquatic > Freshwater > Ice > Liftoff...
TCGTGTTTCAGCAACTCGAATAGGCCGGTGTTCGCACCTGGGAAGAAGTGGTTGTGCCGCTTCCGAATGCCGCTGCCGTCGAAGTCCTTCGAGCCGAAATCCTCGCTGGGTTCGAGCGGCATGTGGCACGAGGCGCAGTTGGGCTTCATCCCCGTCGGTGGGAAGTAGAAGCTCCGCGACCCGTTGCCCATGCCGCTGAGTACGAATGAATCGTAGTGGTTCTGACCGCGAAGGAAGTCCTTATAGTGGTTCAGTTCAACCGGCAGGTGAACCTTGTGGCACGTCGAACAGAACTCAGCGCTCTTGTGCAGCGGCTTCAGGAACGTCTTCTTGTGCAACTCTGGCTTCGACTTGATGAGTTGCTGGTTGACCCACTGCAACGACTTGTTCTCGCTGAAGGCGAAGGGGTAGTGCTGCGCTTCTTCGATGGTGAAGGCGGCGTTGCCGATTGGGGCGTTGATGTGCGTGATGGAGTGGCACACCACGCAGGTGATGCCGGCGTGCGCCGTGGGGTCTTTCACGATGTCGTAGTTGGGATCATCGAACTTACCGCTGAAAAACGGCACGGCGTCGTGGCAGCCGGCGCACCACCGCGAGGCGTTCATCTTGCCGTCGCGTTCCATCGACACCTTGCGAGTTTCTTTCACGCTAAACAGATAGGCGGGGTTGTTGAACGAACTAAACTTGTGAGCCGAATGTTGATGATCGTTGTAGATGTCCTGATGGCACTTCATGCAGTAGTCGTCCATCATCAGGGCGCGTTCGGGAATGAACTTGCCGTCTGCGGTGCGGGCTTCGGATGGGAAGAAGTACCGCACCCCTTCCGGCGAACCTTCGCGGCCTATTTTCTGCGGATCGAGGACGTGCGCACCCGCCATTCCCCCCACCACGAGAGCAACCACAATGCCCCAATACTTACCGTACTTCCACTTGATCGGCGGCCCCGCCCGGCGGTGAGCCACATAAGCGAAGGTGGCGAGAACGGGCACGATCAGGTGCGCAAAGTACATGGACCAGCGGCCCACGGAACCCGTCGGCAGTTGCGGCAACCCTTCGATCTGGATGAGCGCCAACCCGGTGACCACCACAATGATGCCGAGCGCGAACAGGAGAATCCCGAGCCGGATGGCGACGCGGTTGGGCCGACGGCGAGCGCTCCACCAGTGCGCGAAGCCGAAGAGGAAGAACGGGGCGACGCCGAGAACACCGATGCCCGTGTGGGCGAGCAGCATCCAGAACGTGAAGCCTGTGGTGTAAATTTGGTCGGGGTACGCGGTGTTCATCGCGGTGATAACGAGCAAGTAAATGCCCGTGGCACCCAGGAACGCGAACCCGGCGAACACGAGGTAGAGGAGAATCCTCAGTCGCGGGCCGATGGCAGGCTCGTATGGCGCGGCCTTGGCGGCGGGCCGCCGCATCAAACCGACCGTTGGAGCAACGACTGGAGAGGTTTCGTTCACCACCAACCTCGCATGGAGAGCGATTTGGGAGAGCCGCGAGTCTCTATCATGGTAGTCGTCGCGGGACGTGTGGGGAACGACACCTTGCGGGCAACGAACGGAGCGTAAGCGGCCGGGCGTTCCAAACATTATGACTTCAGGGCGTCGTCCACGCTGTTGACCAGGGTTGCAATTTTGTCGAACGCGGCGAGCTTGAACGTCTGGCGGACGTAAGGCTGAAGGGCAGCGAACACGACCGTCCCAGGGAATGTTTTGATGGCGGTCACGAACACGCCCAAACCCATACTGGAAACATAAGGAACCTTCGCCAAGTCGAAGACGAGTTTCTTGGCCTCACTGAGGAACGCCCGCTTCACGAGCGGCGTAACCTCGGCGGCAGCCTCGGTGTCGAGCGCCCCATCGAAGATGAAGATATGAGTGTCGCCTTCAACGCGGTATGAAAAGTGAATACGCCACGGTTGCTCCAGGAAGTTAAAGATCAGTTTCGGGTTGCGGGTCGGGGCGGGGGCGGACGGTTAAACGAAGTTGGTTGCGATCACCGTGCCGTTCGTAGATTAATTCGTCCGTGAGTTGCCGAATGAGGTACACCCCCAGGCCCCCAGCCGTCCGCCGCTCGGACTGCGTGTCGGGGTCGAACGGCGGTCGGTCCAGGGGGTTGTACGGCCGGCCGTCGTCCTCAAGAAAAGCCACCACGCCGACCGGTTCCCGCGTCAGCGACACCGCGAACGTGTGCTGGCCGCCATCCCAGGCGTGGCGGATGATGTTGGCTGCGACCTCTTCGAGGATCAATCGCAAGTCGAAACAGCGCATCTCACTCAACCCGGCACTCGCCGCGAACTCCGCGACGGCGGCTCCGAGTCGGCGCAATTCGCCCAACTCATTCGTCAATTCCAACCGCAGGTGATCGGTTACCGGTTGCATCCGTTGCTCATTGCCGGGTGGAAATTATAGGCGAACTTCGCGGCGTTACAGGATCACGACCTCGCGGAATCGCTCCCGGAGGCTGGCTTGCGTGGCAGTCCCGATCTTGTTGCTCCGGAGGTTCAGCGACTTCAGACCAGCCAGTTTCTCGGCGTTCAGGAGAACCTTGCCACCGGCATCGCCCAGTTGATTGGTGGACAAATCGAGACTCATGAGTTGTGTCGCGAACGGAGCCACCACGAGGCTACGAAGGCTCATTGGCCCAATACCGTTGCCCGCGAGGGCCAAGTGGGTGAGCATTGGCAGATTCGTGGCGGCTGCGAGCGCCCGAGTGCCCGTGGTCCGCAATCCGGCGCTGCACAGGTTGAGCGAGACGAGGCCGGCGAGGTTCTTGGATTTGCGGATCGCCGCGACACCTTCGACGCCGATGGGGTTGTCCGAAAGGTCGAGCGAGGTGAGTTGCGTGATGTGTGCGGAATTGACCAGTGCTTCAACGCCTGCGGCGTCCATGCGGTCCTCGGCGAGGTTCAACTCGGTGATGTTCGCGGCGTGCGGGGAGGCGAACAAGTTTCGCAATTCCACATCAATTGGGCAACCGCCGCAACCGCACATCCGCTGCAAGTTGACGCGGTTGAGCCGCGCCAAGTACGCCGAACCCGCTAACTCGGTGAGCTCGTTCGAGGCTGCCGGGAAGCGAATCGTGCGGATTGTCGGGGCGAGTTGGAATAACTTCTTGGCGACCCGGACGAAATCCCGAGCCGACAACGTCAATTCGTCCAGAAAGCCGCGCCGGAACCGCCACGAATTGCCAATCTCGGCGTCGGCGAGCGGTTGTGTCCAACGCGCTGCGTGTTTCTTCAGAACGGCTTCGGCTTGCAACTCCTGAGCGATGTACTCACGAGTTCTTGGTGCAAGCCGCTCCATCTGGCACTGCGCGCGGATGAGCGCGGCCCGCGCGCCGGCGTCGCCCGTGCCGTTCTCGTCGAGCCAGTCGGCGAACACCAACCGTGGGGTGTCGTCGTCTGGCTGCGCGAGAATGGCATCGAGAAAGGCTTGCTCCTCGTGGTGAGGAGCGGGAATTGCGGGGGCTTTCTTCGGCGACTTCTTCTTCACGAATCACCCAGGTATTCGGGCACTTTGGTTCGCAGGTGTTCGATTTCCGTGTGCGATTCGCCCAGGTAGGCGAGCAATCGCAGGTCGTCCTTGCTTACGGTGCCGCCCGAGAAGAGCCAGGCACGGACGCGGAACAACTTGTAGAGCTTCACGAGTTTCCGGTCGCTGATGAAGACTTTGTCCTGGTGAACGAGCGTCTTCACGAGGCGTTGGAATTCGCGGAACACCTCGGGGGGGAAGAACACGTTGCGGTCGTTTTGCTCGTCGCCGCGGCCGTCGCCGGTCTTGCGGGCGAACAGGTACGTGAGGTAGCGGTTCGCCTTGAGGAAGTCGTCGAGCGTGGCGTGGCCTTCCATCCACGGCTTCTGGTTCAACCCCTTGTAGGCTTCGCCCTGCAACCCGGAGTCGATCAGTTCGGTAAAGAACTCTTCCTGCACGGAACGGCTCAAAACCTTGAGGACGAAACGGTCCTTGAGGGCTGCGAGTTCGCCCTGCTCGGGGATTTCGTTGGTCGCCGCGAACATAATCCGCAGCGGCACCGGCTCGGGCTTGCCCTCCTGGTAGAACTTTTTCTCGTTAATGATCGTGAGAAGAATGTTCAGAATCGCGGAGTTCGATTTGAAGATTTCGTCGAGGAACACGAGTTTCGCGGTCGGCAGTTTGCCTTCTTTCTTGCGAATGTAGCGGCCGTCGCGGAGTTCCTTAATGTCGATGGCACCGATAATTTCGCTCGGTTCGGTGAACCGCGTCAGCATGTACTCGAAGTAATCGACCTGTTCAATTCCGAGCGCATCTTTGAACTTCAGCACCAAATCAGACTTCGCGGTGCCGGGCGGGCCGACGAGCAGGAGCGGTTCCTGCGCGACGGCGGCCACGCACATGAGATCGATGATCTCTTGCTTGTTCACGAAGAATCGGCCGAGCGACTCGCGGAAGCGAGTGATTCGCTTACGGATGGTGTCGGCTTCGGCTTGCAGGTCCGCGAGTGATAGGTCTTCGGGATTCGTTTTGGCTGCGGGAGGCATTTCGGGTTCCGTCGTCTTGGTTGTACGGGGTGGCATGGAATAAGTGGCCCGCGGACAGGGAGTAGTTCGGGGCAAAAGTTATCGGCCGTCAACGGCGTCCAGGGCGGAAGCCCTGGGGACCCGGTGAATTCTAAAGGGTTGGTGGCCTTCTGGGAATCTCGGAGATTGCGCGGAACATGGCAAACTCCGATCCGCTCAACCCCAATCACCAAGGGTGCCGATATTCCACATTGTCCCCAACTCGCGGCGGGCGTGCGATGGGTCGCGTTAGCAGATTCTCGCTTTTGCTGGCCGGCGTACTCGCCTCTGGGTGCGGCGCAGCCAAACGCCCCTACGCCAACGACCCACTTTTCCGGAACGGGAACGCCGTTTGGGGCGACCACGGCCGCGCCCAAACCCAATACTTCGCGCCCATCCCCGAACCAGAGCCGCCCCAAGCGCCGAAGCCCGTGGACTTGCCCACGCTGGATGGCATATAGCCCTGGGCTTGCCCAGGGTTCTTATTGTTGGAATAGAAGACCCCAGGCAAGCCTGGGGCTATATGAACCATCAACTCGGATCACTTCCCGCTCAACAGCGTGAACGCGACCGAGCCGTTATCGTGACCGGTGAACACGCCTTTTCCGTCGGCGGTGAAGACAATGCAGTAACCTGGGTTCTTGATTGCTTTCGTGAACTTGGCCTTCTCGCCGTCGAGTGCCCACGTCGTGATCTGCCCCGAGTAGCCACAGACGGCGAGCGTCTTCGAGGTGGCATCCCACGCGATTGCGTAAGGATCATCGGTGGTCGGCCCGAGCCGTTTCGTCTCGCCGAAGTCTTTGGGGTCCTTCTTCGGCTCTTCCTTCTTGACCTCTTTCGGCGGGTCTTTCTTGTCCTTGGGGTCTTTCTTGTCTTTGGGGTCTTCCTTCTTCGGCTCTTCCTTCTTCGGTTCTTCCTTCTTGTCCTTCGGCGTTTCCTTCACGTCCTTGATGGCCTTCACGCTCCACACGCGGATTGTGCGGTCCATTGACGACGTGACCAAGGTGTCCGAATCGCCGATGAACGCGACCGCCGTGACCGCGTCCTCGTGACCGACGAGTTTATTCAACTCCTTCTGCGCGGCCACGTCCCAAATCTTAACGAGTTTATCCGCCGACGCCGACGCCAGCAACTTGCCGTCCGGCGAGAAGGCCACCGTGTAAACCGAGGCTCCGTGGACGCCAAGGGATTTAATCTCTTTGCCGTCCGCCGGGTTCCACAGCTTCACCGACTTGTCGCCCGAACCGCTGGCGACCGTCTTGCCATCTGGCGAGAACGCGACCGTGTCCACGACTTCCGTGTGGCCTTTGAACTCGGCCGTCACCTTGCCGTCGGTGAGGTTCCACACCTTGGCCGACTTGTCCTGGCTGCCGGAAACCAACACGGCGTCCTTGGGGTGGAACGAGAGCGTGTAAACTGGCCCGGTGTGGCCTTTGAGTTCCTTCTTTTCCTTCAGGCTGCCATCCGCGGCAATATCCCAAAGTTTGATGACATTATCGAACCCGGCGGTGGCGAGTGTCTTGCCGTCAGGTGAAACGACAACCGCGTGAACGAGGGCCGTGTGAGCCTTGGCGGGTGTGGGCTGTGCCGCGACAGCAGGCATCACGGCCGGCAGTAGCAGTGCGAAGAGGACGAGTTTCAGGCGGGACATGGGGACTCCGGTGGGATGTTTAACGTGCCGGGATTCGGTAAATCCGGGGGTTACTCAGTTGCCGCGGGTTGAGGTTCCCCAGGGTGCGCCGCTGCGGCGCACCCCGGGACGCGATAACCCATCTGACAACAACTGCGTAACACCTTTCGGTAAATCCACGGATGACGCGGTGGGCATGGTCGCCATTGTGCGGTTTTCGTCTGTCGAAGACAATCGAGTTGTGAAGCAAACCCGCGACTTCGGGAGTTCCTCATGCGTTGGTGGCGTGCGCTGTTGGTTACGAGTGCGGTTGCGGTACTGTGCGCCATCGCGTGGTTTGCATTGTTGCGTACACCAAAATCGGCCGTGCGACCCCGGCCCGTGCCGAGCGGCGACCACGAGATTGCCTGGCTCCACAACCCGACCGCATTCGAGACGTGGGAGAACTTCGTCTGGGGGGCGAAGCGAGCCGAGATGGCGGGCGATGGTCCCGGCGGTCTGGAAATCGATGACACGGCTGCGTACCCGGATCGCACCACGGCGGTTCCTGAAGTCGTGATTCGCCGCCAAGGTTTCGACGGAGCGCTCCGCGTTCGCTGGTATAAGGTTACCGACGACGCCACCCAGGAAGCGTGGGTGACCGCCCTGGCGAAACGCAATCCATCACCACTTGCCATTCTCGCCGGTTGGTCCAGCGACCGGGCGAAGAGTCTCGCCGATGCGATGCGGGACGCCGTGTGGTCTGGCCCGAAGCCGCTGTACTTGCTGGCCACGGCGACGGCCGACAAAGTGGACGAAGAAGGCGACGTCGCGCGCGGCGGTGACCAGGGGCCGAACCTCATCTCGGTGTACGACCGTTCGTTCCGCTTTTGCTTCACCAACCGGCAGATGGCCAACTCGGTCACCGATTTCGTCCTTTCCGATCCGACGTTGCGGCCCGGACCCATTGCGTGGCCTGGGCTGAGGGCCGTGCCTGCGTTCGCCGCTGGGGCGTGGGCAGGAGTCGCCGCGTTGGCGGTCGATGCTTTTCCCGCTCAGGAGCCAATCCCAGGATACGCCATCGAATGGCAAGATGACCCGTATTCGATTGACCTGTGTTCCAAGTTCCGCAACGCCCTGAGCAGTCGAGGTAGCCAAACGGGTGTTCGGGGCGTGCCACGGTTGAGTATCGTTCGCAGTGCGGTTCCCTTCAGCGTGGGCCGGCTGAACCGCGCGAATGCCTTCGAGGCTCAGGCGGCCGAGTACATCCTGGCGAACCTCCCGCCACCCGGCACACGAAGTATCCTCGTGATTCCCACCGTGAGTGCTCCCGCCCGGCGGACACTCCGGGCGCTCGTGCAGAGGAACCCGAATGTCGGCCGGCAAATCGTCGCCGTCACCGGGGATGGTCTTGGTATGAACACCTTCTTCCGCGACCGCGAGTTTGCCTGGCCGAACCGCTCACTGCCAATTCCGTTCGTAATGTTCACGCACGCGAACCCGTTCGGTTGGGACACGCCGGGAACGACGGCCCCACCCGGTTACGAACTCACGCCACCGAAGCCCGGTACGGTTCGTTCCAGCACCGAAGCCACGCTGCTATTCACGCGACTCACTCAGGTTCTCGCCACGGCTTGCTTCCCCGATGGTGCCACAGCAATCGCCGAAACGCCCGATACCGTGGCTGCCTATTTACGTTCACCCGCATTGGGGTTCTTTGAACCCACCGGCGACCGCCGCGACGGCACCGGGGAACACATCGTCGTGCTGCGGCCCAACTTCCTGGGTAGTACGCCGGACCCACCAGATGGGAAACCCCAACCCGACGCGACACTGGAGGTGTACGCCCGGCCGAAGGGTAACGCAGCCTGGGCCCTCGTCCACTCAATCCCGCTAGGCCGCGCCACCGGAGGGCACAGCGAATGAACCTCAACGGCAGCAGGTTAACCGTTGCGACTCGATGGGAGAATCCCGCAGTGGGTTCAGCGTCACTTTCCATGCAGAACTCACCCCCCACCCGGCTCGAAGACTCGCCGACCTCCCCCGCAAGGGGGGAGGTGTTGCCATGCGGCCGTCTCCAATCGCTTCTGTATCGACCAAGCGGCCGGTGCCTTTACCTTCCCCCTTGCAGGGGAGGTCGGCCCGGCTTTGCGGGCCGGGTGGGGGGTGAGCTTCACCTTTCTGAAGGCAATGCGTCTCGCGCCGGGGGACACAGCGAATGAACCCCACGAACACACCCGCACTCGATACGCTGGCACTTCCCGCGATGCCGGCGATTCCGTTCTGGCGTTACGTTGGCAGGTTAGCCCCGCTTGCCGTGCTTTGGGGTGTGATGGCCGGCCTCCTCGGCTGGTTGCTTTACGCCCGCGCGGGTTGGAGCGATGAGTCCGACAAAGCCGACATGCGTGAATGGGTGGACAACACCCGCATCTTCCGCAAGACGCTCGCGGAACTCGTCCGCGAACACGCCGATTTGCTCCTCGATACCACGCCCGGCCCAGGGCACGAAACCCGCTTGAAGAACAAACGCGATGAGATCGCGGAGCACGTCCGGGCGATGACCGAACCAAGCCGCATCTACTCGCTGCAGTTGCCTTTGTTTCCCGAGGTGTACAAGCTGGAAGTGGACTACACGAAAATTCCTGCTCTTGCCGGCCGCGACTCCTCCCTGATCCGCTGGGAGTTGCCCAAGCCGAAACCGACGGGAAACGCCCGCTCCCAACTGCGCACCATCGAGCTTTCGCCGCCACTGGGCCGCACCGACGCCACCGCCACCATTCGCCTTGAATATCGCCTGCACACCTACAACCAGATGCAGAAGCAGCAGGACGAATTCCGGTTCTGGCAGAGCCTCGCCGCCCTCATTCTCGTGCCCAGTACATTGTTCGCCGGGGTGGTCGCCGTTCGTTTCCTGCAGCGCGAGCGAGCCAGGGAACTCGACCGACTTCACGCCAATAACGCCGCCGAACACCGCGAACGCGAGTTGCTCCGGTCCCAGGTCGAGCGCCAGTTGGTCGAGAAGGAGTTACTCGAAACCCGCGTGAAACGGCAGGAAGCCGAGCGGGCGACCGAAGAACTCACCCGCACGCTTCTCGAACAACAACTCGCCGCTGCCAAGCTGGAGAGCCGCGCCGCCGAGGCCGAGAAATCCGCCCTCGAACTTCAATCGCAACTGTACGCAAGCATCGGCATCATGGCGGCCAGTTATGCGCACAACATCAAGAACTTGCTGGTCCGCCCCAACGATTTGCTCGCCCGGTGCATCGAGTCGCAAGGCGTTTCGCGCGACCAACAAAACATGCTTCAAGAGGTGAAGACCACGTTGGGCACGGTCACCGAGCGGCTTCAAGAGATCCTGCGCACGGTCCGCCGTGACCCCGCCAACGCCGAGGTCACCCGCTTGGATTTGGCCGCGCTGGCCCGCGAATCTCAACGAACGTGGGCCGAGATGGGTCGCGAAAAGTGGAAGCTCACCGTGGCCGCCACAGCGCCTCCCGAACCGCTCTGGGTGACAGGCGACATCTCGCATCTTCAACAGGCCGTCGAGAACCTATTGTTCAACGCCCGCGACGCCACGTTCGAGATGCGGAACCACCTGCGAGACGAAGCCAAGCGCGAAACCGATCCGGCGCTGCGCCGCGTGAAGTTGCTGGACGCCGCCGCGTGGAAAGGCGAGGTGACAATTCGCGTGTTCCGACAGGGGGACGGCGTGATTCTCGAAGTCCGCGACAACGGCATCGGCATGACCGACGACGTGCGATCACGCTGCCTCAAGACTCACTTCACGACGAAACGGGACAACGCACTGTACGAAGGCTACAGCGCCGGAATGGGGCTGGGCTTATCGTTCGTGGCCGTCGTGCTGCAACACCACGGGGCGGAACTGGAGATCGATTCGGCCCCGCTGCGTGGCACAACCTTCCGGGTGAAACTGGTCGTTGCGAGTTGACCCCCGGCAAGCCAACCACCTCTTCACATCCGCTCTGAGCCGAAAGAGCGTCACACCGCAGAGCGGTGTGACGAGAAGAGCTTGCCGGGGGTGTATTTACTCGCAACACCCTTACTTCAAGGTGCCGCAGGGGCGCAAGCCCCGCCGAAGCACGAGAACTCTGGCCTCATACAGGCTGGCGTCGGAGTCTGACAGCGCTTCGGCAGCAGGTTTTCACGGGTGCTTTTGCCGGGCACGAAGACGCGGTCGCCTGGTTGAAGTTGGTAGTTCGTGGTCGTATCGCCAAGTTGCACAACACGCTGGTAGCACACGGGGTACACCAAACGGCAACCGTCGGGAAGCGTGGGCCGCGCCAGGATCACGTTGCCCTCCGACGCACGCTTCGTGATGCCACCAGCCGCGATGATCGCATCCAACACGGTCTCGCGGCCCGTGGCGGGGAATGCTCCCGGCGCGTTCACTTCACCCATCACATAGAACACCCGACCGGGCCGACCGATGAGCCGCACCGTGACCGCAATCGCGGCATCCCTCGCAGCGTCCTTCTCGGCCTTCGCGGCATCCTTTGCCACGTCCTTCTCATCCTTATCGGGCTTCTCAGCACTCTTCAGAATTGCCTTGACTTGAGCCTCGACCTCCGCGAGTGTCTTCCCCGCGACGACGGGTCGCCCATACTTACCGAGGTCGATGGTTCCGTCGGGTTGAACGGGCTGATCCGGTGGCAGGCGAATCGGCGAATCGAGTTCGACAGGTTGGATGAGCAACGTATCGCCCGGCTCAACAATATGCGCCGGCAGCAGTCCTTTCGCCAACTCGCGGGGGATGGGAGCGGGCACCGGGGCCGTATCGCGGATCGCCTTCGTTTGTTCGAGCAACTGCGAACCCGACGAGCCGATTCCCAGGGTTTCCGTGAGGGTCGAACACCCGCCGACAGGGATCAGAAACACCACGCCAATCAGACCATAAGTTCCACGCATCGCACCGGCTCCTTTCCCGGATTACCCGGAATGCCGGTGTTATCGACACACGCAACACAACTGCTTGAACTGATTCGTTTGCGAGGAGTGCGTGTCGTCTTGGCGAGCGGTGCCCGTAAGGGCACTGTTCTGCTGGCGATCCAGAACAGTGCCCTTACGCACACCGCTCGCCAAAGCGTTGAGTCAGAACAGTGCCCTTACGCACACCGCTCGCCGACGAGTGGAATCACTTCTTCTTCATCGAGTCGAAGGCGGAACTCAGGCCGAGTTCGCCCGCCAGGCCCGCTGGCACCACATAGCGGGTGAGCAGGAACCGCACGGCTTCCTGGGTCAGCAGAGCGCCGACATTCACTCGAACGACGGGGTCGCGGGTGGTTCCAGTGATTGTGAGCCTAACCGTGCGGTTCGAGAGGAAGTCGCTCACATCGCGGATCAGCGTTAAGGGAATGGGGCCAAACACTGGCAGTTTCAGCCAGAAGAGCCGCAAACCGCGGCCCTCTGGGCCAATGGTGCCCGTGTGCGCGATCACGTTCAGATCGACGCGGCCCGCCGTCGTGATGGTGCCATCGGCGAACAACTGTGCAGCGGGGTTCGCAAGCGCGAGGCGATCGATACGGAACACGCCGCGTGTCAGTGAGGCACGAACATCGCCCGACTCGAAAGGCTTCACCAACCCCGTGGGGTTAAGGAACGGCACCGCCTGCCGCAGAAGGGGAATCTCCTTGACCGAAGTGCCGTTGAGTGTGGCGATGAGCGTGCCCGTCAAGTCGTCGGCGGATTGCACATTCCGGCCTTCAATGCCGAAGCGGCCAGTGATGCGCCCGTTCCCGAAGAACGACGATTCGCCCAAATCCGGCGAGATGGTTTTCAACGGCAGGTCGGTAAACTGAATCACGCCATCGACGCGGACTTCGACGCCCCACTCGATGCTCCCAGTCGCCGAGGCCCGACCCGAACCGGTTTGCACGGTCGCTTCACGGACGTTGAAGCGGCCATAGCCACCGCCCACGGTCGCCCAATCGAAGGGGATGCGAAGATCGCTCACGGCGACACCCGAAACGGTTCCGTGCGGCAACGCCAGCGTTCCAGTTCCGCGCATCTCCTTGCCGAGTTTGCCGCGCACGACGATACTCACCGGCCCTTCCAGACGACCACTTAATTCGGGCACGGGAGCGAACAGTCGCTTGGCGTCAGCGGAACTCACCGAGAGAAAGAAGGAGTTGCGTGAGGTGTCATTCAAGTTCGCTTGAATCCGGCCACGCACCGTTCCGCCCGCCAGTGTGCCACTCACGTCGGTCAGTTCGAGAAGACCATCACGAAGAATCAGAACGCCCGTGAGTTCGCGTGACAGTTGGGCATCGCCCCACTTCACGTTCGTGAACGACACGCGGCCCGACCCGGCGGATAGATCGCTCTCAAACTCGAACGTGGCGTCCACCCGGCCACGCAACGGGGCCAGCGACGGATATTTCAAGGCAGTCGCCAACCGGGACAAATCGATACCCGTGACCTTGAGCGACCCGCGTTCGCCCGGCGCGGCCTTTTCCTTCTCCTTCTTCTTTCCAGGATAACTCCCCTTTACCTCGAACGAGCCGCCGAGCGTCTTGCCTTCCAGTTCAAACGCGAACACGCCGGCGCGGATCGTGCCTTTGCCCACGAGGCTATCCGCCGGAACGCCTTGCACAGTCAGCTTCGGCGCACTCAGTTCCAGATCGAGGTTGCCCACGCGGGACTGGCCGGGCTTCGCAGGTTCGATGGCTCCCGACACTTTCCCCGAAACCTTGCCCGTAAGGCGAACGGGGAAGTCGGGCACGAGTTCCGTAGCCGAGGCCGCATCCAGGGTCTTGAAGGCCACCTCGAACTTCCCACGTTTGGCCGCATCAAAGGGATACTCGACCGAGCCGGACAGCGAACCGCCGAACACATTGGCTTTGAGTTCCGAGACGGTGAGCATGTTATCCGTCAGTGCCCACTTCAATTCGATGTGGTTCGCGGCGGTCGTGCCGAGTGTGAGCTTGGTCGCTTTCGCGATGCCATTGGCCGAAAGCGTGAACGGTGCAACGGTGCCGTTCGCCTTGGTCTCGGTTTCCAGCACGCCCTCAATGGGAGCTTTCACACTGATTTCAGGCACGAGTTTCCGCAAATCGGCGACGTTAGTCCCCGATGTGCGAACCGTGGCGGTGAACGGGTACTTTCCAGAAAGCCCGATGGTGCCCTCCGCCGTCGCCGGGATGCCTTCAAGAGTGGCCTTA
>Ga0209591_10006164_pt1 | contig 13323 bp, 12 predicted proteins | sample MAT01_FD_187207 | JGI IMG/M metagenome (GOLD analysis project Ga0209591, IMG submission 187207) | Freshwater microbial communities from Lake Fryxell liftoff mats and glacier meltwater in Antarctica - MAT-01 (SPAdes) (version 2) | ecosystem: Environmental > Aquatic > Freshwater > Ice > Liftoff...
CCCCTCCCGACGCGGCGGAGGACGTGATTGCCCATCGTCGCGCGCGACCCAGCGGAGGCCCAGCGGCTCGACTCGGCACTCGGGGAATGGCGAGGGGGAGACTTTGTGCTGGAAACCCAGTCATTAGTCATTCCTGCATGTCGGCGACCCCAGCGTGCCGCTGACCGCCGCCACGGCCGCAGTCAGCAGTAACGACCCTCTGGCGCTCCTCACGGAGGTGGCGGGACTCGTCATAGTTACGCAGACATGTGACGTGGTTCGTTCGTGCGTTGATCGACCGTTCATTGAGGTGTGCCCCGTCATCGCTTGGGACCCCGACGATCTGCATTCTGTAAAACGCGGCCGCCGGCCAAGCGTGGCTGCGCTGCCTGCGCTTGCGGGGACCAACTTGGTCGTCGACTTGGATAGAGTGATGACGCTCGAGAAGTCGATCGTCGCCGGGTGGCTGCGCACACCTGGTCACGTGTCGGATGCCGATGCTCGAGCCTTTGCGCAGGCGCTAGCCCGGAAGCGAGTGCGCTTTGCATTTCCGGACGACTTCACGGCGGCTGCGAAGAAACTCCAGGCGCGTTTGGTCGAAAAGCATGAAAGGCAGACGGACGAGGGGCGCGCGCTCAGGGCGCTGCGTGAGATCCGTGTTGCGGCGTCGCCCAGCTGGGACGCCGACCCTGTTGAGCTCTTCTTCTGGTTCATTCGCGATTCCAGCGATCCAACGTTCGAGGGCAAGAGCTGGGCGGAGCTGTCGGCACAATGGCTGAGCCGCGTCCCTCCGTCTGGTCGGTTCAAATCCACCGAGGGTCAGGTAGCGACGTTGGACGATCTGACGGCACGCGACTACATCAGCAGCGATCCACTGGACCTCGACTACCTCTCGAGTCCGAACGACGATGGAGGTGAACTATGACGGCATTGGCCGCGGGCAAATCGAACCTTGACTGCACCGGCTGGCGACTTCCAGGCTCCAAGAGAAGGAAGCCCAACCAAACCATCGCAAACCTCGCCACAACCCGCTAACTTCCGAGGGATTCTTCGGGCTGTCGGTCGCACCGGCGGACGGTGGCCCGGCCGTCGTCGTCAACGTGTGGGAGCGCCTGTCCGTCGAGCGCTGGATCTTCACCGCGGCGCATGAGCTCGGTCACCTCCTGCTCCACCTCGACGCATACGACGTGTCGAAGACCGACGATCTTCGAGCAAAAGCTTGCGGAGGCGCGCGGGCTGCCACTCGTGCGCCTGGTGTTCAAGCTGAAGCGCTCGTTCGGCGTGAGCTGGAAGGCCGATCGAGGAGACCGACGCGATGGCGGCCTCCCACTTCAAGTGGGTCGATCCGCCTGCGAAGGTCGAGGGGCTCCCGGATCGACTGGTGGCCTTCAGGGGCAGCCGGCAGGTGCTTCGTGCCTGCTTTCTATGAAGTTCCCACGCGCGCACGCACCCTGACGCGAACCGGGCCGCAGATGGACGATGCCAATGTGAGGCTGGTTGTCTCGCTCGACGACCTCCGGATGGATGTTCTCGTCAGTGAGCAACGGAAACTCAAGCGTGCGGCCTCACACCCTGCGCCACATACTCTCTCAACGAACACACGCCGACGAACGGCGTGTTCGTCGCGATTGCCGAGGCCACGGGTGTCTCGCCAGCGCTCCCTGATTCAGTTCTGACCCGCTGAAAGCGCGGTGACTTCAGCCTGGGTCAGTGCCCGATTGTAGAAGCGCACGTCGTCGACGCGACCGTTGAAAAAGCCGCCCGTCCCATCGGGTGAACCGATGTGGAACGGCGCCGTGCTCGAGCAGTCTTGCGCCGCGCGCGTACCCCCGCTGGCGGTGCCGTTCACGTAGAGCTTATTCGACGTTGCGTCTTGCACCACCGCGACATGCTGCCATACGTTCAGAGTCGCTGCGGTTGTCCCAGGGCTCGGGATCTCATTGGCTTCGTAGGCGAATGAGTTGGTGTTATCGATATAGATGCCACAGTAGTTTTTGCCGGCTCCACCCTCGTTGGCGATGACGCCCATCCAGGTTCCGTCAGTCAGAAATCCTGCGACAAGTATCCATGCTGAGATTGAATAGCTGCCCGTGGCGTTCCACGTCCCGTAGGTTGCAGAGGGCTGCAAGGCCACGGTGTTGGCAGTCCCGTTGAAGCTCAAGCAAGCGGTGCTTTTGCCCGCAAGCTGCGCAGGAACCATGGTGCTCACCGTGGGCTTCGTTGCGCTATAGGTGCCGGGATGGCCGTTGCCGGAGGAATCCATGGGCATCCCGCTGGTATCCGCCTCATCCAACTTCCAATGACCCACCAAGCCCGGGGTAACCGCTCCCCCGCCGCCCGATCCCGTTTTGCCCCCCGTGCCCGTCGTGCCTCCGGTGCCCGTCGTGCCTCCGGTGCCCATTGCCGAAGCGCCTGCTGCAGCACCACCCGGCCCCGAAGCGCCATCGCTAGAACACGCCCCAACGCCTACACCGATTGCGAGAATAATAGTTTTAGAAAAACGCATAAGACACCCGAATGCTACAAAGCCAACGGCCTGGACGGCCGCTTCTCATGGCTCTGTAATCGCTCAAGCGTTTCGTGTCTAGAAGCGCTCGGCTGAGATTTACAATGCTTTGGAAAACCGGATGATGTCGGAATCATGCGTCCAGGCATCCGGCTATTCCATCGCTCGCTCGCCCTCTGGCTTGCGCTACCGTTGTGCGTGACCCTGACTACGGGGCTGACCTACCGGGTGGGTCGAACCTTCTTCGGGATGGGGAAGCCAACCGGGAACTTCATCCTGGACATTCACACCGGAGCCTGGATGGGTGAGTGGCTCTCAGTGCTGTATGTCCTCTCGACGGGGCTCGGCCTGCTCGCGATGGCAGCTTCCGGTTTGAAGTTGTTGCTCTCCACGCGCACCAAGAATCGGCCGCGCCTGTTCCACCGAATTTTGGGGGCGGTGCTGCTTTTACCGCTCGCAGCCTCCGCCCTCACAGGTATCTCATATCACCTCGGCGTCCGGCTATTCAAGATTTCTGAGTCGTCCCAAAAGCTACTGATGACTGTGCACGAAGGCGGCTGGATGGGCCCCGCGTTGAAGCCTTTCTACGTGCTCTCGCTAGGCCTTGGCCTTCTACTACTCGTGGCGAGCGGGCTCCGATTTAGGTTATCTCGATCGAAAGAGCGTTGACCGGTGCCGTGTCAGCTGCCCAAGTTCTGAACAAGGTTCGAGCGCCCGTACACGGCGGCGGGGATTGGTCACACCAACGGAAGAGAATTCCTTATTGAAAATGACTTTCATTCTCACCCTTATTGAAAATGACTTTCATTCTCAATCAGGTCCTGCTAGTTACTTTCTTCGACGCGGAAACGAAGGAAGAGCGATGACCCTGATGAGAAAACCCTGGATCCGACTATCGATTTTGGCCTGCGCGGCAGGGGCAGCCTACGCGTGCAGCGACGACCCTGCCTCCCCAGGCCCCCCTGGCACGGGAACGGGTGGAGCGGCCGCGACGACGGGCGGCTCGAGCACCAAGAGCGGGGGAGGCCCGAGTGGTGGGAGCGGCGGGGGCGCGGTGGCGGGAGCCGGAACAGGCGGCGGCAGCGGCGGTATGAATGTCGCGTCGGGCGGCCAGGCGGGCGATTCCGGGAGCGCTGGCACGGGTGGTGCCTCAGGTGGCTCTCCGGCTTCTGGGGGATCCCCGGCTTCTGGCGGTGCAGCAGGCCAAGGGGTTGCGGGAACGTCAGGCTCTGGGGGCCAGACCGCCACTCCCTCTTACACGGAGTTTTCGAGCCCGGTTCCGGTCTCCCCCACCGAAGCGGATCGCTTCTTTGGCGTCACGTTCGACCCGCAGGGCCGAGTTTACGCCACGGGCTATGTCGTGGGCGGCAATGGAGACAGCCGATTGGCGCTGGTCAGGTTCTTGTCGAACGGTAGCTTGGACACGAGTTTCGGCACTTTTGGCGTCGTTACCTTGAACGCTACCGTGGGCGCTTTAACGACGGACCTGGCGCGGGCCGTGAAAGTGCAGTCGGACGGGAATATTGTGATCGCGGGCACCACGCAGAACGCCTCGGTTCCTACGGACACCGACATCGTCGTGGCTCGCTTCACCAGTGCCGGCGTGCTCGATACCACATTTGGCACCCAGGGTATGACGATCTTGGACGTTAATACGGCAACGCCCACCACCGGCTCGCCGGACTCGCTTTGGGACATGGCCCTGGATGCCACGGATCGCATCGTGCTGTTCGGCACGACGGAAGCTTTGGACATGCGAACCGATCATGATCGCTTTGTCGCGCGCTTGTCGAAAGACGGCGTGCTGGACACCTCGTTCGCGGCGGCCAGCAGCATGCCTGGGGTTTTCACGAACGATGTGGATGCGCTTGGGTTCGCCGATCACATTCGCGGGGGATTCGTGCAAGCGGATGGCAAGATCCTCGCCTCGGGCTACACCCCCGTGGTTGGCAACAACGAAGTGGTGCTCGTGCGCCTCAACTCGGACGGCACTCCAGACGTCTCGTTCTCAGGGGATGGCGTGCTCCGTTCAGCTGTGTTTGCAGCTCCAGGCATGGCCGAGGCCTACGGTGCCGTCCGGCAATCCGACGGCAAATATGTCACCACCGGCTACGGTCGGGAGTTGGCCTCTCCCGCGCTCGTGGACCTGGTGTCCTTTCGCTACGGAGCGGACGGGACGCACGATACCACCTGGAATGGCGGCGGGGCGCTCATCCACGACGTTGGCGGCGACGATCGCGGCAGGAACCTGTTGGGATTGCCCGATGATCGAGTCGTGATGGTCGGGACAGCCACGCCCGTCGCCTCTGAGGATGCCATGGTGGTCCTAGTGCGCAGCACGGGCGCTCTCGAATCCTCCTTTGGCGCGAGCTTTGGCACGAGTGGCTACCGCTTGTTCGACTTTGGCGGTGCCGACGAAGAGTTCTATGGCGTAGCGCTGTCGCCGGACAAGGGGCTTCTCGCCATTGTGGGTTACCGCTCAGACGGGATCCTTTCGAACAACGATGACGCCACTCTCCTCCTGTTGCCTGTCCCCTGAGCTTGGGATCTTGAGCAAGGACAACGACACCGGGATGACGAACCAACTCCGAAAGCGTGCTTTTCGTCGCTGCCTGCAGATTCTCGGCGCCGTCACGGCGTTTTCGGGAACGTCTGCGTGCCGCAAACCAGCGCCGGATGAGGTCGTGTATCGAGGCAAAAGCGTGCTCGCGCCCATCAACGCCCAGGGCGCCACAGGAGGCCGTGCAACGTTGGGCGGCGCGGGGGGAAGTGGCGGGGGAACCGGCGGCGCCCCCGTGGGACCCTCAGCAGGGGGTGCAAGGGGGCTCCTCAATCCTGGTAGTGGCGGGTTCTCTCCTGTCACGTCAGGTGGAAGCACTCAGGCTAACGGCGGGGTCGGGGGAGCGGTGCCCACTACAGAACCCCTCGTTCCCCGCGCCGTGAGCTGTGGCACGACGCCCACGGGTACTCCGTTCAGTAAAGAAGCGCTCCTCGGATCCATCGCAGAGTGCGCGGTGAAGGCCTATGTCGACTTCGAGGTGTCAGCGAGAGGCCTGAGCCTCGGACTCGCAGGAACGCCCACCGGTTCAACACCCGAAGAGGCTTGGCGCAGCACGATGCGGGCCTGGCAACACGCGGAACTCTTCCGCTTCGGCCCCGCTGCGCGCTCCACCGAGCCGGGCGGGCGCGACCTTCGCGACCACATCTATGCGTGGCCACTGATGAGTCGCTGCAAAATAGAAGAGCAACTCGTGAGCCAAGTGTACGCGGCTCCAGGCTTCGCGGCCACTACGATCAACGCGCGGGGCCTGGGTTCTTTGGAATACCTGCTTTTCTACCCGGGCAACGACAACTCCTGTTCCGCCTTCTCGCCCATCAACACGGGTGCCTGGGCGGCGTTGGCTCCCGCAGCCCTCGCAGGACGAAAGCGCGCCTATGCGGAGAGCGCTGCCAAAGATACCGCGGCTCGCGCAGATTCGCTCTTGTCGCTGTGGGATCCCGCCTCCGGCAACTTCTGCAGAGAACTCACGCTGGCAGGCGCCGGGAGCCAAACGTTCGGCAGCACGCAGTTGGCCTTAAATGCCGTGAGCGACGCTCTCTTCTACATGGACAAGGAATTCAAAGACTGGAAGCTCGGGCGCCCGGTGGGCCTCGTGGAATGTGCCGCCGTGAGTTGTCCCGAGGCAGTGGAGTCGCCGTATTCCGGGACTTCGCTGGAGCATCTGCGCGCCAATGTTAAGGGATTTCGCAAGCTCTTTCAGGGATGCGGCGAAGGCCATTTGGGTCTTGGGTTTGACGACTGGCTCGTGGCCGTTGGCGCCAACGATCTCAACTCACGCATGCTCGCCGCGTTGGACAACCTTGAACTCAAGCTCGGCGCAATCCAGCTTCCCCTCGAAGATCTGGTTCGAAAGGATACCGCTCGCGGCCAGGAGCTTCATCAGGCTGCCAGAGCTCTTACGGATCTCTTGAAAACAGAGTTCATCACCCTGCTCAATCTAGATTTACCCAAGTCGGTTGAAGGTGACAACGATTGATCCCGTATCGCGGCTAGTGACGCGGCTAGTGACGCGGCTAGAGCGACCTGTCGACGCGACGTGGTTGGCTGCCTTTCGCGTCCTGTTTGGGCTGACGCTCTCGGTGAGCATGGCTCGCTTCATCTGGAACGGATGGATCGATACCTTCTACGTTCGCCCAACGTTTCGCTTCGCGTATTTTGGCTTTGAGTGGCTTAGCCCGCTCTCAGCGGAGGGGTTTCACACCCTGTTCTGGACGCTCACCGTCTTGGCCCTGGCGATGGCGCTCGGGTTTCTTTTCCGGGTAACCGCGCTGCTTTTCTGCCTCGGTTTCAGCTACCTGCAGTTCTTCGATGTGGGGGCCTATCTCAATCACTACTATCTGGCCACGCTGCTCAGCTTCTTGCTCTGGCTGTCACCCGCCCATCGCACGTGGTCTTTGGATCGTTACCTGTTTCGCATGCGCTCGCCCGAGACAGTGCGAACCTTCTGGCTCTACCTGTTTCGCTTTCAACTGGCGGTGGTGTACACCTTTGCGGGGCTTGCCAAGGCGACTCCAGATTGGCTGTGGCACGCACAACCTCTCGGCATTTGGCTCTCCTCCCACACGGACATGTTCCTTTTGGGAGCATTTTTTCGGCAGCCCTTTGCGGCACACGTGATGAGCTGGGCAGGGTTCCTCTTCGATCTCAATATTGCGTGGATCCTCATGCTTCCGCGCTGGCGCCCTTGGGCGTATCCAGTCTTGATTTTCTTCCATGGCATGACGAGCGTCTTATTTCCGATTGGGATGTTTCCGGTGATCATGACGTTGGGAGCGTTGGTGTTTTTCTCTCCCGCGTGGCCGAGGAAGGTTCTGAACGTTCTCTCCCGTGGGCGGATCGTCAGCGTCCAGCCGTTGCCAGCCTCGAACCCGGCCGTTCGCGGGGAGGCACCGCCAAGACGTGTTAACCTGGAGCGCCTTGGCCTAGGGCTAGCGGCCGCTTACTGCCTGTTTCAGCTAGCGATGCCGCTCCGTTTCCTGGCTTATCAGGGTAATGTCCTGTGGCATGAGCAGGGGATGCGTTTTTCTTGGCGTGTGATGGTGCGAGAGAAAAACGGGAGCGTGACCTTCGTGGTACGAGAACCGCGCACGGGCAAAATCTGGCATGTGAGCCCGCACCGCTACTTGAACCCCGTGCAAGAACGCGAAATGTCCACCCAACCTGACTTGATCTTGCAGCTGGCACATCAAATTAGGGACGACTACCGAAAGCTCACGAGCTCGCGCGTTGAGGTGCACGTGCACGCTCTAGCGTCCCTCAATGGCAGGCGCATCCAGGCCCTCATCGATCCCAAGGTAGATCTCGCAACGATCCCGAGTGGCGTCGCGCCGGCTCGGTTCATCCTCCCGGCCCCCATAGATCCTCCACCTCGCATAAGGCCCATATGATCGACTCAGCTTGTTTGGTACGCGGCGGGGCGATAGCCCTCCACCGCCTGGTTTTTGGTGTCTCCTTGGGGTGCGTGACGGCCCTCGGTTCAAGCGCTGCAGCCCAAACGGTGGAAGCCGCTTCAGAACCGCTAGAAGTGGTGGTGGTGGGGGTCCCGGCACGTCGGGTGGCGGGTTCCGCGCATGTGATCAAGAAGGCTGAGCTCGAGCGCTTCGAATACGATGATCCTCACGCCGTCTTGCAGAGTGTCCCGGGCGTGTACGTCCGCGGTGAAGATGGCGTCGGCTTGCGACCCAACATCGGTCTGCGTGGGGTCAACCCCGATCGCAGCAAGAAGGTTGCGCTCTACGAGGATGGAGTCCCGTTTTCGCCCGCTCCGTATTCTGCGCCTGCAGCATACTACTTTCCGCTGCTCACACGCATGCATCACTTGCGGATTGTGAAAGGACCCGGTGCTATCAGCTACGGGCCGCAGACGGTGGGCGGCGCGCTGGAGCTCATCACGCGCCCTATCCCCGGGGACGCTGAAGGTGGCGTGGATATAGGTGTGGGCGAGTTCGGCTATGGCAAGGCTCACGGGCATTTTGGCTCGAGCGATGGCAAGAGCGGATTTGTAGTCGAAGGCGTGCACCTGACGAACAGCGGCTTCAAAAAGCTTCCCAACGGTGCGGACACGGGCGCCTATCGCAATGAATGGATGTTCAAGGGCTTCTACGCGCCCAACCCCACCGCCGCAAATCAGAGTGATTTTACCCTGAAACTCACCTACTCGGACGAAAACTCGAACGAGACGTACCTTGGGCTCACCGACGACGATTTCCGCAAAGATCCCGATCAAAGGTACGCCATCAGCCAGCTCGACCGCATGCGATGGCACCGCGTTGCCTTGGCTCTCAAGCACGAATTCGTGTCTCAATCAGGGGTTAAGGTGCGGACGCTCGTCTACCGGCAAGATCTGGCAAGAACCTGGCGCAAGGTGAACAGTTTTCGCGGCGCCAACCTGTTCGACGTGGTGACGACGCCCGAGACCCCTCAAAATCAGATATTCGTCGATGTTTTGCGCGGCGCGCAGAATTCGAGTTCGTCGGCGGAAGGGCTCTTGATCGGGCCAAATCAGCGCGATCTCATGTCTCAAGGCATCGAAGTACGCGCAGAGTGGCAAAAGCCTACGGGTCCCATTGATCACGATCTCGAATACGCAGTGCGCTTGCACAATGATCGCGTGGAGCGCCGTCATAGCGAGGATGGATTCGCGTCGGTGGACGGTAGCCTGCTTCCGGACGCCACTCCAACGATAGTGACCGCCTTCAACGAAGCGGAAACCTCCGCCCTCTCGCTCCATGCGCTGGACAGGGCGACCTGGGGAGCGCTTTCTTTAACGCCGGGAGTTCGCGTTGAGGTCGTGCGCTCTGAATTTCGCGACAGGGCAACGGGAGAGCGCGGAGCAGAGCTCACCCAGGCCCTCTTGCCGGGCGTGGGAGCATTCCTTTCCTTGTCTGAGGATTTTGGCGTTTTGGCGGGCGTTCACCGGGGTTTTAGTCCGCCCGTGCCCAGCTTGGGGCGCAAGGTTTCACCCGAGTTCAGCGTGAACTATGAAGCCGGTGGGCGGTTCACCCAGGGCAGCGCGCGCGCCGAACTGATCGGTTTCTACAACGACTACTCCAACCTGACCGAGGTCTGCACCTTTTCAAGCGGCTGTAGGGAGTCCGATGTCGACCAACAATTCGATGCGGGCAGGGCCGCGATCCACGGAGTCGAGGCTTACCTTGAGCACTTACCTGCCTTCGGCTCGTCCAAGTTTCCTTTAAGTCTCGCCTATACCCTGACGCGCACGGAGTTTCTGCGTGCCTTCAGCTCGAGCGATCCGATTTTTGGTGATATTGAGCGCGGGGACGAGATCCCGTATGTTCCGCTGCACCAGGCCTCCGCCTCTCTCGGCCTGGAACGGGAGCAATTCGGGGCCGCCACACATGCCGTTTTCATGTCTGCGATGCGTGAGGCGGCGGGTTCAGCCCCACTGTCGCAAAGCCTAGCCACGGACGAACAGTTCACGCTCGATTTCAGCGCGTACTACCGCGCCCACGCTTCGATCAAGCTCTACGCGAACCTTCGCAACGCCTTGGACCACCGTGCCATCGTCTCCAGGCGTCCGTATGGAGCGCGCCCCAATGCGCCGCGCTGGATGCAGGTTGGGGTGAAGGCTGATTTCTGAGGGGGGTTGCGCACCTGCCCCAACAATAAGTAGAGATCCTCACATGAGCACTACGCCGGAAAACGCAAACCAACGCATTATCGACGTTCTCAACCGCATCCTCGAACTCGAACTCGCGGGAGTGGTCCGCTACCTGCACTACAGCTTCATGGTTTTCGGGCACCATCGCATCCCGATATGCAAGTGGCTTCGCGAGCAGTCCGACGAATCGCAAGCCCATGCCCTTCTGGCGGGTGAGCACGTCACAACGTTTGGTGGTCATCCATCGCTCAAGATCGGGGAGCTATTGGAGACGCATCAGCACTCGGTCGATGAAATCCTGAAGGAGGCGCACGAACACGAGCAGGTCGGCCTTGCCGAATACCGTAAGTTGTTGGCACTGGTCGAAGGCAAATCGATCCTGCTGGAAGAATACGCCCGCGATCAGATTGCCGCTGAGGAAATGCATCTGGCCGAGATCAGCAAAATGAGGAAGCGGAGCTAGCTGAACCCAACAGGCGCAAGTTGCGCATTCAACTCCTGCGAGAAGGTCGCTACCACCTGATTCGATGCAGACGAACTTCCTAACGGATCTGACGCGTGACGTTGTGGAGGCATCACGGGTGAGGTCTGGGCAGGGCGATGTCGCGTGCACAGCGAAATCCCAGGCTATCGCTGCGAAACGTGGGCAGATTGTTGTTCCGAATCACCGTGCTGAGGCTGATGGGACCGTTGTACCAACTGCCTCCGCGAAAGCTGCGGTTGTCTCCCCGCGACGCATGAGCACAATTGTCACAGGGGCCCGCAGGGTAGGGATCTTGGTAACGGTCGAATACCCATTCACGCATACTTCCTGCCAGATCAAGGTGCCCAAAGCGGGCAAGCCCCGCCGGAGCTGAACCGACCTTGGCAATATCCTCCCGCGCGCAACCCGCATTGCCCGCATACAGGCAGCCATACACGGCCAGATCCGTGTTCTGTTCTGGCTCCGCTTCGCCCCACGGGTAGCGCCGCTGTTCCGCACCACCAGCTGCGGCGAACGTTAGCTCAGCTTCAGTTGCCAAGCGAGCGTCGTCCCAGATACAGAAGGCGTAGGCCTCGTACCAAGTAACGCAGTTCATCGGGAAATCCTCGGTACCTCCGGGCGCGTCTGTCCAGGTGACTTCATGGGGTACGCAGTCAGCGCTTTGGATAGCAACAGTGAGTTTGGCCGCACTCGGTGCCAGCCAGGCGTCGAATGCCGACTCCCATTGAGCGTCACCATTCTGCGGGTGCCGACCTTCTCCGTGTGTCGGGTGCCCAGCCGCCCTCCAAGTGTCGTAGTGCTTCGTGAACGCGCGGAAGCGACCCACCGTGACCTCGTAGCGGTCGAGCTCAAAGCGGCTAATGTTCGCCGGAAACTCCGGCTGGTTATCCCGATAAAAGCTGCCTCCTGCAACCTCTAGCCGCTGGCAGCAGTCGTCAGCGCCAGCGCCGCAGAGTAACGCTGGAGCTTCGCAAGAGGGGCTTTGAGGGATGGAGGATTGCCCAACCGGCTGGCGTTCGGGGCCACACGAGGAAAAGAGCAGGCAGAGCAGGGCCCAACGCATGGCCAAACAGCATAGCTCAAGTTAGGCGAGGCTGAGGGCGCCGCCGTTGAACTTCTCGTCACCCACGCTCGTTGCATTGATGCCCATGGCTTTGACGAGGCTCAGCAGCACGTCATTGTTGGTTTTCCCGCTGGCATTGATGCGTCGGCCGGTTGTGAATTGCCCACCGGCTTTGCCGGCTACGAACTGAAACACTGGGCTATGAATGTGGTTGCCTTCGGTCATTTCCGAAGTGCAATACACCACGCAGTTGTCGAGCATGCTGCCGGTGCCCTCGGGCGTATTCTTGAGCATCATCAGGTACTCGGCCATCTGTTCAAAAATCCAGCCTTGCACCGCGCGGTATTCGACCGGATCGGACCCATGCTCGAGCCCGTGGTGGTCTAGCTTGGCCCCCATGAATTCGAATCTGGGGAGGTGGTCGCCCGACGAGAGCCACTGCAAGCCGAACACGCGTGAGAGCCCGCAATTATCGGGGTGCTCGGGGTGATTGATGGCCTCGAACTCTTCGCTCTCGCCCTCGGGACAATCGAGTCCGCTTCAAGGCCAGGCAGAGCGCTGATCCATTTTCTTTTCTGTCCTCGTGCCCATTTTGCACTCCTCCACACGTCCCCCGCATTAAATCGGCCCTCAAGAAAAAATGGCCGGCTGCCCGGGGCTCGGCAAGTCCACCATCTCGAGCCGGCTCACGGTGCGGTTTGGCATCACCCAGGTCGTCACAACCGACACGCTCCGGGAGGTGTTCCGCACAGTGATCGCGCGCGTTATCATAGGAGGTGAGCTCAGCCCCCCGTCGCCGCGCATGCGTCGGTTTTTACTACACGAATAAGTCAAACTTCCTAATTGTCTACTACTCCTCCGGCGCTACCCTGCGTCCCCCATGAACCCCAAAAAGGCAAGACCATGCAGACCCACGCACTGACCCACTTGCTCGTGGCGGGTGCGCCCGGGCCCACCGCGATAGCTTCGTGGTCGTGAATAAGAAGTGAAACATGGGCGGCATCGAAAGCATCGGCACACCGTGGTTGTGGATCGGGTTCATCGGATTCGTGCTGGCCATGCTGGCCCTCGACCTCGGAGTCTTCCACCGCAAGGCGCACGAGGTGCGCGTCCGAGAGGCCCTGATTTGGACGGGCGTCTGGATCTCCCTCGCCCTCGTGTTCAACCTCGGCGTGTACTTCTGGTTCGGTTCGGAGCGCGCGCTCGAGTTCCTCACAGGGTACGTTATCGAGAAGGCGTTGTCGGTCGACAACATCTTTGTCTTTATCGTCGTCTTCTCGGCGTTCGCGGTCCCGCCCAAGCTGCAGCACCGAGTGCTCTTCTGGGGGATCCTCGGCGCGCTGGTGATGCGCGCCTTCTTCATTGTCGTCGGTGCGGCGTTGCTCCACCGCTTCCACTGGGTCATCTACATCTTCGGTGCCTTCCTCGTTTTCACGGGGCTCAAGCTGCTTTTGCAGCGAAACGACGAGGTCCACCCCGAGCGAAACCCGTTGTTCCGTCTGTTCCGGCGATTCGTTCCCTCGGTGAGCGACTACCGCGAGGGGCGCTTCACCGTGGTCGAAGGCGGCAAGCGATACGCGACCCCGTTGCTGTTGGTGCTAGTGGCGAT
>Ga0209591_10006165_pt1 | contig 13323 bp, 13 predicted proteins | sample MAT01_FD_187207 | JGI IMG/M metagenome (GOLD analysis project Ga0209591, IMG submission 187207) | Freshwater microbial communities from Lake Fryxell liftoff mats and glacier meltwater in Antarctica - MAT-01 (SPAdes) (version 2) | ecosystem: Environmental > Aquatic > Freshwater > Ice > Liftoff...
GGCAGATAGGGAAAACTGAAAGCCTGTGGAACTCCAGCGGTGACGTCACGTTGTTCGTGATGCCGTCCGCCAGCGCGTCTTGAGCTTGAGCACTATCTGACCGGTCTCGTTGCATTGCACGCGCTCGTTGGCCTTCGCCGGGCGCGTGATGCACTGGCACAACTGTTCCAGTCATCGTCGCTCGTGGGCAGGACAGCGCACGGCCGCATGCAGGCTGAGGCTCCCGGCCCGTTCGAGTTGGACCATCGTCCAGCGCTGCCGACTCAGGGGCGGCGCCGAGCACGGCAGCGCCCAGCGCATTACCTGCGTCTACGTTTGTGACACAGCAAGATCAGACGAAGCGGAACGACACCGTACCCAGCGGCCCGTAGTCCGCATGGATGCAGTCTCCAGCCACTGCGCCCGTGGGTCGGGTAAAGGAGCCGGCCAGCACCACGTCGCCAGCGCGAAGTTGCTCGTCGTAGGGTGCAATCTTGTTCGCCAGCCAGGCCACGCCCGTCGCCGGGTGGTTCAGTACGGCCGCGGCCAGGCCGGTCTCTTCGATGACGCCGTTCTTGAACAACATGGCGCCGACCCAGCGCAGGTCGAGCGCGTCAGGCTTCACCGGACGGCCGCCGAGTACGATCCCCGCGTTGGCGGCAAAGTCGGAGATCGTGTCGTACACCTTGCGCATGACCTTGGTGTCGCGATCAAACTGTTCGATGCGCGCGTCGATGATCTCCAGGGCCGGACAGACGTATTCCGTTGCGGCAAGCACGTCGAACAAGGTCACATCGGGCCCCTTGAGCGACTTGCCCAGGATGAAGGCCAACTCCACCTCGACCCGTGGTGCGATGAAGCGGTTGACTGGAATGTCGCCACCTTGTTCGAAGAACATGTCGTCCATCAGCGGCGCGTAGTCGGGTTCGGCGATCTGGCTGGCCAATTGCATGGCGCGTGATGTGAGGCCGATCTTGCGCCCGCGCACCTTACGACCGTCCGCCATTTCCAGTGCCACCCAGGCGCGCTGGATCGCATAACCGTCATCAATGGTCATTTCCGGGTATTGCCGCGAAAGATGGCGCACCTGGGTGCGGGTCTTGCGGGCCTCATAGAGCTGGCGTGCCAGGGCTTGGATGGTGTCGGCTGCGAGCATGATGTCGTCCTTTGAAATCACAGCCTGGTGTGCATGGTGCAGTGCCGTGGCACGCGTACAGCCGATGGTTGCAGGCGGCGACGATGCCCTTCCCGGGCATGTTGTCGCCGTTGCGGGTTCACAGTCGCGGGAACGATTGGTAGCCCGTGGCAGTGGACGCTTGCGGCCGCGGCACGGCAGTGCCGGTTTGCGACGTGACCGGGAAGATCGCATTGATCTGCCCGGTGCCGGAGGCGCCGAAGTAGGGCGTGACCACTTCGACCTTGCCGTTGTAGTCCGACCAGCCCAAGGCGCCAAGCAACATCGCGGTGTCGTGCATGAAACCCTCCCCATGTCCCTTGGACGCATACTCGGGCAGCATTTCGCAGAACTTGCGCCAGTCACCCCGCTGCCACATCGCCACGACCTCACGATCCAGGGTCTCGAGGAAAGGGCTCCAGATCTTCAACGCGAACTCGGGTGCCAGGCCGTTCTGCGCGAAGCGGTGGCTCAGCGATCCGCTGGCCAGAACGGCGACCTTGCCATGGTAATGATCCTCGATCGCGCGACGCATGGCCCAACCCAGCCGCGCACTGTCGTTGAGGTAATGCACAGTGCACAGCGCGGAGACAGAAACCACTTTGAAGTGCTGATCCGCATTCATGTAGCGCAGCGGCACCAGCGTGCCGTATTCCGGCTGCAAGGTCGTATCCGCATGGGCCAGCGTTTCCACGCCGTGTTCATTGCAGACCTTGGCCAGCAATTGGCCCAGCTCTGGATTGCCGGGGGACTCGAAGCCCATGTTGGCGATGAAATGCGGCAACTCGTTGCTGGTGTACAGACCCTTGAAATGGCGCCCGCAGTTGACGTGGTAGTTCGCGTTGACCAGCCAGTGCGTATCGAACACCACCAGCGTGTCGACGCCCAGCTCTCGGCAGCGGCGGCTGATCTCATGGTGCCCGTCGATGGCGTCCTGGCGCGTGCCTTTGCGCGGCCCGTCCAGCTCCGACAGGTACATCGACGGCACGTGTGTGATCTTGGCAGCAAGTGACAGTTGGCCCATCTCAAGCGCCCCAGTGCGGAATGTGGTGGCTGCCCATCGACACCGCGACGTTCTTGGGCTCCAGGAAAACCTCGTAGCTCCAGGTGCCACCTTCGCGGCCGGTACCGCTGGCCTTGGTGCCACCAAACGGCTGACGCAGGTCACGCACGTTCTGGCTGTTGACGAAGCACATACCCGCTTCGACGGCAGCTGCGACCCGATGGGCGCGGCCGATGTTCTCGGTCCAGACGTAACTCGATAGTCCGTAGCTGATGTCGTTGCTCTTGGCAATGGCGTCGGCTTCGTCGTCGAACGGGATCAGGCAGGCAACCGGTCCGAAGATTTCTTCCTGCGCGATCCGCATCCGGTTGTCGACGTCGGAGAACACCGTCGGCTTGACGAAATTGCCCTTGGCCACATGGGACGGAAGGTCGGGTGCGTCCAGCCCACCACATAGCAGCGTCGCGCCTTCCTTCCGGCCCAGTTCGATATAGCTGCGCACCTTCGACAGATGGGCATGGCTGATCATCGGCCCGATGGTGGTTTTCTCGTCCATCGGGTCGCCGACCGTGATGCGCTGCGCGCGTTCAGTGAACTTCTGTACGAAGTCGGCGTAAATGCTTTTCTGCACCAGGATGCGGCTGCCGGCAGTGCAGCGTTCGCCATTGTTCGAGAAGATCATGAATACTGCGGCGTCCAGTGCACGGGCCAAGTCGGCGTCTTCGAAGATCACGAATGGACTCTTGCCGCCAAGTTCCATACTGAACTTCTTCAGTCCTGCGGCCTGAACGATGCGATTGCCAGTGGCGGTGCTGCCGGTGAACGAGATCGCCCGCACGTCCGGGTGTCGGCACAGCGGCTCGCCAGCGTCCTTACCGTAACCATGCACGAGGTTGAGTACGCCGGCCGGTATGCCGGCCTCCAATGCCAGTTCGCCCAGCCGTGCCGCGCTCATCGGAGAGAGTTCGCTCATCTTGAGCACCGCTGTATTGCCAAAGGCCAGCGCCGGCGCCACCTTCCACGTGGCAGTCATGAAGGGCACGTTCCAGGGGCTGACTAAAGCGCAGACGCCGACCGGGTGGAACAGCGTGTAGTTCAGGTGCGTCGGCGTCGGATAGGTGTGGCCGTCGACCCGGGTGCACATCTCGGCGAAGTAGTAGAAGTTGTCCGCCGCGCGCGGAATCAGCTGCTTGCCGGTCTGGGCGATCACCTGGCCGGTATCCCGGGTCTCGGTGGCGGCGATCTCGGGCACATGCGCAGCAATCAGGTCGCCGAGCTTGCGCACGAGGTGCGCACGTTCGGTGGCGGGCAGCACGGCCCACTTCGGAAATGCGGTTTTGGCCGCTGCGACGGCAGCGTTGACCTCGGCCTCGCCGCCGGACGCCACTTCGGCCAGCACCTCTTGCGTGGCCGGGTTGACGGTTTCAAAGTAGCTGCTGCCAGTGACGGCCTTGCCGTTGATCAGGTGTTCGATGCGCATGAAGGGGGTTCCTGGATTCGGAAGCTGTCGTCGCCGACGATGGTGTTGACAAGGCGGCCGACGCCGTCGATCTCGGTGACGATTTCGTCACCGACGTTCACGTTGACAACGCCGTCCGGTGTGCCGGTCAGGATCACGTCTCCTGCCTGCAATGTCATGAAACCGCTGAGGTAGGCGATCAGCGCGGGAATGTCGTTGACCATGTCGGAAGTGTTGCCGCTTTGTGTGACTTTGCCATTGACTATGGTTCGCAGACTGAGCCGGTGCGGATCGGGAACATCGGCCGCGTCGACGAACCAGGGGCCGAGCACGGTCCCGCCGTCGCGGTTCTTGACCCGCAGGTTGGGCCGGTACCAGTTTTCCAGGTAGTCGCGGATCGCGTAGTCGTTGCAGACGGTGTAGCCGGCCACATGGCGCATCGCATCGGCCTGCTGCACACCGCGTGCAGTGGCGCCGATGACGACGGCCAGTTCACATTCGTAATGCATGAAATTGACGCCATCGGGTCGCCGTGTCATGCCTCTGTGGCCCAGCAAGGCGCCCGGACCTTTAAGGAACACCAGTGGCTCATCCTTCGACGTGACGGTGAGCTCCTTCGACAGTTCCTTCACATGGTCGGCGTAGTTCAGGCCCAGCGCAACGATGGTGCCGACCTCGAATGGCGGCAACCACACCACGTCGTGCTCACGCAGTACCCGTCCATCGGCCAATTGCAGGCCGTCGGCGTGCGGGTGGGCTTCGTGGATAGCGCCCGCATACGCTACACGTGCAGTGTTCATGCCACCTCCTCCAGCGTTTGCGCGATCAGGTGGCCTTGCAGGGTGCCTATCTGCGCGCATTCGATGGTGAAACTGTCGCCGACTGTGGCTTGCGGCGAGCCGGCCTTGACACCCAGCATCAACACGTCACCGGCCGACAGGGTCATGAAAGCGCTGACGTCCTGAATCAGTTGTGTGACACGCCGCTGCATGCCGCCCGTGGTGAAGTTGCGGGCGCCGCTGCCGGGCACGCTCACCAACAAGGTAAGCGCGTCCGGGTCGGGTATTGCATGCAGCGGGACGACGCGCGGGCCCAGCATGCAGGAACCGTCCAGCGCCTTGAAGCGCACGCCGGGCCGGTAGAAGCTGTTGTGCGGCACGCTCAGGTCGGCCACCAGTGTCCAGCCGGCGACATGCGCCATGGCGTGCCGCGCACTGGTGCGGCAGGTCGCGCGGCTGATGACGATGCCTAGCGATGCGCCAATCTCAAGCGCTGGGGCGCTGGCAGGCACTGCAGTTGTTGCCCCATTGGCTGCCAGCGTATTGCGCGGTTTGACGTACAGCACAGGCGCGTATGGTGGCGCCTTGTAGGGTGCAGCGTGTGCCGCGTCGCCCAAGGCTGCGAGCGCAGCCGGGTCATTGAGCAGCGTGCCGTACACCGTGCCGGAAAGCCGCCAAGGCGCAAAGTCAAAGCTCAGGGGAGGGGGCGTCTGCATCGTGCGTCGGTGTGTCACCGATTATTACTAAGATGTGAGCAATATAACTGCTCAGATGTGAGTGTGTCAAGTAAGATGCCGCAACTGGCCATAGAGGTTTTTCCACGGGGAGGCAATGGCTGGTCCACACACACACACACACACACACACACCCATGAGCAAGACCTCCAGCCCCGGCCCCGGACCCGCAAGCCGGCACCCTTCGAGCATCGCAACCTGCCTTTGTTGTTGTTGCTGGCGCGCGAACAGGTGATGGGGCGATTCCGGCCATTGCTCAATGCGAATGGTGTCACCGAGCAACAGTGGCGCATCGTGCGCGCCTTGCTGGAGACCGGACCGCTGGAGCCGCGCGAGATCGTGGTCGTGTGCGGTATCTCCAGTCCCAGCCTGGCTGGCGTGCTGGCGCGCATGGAGGAACTGGGCCTGGTCGCCCGCCAACGGCTGGACCATGACCAGCGGCGGGTGCGGGTGTCGCTGACCGCCCGCAGCCGCGCCCTGGTGCGGCAGATGGCGCCGAAGGTGGCGCAGACCTACCAGGATCTGGAGACACAGATCGGCTCGGAACTGCTCCAGCAGCTTTACACGGTGCTCGATCAACTGAATCCCAGGCTCATAAAGCCAGCGCCAACACCGGATGGCGAGTCTCAATAGGCATTTTCATAAATCTGGACACGTATTGTCGATATTTGTGACCAGGTAATTCACGGCGGCGCGGATGCTGGATCTTTATGAGCGGCGTTGGCAAGGCCAGCAGCTACGCTGGAAAGAGTTTGTCATCTCGGCCGACGAGAAGACCAGCATTCAGGCGCGACTGCGTATCTATCTGAGTCCGCCCACCGCACCCGGCGCGTCGATTTGTGTGCAGCACGAGTACGCAAGTTGCAGCGCCTGGGCCGGGCTGGCTGCATGGGACGTACATCGTGCCATCGTGTTTGGCCGCTGGGATCCGACGACTGGCATCGCGCCCTTTGAACGCTTGGTCGATCAAATGATGAGCCAACCGCGTCCAGCCCGCCGCTCTTGAACACCGCCAGTTCAACCTGATCGGTCCCTGCATCCATTCGGGACTGGCCGTCCCACCGTGGGGTAGAAAATGGACGAGAAGAGGCAGTGCCAAAGTGAGCCGCTGCGTTTGACATGACGCTGACACTTGGCTCTGTGAATCGGTTCCCAAGAATCTCATCGGTGTCGACCGTTATCGTCATTTGCAATCCTTGGTTCATTGCACAGCGCGAGCTTCGTAGAAAACGGCTTGGTCGCCAATGCCCCGCGCTGAATGGCGCGCATTCGTCCCCCCATAGTGCAGCGATAGGAGGCAGCCGCTAACTCCATATCCGCATGCTGCATTCCCGGCATGCTTCCATCGAATGCGCCAATCAACTGATTCGCACTACATTTACTTAACTTATTAAATAAACGAAGGCGGGAGACATTCAATGCCAAAAGTGCAACTCACCGTAGCCACGTGGGACTACGACCGTGTGCGGCCCATCATGGATGGTCGCGTCAAGGTTGAAGGGTGTGATATCAATTTCATCACTGTCAATCTTGAGGAGTGTTTTCATCGCGCCTGGAATCACCAGGAGTTTGACGTTACCGAAATCGGTCTGAGCGGCTACATCATCGGTGTGTCGCGAGGTCAGGGGAACTTTGGCGCGAGCCCTTATGTGGCGCTGCCGGTATTTCTGTCGCGCAGCTTTCGTGCGTCGTCTATCTACATTCGCGCCGACCGGGGCATTGAATCTCCGGGCGACTTGCGCGGTAAACGTGTCGGCGTACCCGAGTACCAGATTACAGCCGCCGTATGGGCCAGGGGCTTTTTGAGCGATGACTACGGCTTGAAGGTTGAAGAAGTCGATTGGGTACAGGGTGGCATGGACAACCCGGGCCGCAAAGACAAATGGCCCAACAACCTGCCTACGGGTTTTCCCCTCAGCTTTCTGGGTCCGGAGGAAACGCTGAACCAACAGTTCAAGGAGGGAAAGCTCGATGCGTTGATCTGCCCGCGCACACCCAAATGCTACCGGGACGGCGTCACACCGGTACGCCGCTTGTTTGAGGACTTCGAGCCGGTTGAGAAAGACTACTACCGGCGCACCGGCATCTTCCCGATCATGCATCCGATCGGCATTCGCCGCGATGTGTACGAGAAACATCCGTGGCTCGCGGCGAACCTGTACAAGGCGTTCTCCGACGCCAAACGCATAACGCAGGCCGAACTGTTCGAGACGGCGGCCCTGCGAGTCGGGTTGCCGTGGCTTGTCAGCTCCGCCCTGTCCGCACAGGAGGTTCTTGGCCCGGACATTTTCCCTTACGGGGTCGAGGCCAGCCGCAAGACGCTGGATGCGGCGATCAGGTACTCAATGGAGCAGCACACCGCCGTGCGTGCGGTGGCCGTGGACGAACTTTTCCCCGCCACCACCATGGAAGAACCCAAGACTTGATCTGACGCCGCGCTGTTGTTTGCATCACAAATGTCGGAGAAGTCATGAAACTGAATAGTGCCCTGGCGATCTTCGTCGCCGCTTTGGGCTTGGTATTGCAAGGACGGGCCGGTGCAGCGGAATACCCCGCAAAACCAGTGCGCCTGGTGGTACCGTTTGCCCCCGGTGGCACCACCGATACCGTGGCCCGGCTGGTCTCACTACACCTGTCTACGCGGCTCGGCCAGCCAGTGATCGTGGACAACCGCCCCGGTGCCGCCTCGGCAGTGGGTGCAGACGCGGTTGCCAAAGCGACCGCTGACGGGTACACGCTGTTGCTTGCGCCGTCCGATGTTGTCATTCTGGCAGCGTTGAAGAAGCAAATCCCATACGACCCGACAACCAGTTTCGCGCCAGTGGCCCGCATAGCCACGTCTCCGCTCGTGATTGCGGCCGGTACCGGATTCCCGGTCAACAGTACGGCGGACATAGTCCGGATTGCGAAAGGCAAACCCGGTTCCGTCAAGTACGGTAGCCCCGGCGTGGGCTCGATCGCCCATTTGGCAGGGGAACTCTTTGCGATGCAAAACGGAATCGAGTTGACCCATGTTCCGTATCGAGGCGGAGCGCCTGCGGTTGCGGACCTGATTGGCAACCAAATCGAGTTGGCGATTGCAGGGCCGGTGGATTTTGCCAAACGTGCGGAGGCCGGGCAGGTAAAAATTTTGGCGCAAACCGGTGCCAGCCGCCACAAGCTGGTCGCCCAGGTGCCGACGACGGGGGAGTCGAATGCCAATGCCACGGTGATCTTGAGCTGGTTTGGTGTTCTTGCCCCTGCCGGCACTCCAACGCCGGTGGTACAGCGGCTTACCCGCGAATTGCTGGAGATCGTGGCCCTTCCTGAGATACGGCAGCGGCTGATTGACATTGGTTGCGACAGCGCCGCGTTGGACGGTCCGGCGTTTGGGCGCTTTATTGCAAGTGAGCGCTCGAGCTGGATCAAGGTGGTGACAGATGCCCGTATTCCACTGCAAGACTAAGGACTAGAACTATGCTGCAACGCGCCATACCGGACCCATTCAGCTTGCGCGGGAAGGTCATAGTCGTCACGGGTGGTGCCTCTGGGCTGGGGAGGGAGTATTCGGTGGCGCTAGCGCTGGCCGGGGCCAAGGTGGTGATGACGGATTTGCACGCCGATACGCTTGACGCTGTGGCGCTGCAAATTGCTCAGGCAGGTGGAAACGCCGTTGGAATTGCGGGCGACATTGCGCAAGCCTCTACCGCCCAGCGCGTGGTGGAGACTGCCATTGCCACCTTCGGGCAATTGGATGGCCTTGTCAATAACGCAGGGCTGCTGTCTGCGTTGCCCCTCAAACCCTGGGATGCAATCTCAGGTGACGAGTGGGACCATTGCATGGCGGTCAACCTCAAAGGTGCGTTTTTCTGTGCCCAGGCTTGCGCTTCGCACATGAAGGAAGGCGGAGGCGCGATCGTCAATATTTCGTCCGGCCGGTTTTTGGACGGCGGCACTTTACGGCTGCATTACACGGCATCGAAGGCGGGTGTGGTTGGCCTTACGCGTGGACTCGCGCGCGAATTGGGCCAGTACAACATCCGGGTGAACTGCATCGCGCCTGGCATTGTGGTATCCGACACCTTGGAACGGGTTGTTGACGATGCATATTTCCGCCAACACGCGGCGGGTCGTTGTATTGAGCGCCCCATGTATGCCGACGATCTGACCGGTCCCCTCATGTTTCTGCTGTCTGACGCAGCACGCTTTATGACGGGGCAGGTTCTTGGTGTTGATGGCGGCAAGAATTTTCATTGAGAGCCGCAGTGATGGACAAAGCTACTACAGACCCACACATTGAAGCGGTGTTGCCCAGACACCGTGACCATTATTATGGCGGCGCGTGGCGTCCCTCCCAGGGGGGCTATGGCGTGACCTGGAATCCAGCCAACAATCAAAGCCTGGGGCCGTGCGCGGAGGCGAACGCTGGCGATGTGGCGGCAGCTGTGGCATCGGCAAGACTGGCCTACCTTGACTGGCGTGATACCAAACCGCTGGAGCGTGCCCGTGTATTGCGGCAAATCGCATCCGTATTTCGCGCCCATGCGGGGGAGTTGGCCTTGCTTGACGCAGCCAACTGCGGTGGGCCGGTCCGTCTGATGGACCACGATGTGGAGTACGCCGCTTCGCATCTGGAATTCTTTGCCGGGTTGGTGACCGAAATCAAAGGCGACACCATTCCCGCCGGCCCTGGCGCCATCAACTTTTCTGTACGTGAACCTTGGGGTGTTTGCGCGCGCATCGTCGCTTACAACCACCCCTTCATGTTCATCGGCGCACGGCTTGGCTCCGCGCTGGCCGCGGGCAACACTGTCATCATGAAACCGCCCGTGCAGGCGCCGCTTTCGGCTTACCGCATGATGGAGCTGATAGGTGATCTGGTACCCCCTGGTGTGATCAATGTGCTGTCTGGCGGTCGCGTCTGCGGAGAGGCATTGGTCACCCACCCGGACGTACCTGTCATCTCGCTGATTGGTAGTGTGGATACTGGCCGTGCCATCGCGCGTGGCGCCGCCGACCGGCTTAAACATGTTCTTCTGGAGCTTGGCGGCAAGAACGCATTGCTCGTGTTTGCCGATGCCGATATTGACAAGGCGGTAGACGGTATTGTCAAAGGGATGAACTTCGGCTTCTGCGGGCAATCATGCGCTTCGACATCCCGGGTTTTCCTGCACCGTTCGGTGCATGATGAAGTTCTGAAACGCGTGATCGACAAAGTTCAGCAATTCCGACCCGGCGTGCCAACCGACGCGGCCACCAATATGGGTTGTGTGATATCGCGCGAGCAGCATGCAAAGATCATGGGCTACATCAATTCAGGTCTGCGAGAAGGGGCAAGACTGGAAACCGGTGGTAAACGGCCCGCTGCCCCAGAGCTCGCTGCGGGAAACTTTATTGAACCCACAGTTTTTTCAGGTGTGCGCATGGAAATGACCATTGCCCGCGAAGAGATTTTCGGGCCGGTACTGTCAATTCTCGTCTGGGGCGACGAGGCTGAGCTGCTGGAGCAGGTCAACGCGCTGGACCTGGGCCTGACGGCTGCGATTTACACCTCCAATCTCTCGGTGGCGCACCGTTTTGCGAGTCGCATCGAGGCGGGCTATATCTGGGTCAACCATTCAGCCCAGCATTTTCTGGGAACCCCTTTCGGTGGCTACAAGTTGTCCGGAATTGGCCGGGAAGAGTCGATTGAAGAGTTGCTGTCATTTACACGGCAAAAGAACATCTACGTGAGTTATTGAGTCGATCTGTTGAACAACCTACCTGGAGTCTCGCTATGAAACGTCTCACCTTAGTATTCTTAATCCTTTGCATCGCTTGGCTACCGCAAGCGAATGCCGCATTTCCGGACCGGCCCCTAAAGCTCATCGTGCCATTCGCGGCAGGAGATGTGTTGGACGGCGCGGCCCGCGTACTGGCAGAGCGAATGTCTGATGTACTGAAGCAACCGGTGGTCGTTGAAAACCGGCCTGGTGCCGGCGGGTACATTGCAGGTGCTGCCGTTTCAAAAGCGCCCGCAGACGGATACACGCTGATGTTCGGTACGGTAGCCATGATGGCGATCACTCCGCGACTTCGTAAGGCACCATACGACCCGGAAGATTTCGAACCCATTGCCAAATTTGCGTTCGTGCTCCCGGTGTTTTCTGTCAATGAGACGGTTCCAGTAAAAAGTTGGCAGGAGTTCGTGGCTTATGCGAAGAACCGGCCAGAGCAGTTGACATACGGCACACCTGGCGATGGTACCTGGCAGCATATTGCAACAGAGTACCTGTTATCAAGGGTTGGGGCCAAGATGACGGCAGTGCCGTACCGGGGAATGGCTCCGGCCGTTGCAGACTTCCTGGCAGGGCGGGTCACGGCAGTAATCGACCCGACTGCGTTCGTGCACTTGCAGGCTGGCAAGGGCCGTGGTTTGCTGGCTATGGGAAATTCGCGCTTTGGAGGCTTGCCCGACACACCCAGTGCGAAGGAACTCGGTATTGACTTTGGCCTCGAGTCCTGGTTTGGCATATTCGCGCCGCGCGGACTGCCGCCCGATGTGGCCAAGCGCCTTGAAGGGGCCGTCGCCTTGGCTGTAGCCAGCCAGGAACTCCAAAGCAAGCTTCCTGTTGGCATCAAGGCCGACTATTTGAATGCCGCGCAGTTTCGCCGCTTGATATCAAGCGATATGGAGCAGTATGCAAGGCTTCTCGAAACTATGAAGATCAAACTGGAATAGTTTTGCTGTGTTGTGTCCATTGGCCTCAATCACTACCCTAGAACCTCACCATGCCTATTGTCAATTCCTCTGGCCTCCCCAAGGCTGTCTCTTCGGGCCGGCATCTGTATCACACTGATACCTCCAACTGTGCCGCGCGTGTAAGGTTTCTGCTTGAGGAGAAAGGGCTCCCCTGGCAGAGCCATCATTTGAACTTGCGCCGCCGGGAAAACCTGACACCGGAATTCTTCGCCATCAATTCGAAGGGTTTGGTCCCGGTATTGGTCGACGACGGAGTGACGATTACCGAATCGAACGACATCTTGCTCTACCTCGAAGAAAAATATGGTTCGGATGCTTTTCTACCGCACGAGACCTTGGAGCGCGAAAAAGTGCTCGAGTGGTTGAAATTGTCCGGAGACATTCATTTACCGGGAATAAAGACGCACCAGTACTACAAGGTGAACTCCGTAAATCTAAAAAAATCGGACGAGGAAGTCGTGACCTACCAAGCACTGCAAACAGATGCTGAGCTACTTGCTTTTCACGCCCGCCATGACACTGGGGGAGGATTTTCAACGGGCGAATATGAAGCTGCGAACCACTTGCTTCATTCTGCATTTGCGAAAATGGATTCAGCAGTTGCGCGACATGACTGGTTGGCTGGCCCCGCGTACTCATTAGCCGACATTTCGTGGGCACCCACATTGACGACGCTCATGCGTGGCGGCGTCGGCGGTGCCTTCCCTGTGCATTCCTATCCCAACGTTGCGGCATGGTATCTTCAGATTTCGATGCGCCCAGCATTTGAAAGCGCGGTTCTGGCCTACCAACCCTACGGACGCCTTTACTCCGGTCGCTGATTTACATAAGTGTCCCAGGAGGCAGGCGGTCGCGAACCGCATGTCGATCCGGGACGCGATCGCGTTTGGCGAAAAGACCTACAACGAAATCAGGCGCTGATAGTACGGGTAGTCCGGGGAAGTTGGCCCACCTCCTTAAATGCTGGAACCTCTTTGTCATTGGGGCAGCAGACTTCGTTGCAGTTCCCATCAGCATCGTCGAAACGATCTGTAACCCGGGCGACGGTATCTGTTGCATACCGCCCTCTAGATAAACTAGTAGTCCGTTTCGCCAGATGGATTACGAGATGAAATTGATGGATTTTTGCGCCAGACTAGGCGCACAGCCGCAGCCAGACTGGACGTCTGGCAAGACTGGGCAACGACGTATGGCGCGAAAAGACGCGATTTCATGTAAGCATTTTGGCGAAACGGACTACTAGGACATCTGATCGGGGCATGGCGATCCACAGCTCAGCCGATGGGTCACGCTTCGGGTGGCGACAGGGCTCTGTCCGAAGACTCCGCGCGCTTGCATCCATGCCACTACATCGCGCCGACCAAATTTTCGCGGTGGCGCCGGCTGGCGTGGATTACGCCTGCGATGTGCAGCGGGATCATTAAGCCCAGCGGCCAGGCCAACAGCGCATGGGCGGCAATCAACCACGCCTCGC
>Ga0209591_10006167_pt1 | contig 13321 bp, 10 predicted proteins | sample MAT01_FD_187207 | JGI IMG/M metagenome (GOLD analysis project Ga0209591, IMG submission 187207) | Freshwater microbial communities from Lake Fryxell liftoff mats and glacier meltwater in Antarctica - MAT-01 (SPAdes) (version 2) | ecosystem: Environmental > Aquatic > Freshwater > Ice > Liftoff...
TCTAAAACCAAGCGTCTAAAACCAAGCGTTAAACCAAGCGTCTAAAACCAAGCGTTAAACCAAGCGTCTAAAACCAAGCGTTAAACCAAGCGTCTAAAACTAAGCGTTAAACCAAGCGTCTAAAACTAAGCGCCGCGAAATGGATGCCGTCAAAATACGCCGAATGCCGCGATAGCCCAATGACGAGCATTAGAAAAAAAACAACCTAATCCATCAGAAATAAATCCAATGCCCCTTAAAGCCCTGGCCAGAACGGTATTCCAGTGCCGGAGCAGGCACCTTGATCACGCTGATGACCCCAAAAAGGGTACGGAGGAAGGGCTTTTGCGTCTCGATGCGGGTCAGGTCTACGTCAAGCGAGAGGAAGTACTGCCGTTGGCGCGGCACGTCGTAACGGGTAATCAACTGGGCCTCCGGGCACTGCTCCGGCTTGAGGCCGGCGTCAGCGCACCAATGGTTGTCAAAGCCGCCGTATAGCCCTTCTGCGCCGTATCCCAATGCCACGTTGAGCCAGTCGGGCCACCAGCGGGCCTTCTGTAAGCCAGGCGAAAAGCTCGCTGGATTCACGCTCAACCAATAGGTGAGACCATTGTAGTCTTTGAGCAGCGTTTCTGCGAACGCCGTTCCGAACAGTTCCTCGGATCGGGCCACCAGTTGCGGATCGCCAATGCCATCGTAGTCGACGGGGTAAAACGAAAACTTGAGCTGCATGCGCTGCTCGTCCCAGAGTGCCTGTTGGCCCATGGACAGCGCGGTACCGGCTGTGTTGGCCAAAATGTCGCCACCGGAGAAGCCCCATTCCTCCGAAAAACCATCAAAGACCTCGATGGTGAGTTGAATGACCGTGCTGGTCATGCCAGCATAGGCGATGGCTTTGCCTTTGGGCATGCCTGCCCAGTTGAAAAGACCATAAGCCCAATTGGTTTCGTAGTACGCACTGAGCACGTGGCCGCCCTTGTCCATCTGCAACCATTCCGCGTTGTCGTTGAACATGCGGAAGCGCCCCAGCTCGTAGTCGCGGTACCAGTAGTTGTAGAGTGCCACCGAAGCTCCGGCGTAGAGCCCGGCGATGGTGCCGCTGACCCCGATGATGCGGCCTGTCTGCGGTTGATCGGCAGGGATGAAAAAACGGTTGAAGCCGCTAAGGCTGGCGGTGTCGGAGGGAGGGGTGGGCTGGGCTTGGGCGAAGGTTGGCTGTTGCGCTTGGGCGGTGGTTTGGCTCGGCGAAGCTGGCTGTTGCGCTTGCGCAGCTGGCTGTTGCCCGATTGCCGGCGCGAAACCAGCAACGAGCAGCACGGTCATCAGCAATGCGACAGCCCACAAAGACGGACGGTCCTGCTGGCGTACCCCTCTCCTGTTTTTAACCAAAAGCATGCGGCAAATTACCCCAAAAGGGTGTCCTTGGCAGCCTTGAGCAAGCGATTAACTTCATCCTGATCGGGTGCTTCGGCATACACGCGCAACACGGGCTCCGTCCCTGACGGGCGAATCATGATCCAGCGGTTGTCGTCCATGTGGTATTTGTAGCCGTCAATGGTTTCCGTGCGGGCCACCGTGTAGGGTCCAAAAGCCTTGTAGGCTCCAGACTCGCAATTGGCTATAATGCGCTGCTTGACGGCTTCGTCCAGGTGAAGGTCGTTGCGGTCAAAGGCGAAAGCTCCCACGATGGCGTACACCTCCTCGATCAGTTCGCGAAGGCTCTTGCCGGTCTTGGCCATGAATTCCAGCAGCAGCAGGCCACACCAGACGCCATCGCGCTCGGGCACGTGGCCCTTGACGGCAATGCCACCGCTTTCTTCGCCGCCGAGCAGCACATCATCGGTGACCATTTTGCCGCAGATGTACTTGAATCCAATTTTAGTCACTTCCACTTCCAGACCATAGGCGGCGCAGAGTTTCTTGACCTTATCGCTGACGGAAAACGCAATGACCACCTTGCCCGTCAGGCCTTTGTACTTGTGCAGGTAGTGGATGAGCAATAGGATGATGTGGTGCGAATCCACAAATCGCCCTTCCCCATCGTACATGCCGATGCGGTCCGCATCGCCGTCGTTGGCCAGCCCTATGTCGATATTAGGATTTCCGGCAACCAAAGCGCTGAGTTCAAGCAGGTTGCGGTGAATGGGCTCCGGGGCCTGGCCTTTGAAGCCGGGGTTGTCTTCGCAGTGAAGCAACACGGCGCCGGGCAACAAAGCCGGCACCACGCGCTGACCGGCGCCGTACATGGCGTCAAAAGCCAAGACTTTGCCAGAATTGTTGATCATCGCAAGGTCAAAACTGGCGCGGACATGGTCCAGGTACATCGTTTCCAGGTCAACGTATTCCAGCATGCCAGCCTTGACGAAATCCTCCACGCTCTCCGAAGGGATGCGGGCCTGATCGGGGATCATGGCCTCTACTTTGGCAATCTCTTCGGGAATGGTGGGCCCGCCATACCCGCTTTTGAGCTTGTAGCCGTTGTATTCCGGCGGGTTGTGGCTGGCCGTGATGACGATGCCCGCTTCGCAACCCAACTGGTTGGCCCCCAGCGAAATCATGGGGGTGCTGACAAAGCCTTTGGCCAACTTGACTTTAACGCCCATAGCACAAAAAACCCGCGCGGTGGTTTCGGCAAACATGGGCCCGCCGAAACGGCAATCGTGACCCACCACAACAGATGGGGTGTCGCTCATGCCTTTGAGCCACTGCGCCGCAGCAACGGTGACCCGGGCGACGTTATCAGTGGTGTATTCGCGTGCGATAATGGCGCGCCAGCCGTCCGTGCCGAATTTGATGGAAATGGGTTGCATGGGGGGATAGTGCTAAAGTGTTGTGCCTACAGATTGAAGCCCTTCGCCCGCGAAATTAAGGAAACCTGCGCAGGACCGGCAGCCGGCGCAACCCACAAACTGTTGTGTGGAAAAAAATCCCCTTCCACTGTACAAGCAGCGTATGTTTGTCGCCAATGGTAGGCGATTCGCACAAGCACCAGGGCATGCGCAAAAAACTGGTGGACCAACTCCGGCGCAAAGGCATCCAGGACGAGCGCGTGCTGGCGGCGTTGGCCCGTGTGCCGCGTCACTTGTTTCTGGACCCGGCTTTTCTGGAGCACGCCTACGAAGACAAAGCGTTCCGCATCGGCGCCGGCCAGACCATCTCGCAACCGTATACGGTGGCCTACCAGAGCAGCCTGCTGGAACTAAAACCCGCCATGAAAGTGTTGGAGATTGGCACGGGCTCCGGTTACCAGGCCAGCATTTTGGCCGAAATGGGCGCGAAGGTCTTCAGCATTGAGCGGCATCGCAGCCTGTTCGATGAAGCTAAAGAACGCCTGCGCATGCTCGGCTACAGCAAGGTCAAGACCTTTTTCGGCGACGGCTTTCTGGGCCAGCCCTCCTTTGCCCCTTACGACCGCATTCTGATCACTGCCGCAGCGCCGGAAATACCACGCTTGCTGTTGGAGCAACTGGCTGTTGGCGGCTTTCTGGTGCTGCCGCTGGACAGCGATGGCGGGCAAACCATGGTTCGGCTGACCAAAAGCCCCGGCGGCGAATTTATGCGCGAAGATTTTGAAAACTTTCGCTTCGTGCCGATGCTCAAGGGGAAGGTTTTTTAGGGGGAAGTTACAATAACTCCCCTCACTTAAACCTAGCCTTCTCCCGATCCATATCTTTTGCTATGTCGCGCTCCTTGATCGTGTTGCGCTTGTCGTGTGTCTTCTTGCCCCGCGCCAGCGCAATTTCCAGTTTTGCGAAACCCCGCTGCCCAATAAACAACTTCAGCGTTACAATGGTCAAGCCCCGCTCCTTAACCCGCGTGTGCAGCTTGCGCATTTCGCGCTTGGTTAAGAGCAGCTTGCGGTCGCGCTTGGTTTCGTGATTGTCGCGATTGGCCCATTCGTACTCCGAAATGTGGAGGTTGCGCACCCATAGCTCTTCGCCCATAAACTGGCAATAGCTGTCCGACAGGTTGGCCTTGCCATCCCGGATAGACTTGATCTCTGACCCGTACAACACCATACCGGCGGTGTACGTCTCCAGGATTTCGTATTCGAAGCGCGCGCGTTTGTTTACCAGGGCAACCATAGCAGAAAGACCCGTAAATATCGGCATTTTTTCGGGGGAAGGGTGCCTTTACGTGCGGCAACTTTTCGCACTTCATTTAAGGACCTACCACAAACTTCTGCGCAGGGCAGTTTCCTTGCGGTGCTCGCAACCGCGCGACATATACCCCAGGCGTCCAAGTGGTTGTGTTTATCTCCTTGAATGTGGTATTGGCTTGCTCCGAATACACGAGCGGCCCAGAACTGTGGTACACCTCTACGGTGCAGTTCAGGTAGGCAGCATCAATGTTTACCGTGATTGGACCGTTGGCTTGAGTTGCCCTTAGCTCGAAGCAAGGTTTGACCGGAGCAACATCAATCGGTAGAATGGCCGTCGCGGTGTCCACGTTGGATATTGTATCGCATGGGCTGCCAACTAACGGACCGAGGTAATAGTTGGGGTGGTTGGGGAGGCCAAGGCTAAACCGATTGATCCTACCACCTAACCAAACTCCATAAGGATCAAAATTGCAGCTTAATCCAGGCAAGTTTGGTTCATTGATAACACCCAAATACATAGCAGGCAAAGAATCCAATACCAGCCCTTGTGCATATTGAATCCAGTATACCTTGTTGTCTGGTCCTAATTCTAATTGGCCTGCCCCATTGTTGAAACCAAAATTTGCAGAGAAAATTCTAGCTACTGGAAAATCAGGTGCAGTAAGATCAACTTGCTCTAATATTTCACGATTCATTCTAGCTACATAAAGTTTAGTACCATCTGGAGAAAACGCACATCCATAATACGTAGAAGATGAATCATTAATTAAAACTCTTGGATTTGAAACTACCCCGTTACACCTATCAAAATCAAACAACTGGAGAAGCCCTGAGGAAAAAGAAGCCAATGCAAGTAATGACCCATCTGGGCTTGCTGATAACTCGCCTTTAAATTGAGCCTCAAGCCCAATTTCGAATTCATGTTCCAATGTGAATTCCTCTCCCGACAATTTGTAAACTATAAAAGCATTCGATTCCGGCTGATAAGTATTAATCAACTTTCTTCCTATAATCCACCAATCGACACCATTGCCATGCCTAACAACTTGTAATTGCTCTGCAAACAGTTCATCTTGCACTACTATTTTCTTGGATGTGGTTGGTATGTAATATTTGTTTAATAAAGAATCTAATTTAATGATCGAATATGAAAGTGATCCATTCGGTTCACTTAAATATATTCTATTTATAATGAAATAATTATTGCTATGTGGTACTAAAACCGCCCCTTGTGTTGAGGTAGTGGAGTTTATTGTAGCAAACAATGAATCACCATTTTCAATTATATTATAGTATTCATCGTATACTCTACTTTCATTGGCGAATAACAACAAGTTCCCATGCAAATCGGAAATAGTTGCGATTGACTCTTCTGATTGAAATGGGACCAATCCTAAAAAGACTAAACCAGAATCCGTAAACTGTAAATGCATGGAGTCGCTTAAAATCCAATGATCCCGAATGTCTTGAGCTCGTAGATGCGAATAACATGCCAGCGTTACTAAAAACAGTAAAAATCTCATGGCTTAAGATAAAAAAAGTTAATCGGAGAACATAGCTGTTCTCCGATTAACTCTTGTTGAAAAATTAGTTTGCGACGAGTACTAAAACAGCACTCAAGACTTTGCCGGTGGATGCTACACGAGCTTTAACCAGGTATAGGCCAGGCTCTGCATCCAGTAGATTAACATGCAGCATGCCTTCTGAACCCTGCATATTCTGCTGATGCTTTAAATGACCAAAAGCATCAAAGACCTGCAGCAATTCAATGGACTCCGATGTTTCCAAGTAAAAACTTGCTGCAGTCGGGTTGGGGAAGACAGTCAACTTGTTGCATGATATACTGCCTTGGTTGGATAGCCTTTCCTCAAACGCCTCTACAGACCAATTGTTTCGGCCCAGGATAGCTTCAGCCATAAGCACTGGAACCCTTCGACCGGTGGCATCCAGATCTGCAACAGCCTCCAACTCGGCTACCTGCTCGGAGTCCAGGTATGATACAACTCTGGGTAATGATGCGGTGAAATTCTCCTCTTGGCCTTGCTTGCCTGCCATAAGAATCGCCAGCACCTCCATTTGCAGTTCCTCCTGCTCATTGGTAGGGCTTAAAGAACTGAGTAACGTTGAAGCGGCAGTCCACTCGTTTGAGCAAATGAGCTGCTCTACAGAATCCAGTGCGTCTATGTTGGTCTGCGCCAACAAATACGCCGCGGTTGAGTTTGAAAGACCTCGCAGTTTTGCTGTTTGCAAAAACGTGTAGGACTGGTCAGAAACAGTGTTGCTTGTAGAGTCAGCTTGCAGAACAGCAAAGATGGAAGCTGGAATGGCAGCATGGGCAAATTGAGGCTCAGAAGAACCAGAACTGCGCATGGTTTGGCCGCAAAGGTCAATGGTTGCGTTAAGGACGGCAGTGGGAGTTATAACAACCGAAATTCCCCCAGAAGTATTATCAATTGAAGCATCATGCTCCGTCCCCGCAGCAGGCGTACTGCCTGCTCCTCGGTAATACCAATCCATTAAACTACCGTTTGTACCAGCAAACGTATGCGTCCTGTTGGCAGTCGATGCCGGGAACCACGCATTGTCGCTCGGATCACCTGGCGAGCTAACGTACTCCACCGGACCAAACTCCTCTCCTGTGGCAACACTCTGGAAACCAAAGCCCCTGTTGCAGTTAGTCACCGTGTTGCAAACGGCGTTGCCCTCCAGGCAATCATCGGCAACCAAAAAGCCGTAGCCACTCAATTCTACCTCATTCTCCGTAAACAATACACCTGGTGAATTGCGTGCGGCTATGCCGATGATCTCTGCATTCGTGCACGAGGAACAAAGACCACTGACCGTGTTGAGGTTGATCCAGCCGTTGGTGGCCCCTTCTACCCGAATGCCAAAGGCCAGATCGCCCGAGCATCCCGATGGTTGCGTAAACGTAATGGCATTCCTGCTGATCTCTATATCCTCCGTATTGGTAGCGCGTATGCCAATCTGCACATCATCAATGATGTTGTCCCGCACCGCATAGCTTACGCTGCCCGTTGACGTGGGCTCCACCAACTCTATGCCCGTGATCGTGCAGCCTGCCACTGTGCTGGAAAGTTCGTTGTCTTTTACGTTCAAGGTAGAAAGACCATTATCTTCTAAGTAAATGCCTGATTGGTCAAATTGCGTAAGCCTGTTGTCACGAACGATTAATTCACTTTGCGTATCAAATACTTCAATGCCAGAGTGAAAATCACCCGTGGCTAAAATCATCACATTGTCAGAAATGGTGACTTTATCAAAACCTGTCAAGCGAATGCCCGTTTGACAATCGCCAAAAATGTTCAAGCCAGATGAAGAAGTGCCAATAAGCATGTCGGGAGTTGATGTTCCTTGAACTGCTCCGAGGATGCCGATTCCGGTCAACGGGGGGTTTACATTAAAAATGTTCTTGAATTCTGAGCGCCTTACCCAGAGCGTACTATTGGTTGCTATTATACCACGGTCCAGATCTTGAAAAACATTCCAATTTGCGGCAGGATTGCCAACGATTAGACCCAATGTTGTTGGAGAACCTCCATCACTGACCCCTACTACTTCTATACCTATGCTGCCATAAGTAGACGGCAAACCCGAAGGCAGAGCCGTGGGGTAGCCTCCAAAAAAACGGGCACCTACAATACTTGCCGGATGCACACCTGCATTGTAGGCGGTGACCAGCATGCCCCGGTAATTCTGAATGAAGTCGGAGTTGGAAACCGTTACATCACCAGATGAAGTGATGTTGACCGTTATAGCTGTCTCAGACCGGCAGATAATGGATGATCCTGCAAACACCAACTGAGCGCCATTTTCAACAATAACGCCAGCCCATGCCTCAGCTTTGGTGGTAACTAAAGTGCCGTTTTGAATGACTAATGTATTGCCATTCTTTACGGTAATCGCATCACCATCCGATACACCAACTTGGCAATTGCTCCAAGTGGCATTCTGATCTACGTCAAAGGGCGTTTGCACTTCTACATCCTCCGCCGTCAATGTGGCCAGCATCCCGGAAGTGGACGCAGAAACATCCTACACAAAGGTGGTCGGATCCCAGCCTCCAGACAAATTGCACTGGGCATTTATAATGTTCATATACAATATAGAGAGAGATACGACATTGAAGTTCGAAATCGTCTCATGGCAACAAGTATTTAATGAATGAATAAATGACCAACACCATAAATATAAAACCAATCACGGCAAATTCTAGCCTACTGCTGAGGTATTTCCGCACGAATGATGCAACTTCTCACCTAAATTTGAGGAAAGAAAGCAACCTAAAATTCTGTAAATCAGTAGGCTAATTCAAAATAAATGTGAAGTGAAATTATTCTTAACCGACCCTTAAAATAACCATTTATGGGGAGGGGCTAAAAGGGCCATATTGCGAATCTCGGATACCTTATTAGAGTTTAAATAGCGTAAATTTCGCTTTCTTAAAGCCCAAAAAACCTTCTGGTCGTGCTATTAGTACTTCCATTGTCTCAAACCTTTTCTAGGTAAAACTGTCAAAGCGTTATAAAAGTCAAACGTCTGTTCCAATGGATATAATATCAAAGCCTTTACTTCTAAAATATAGAATACGTTTTAATGGAAAGTTTTTGTTGACTGCCAATTTAAGGGTGCTTCTAAAAATTCCAGAGACAAGGCCTGCCATTGTGGTTTCTGCAGTTTTAAAGGATGCAGACATGATTGCCTATCCCCCTATCATCCCCTCCAACTTACTCTTGGGCACAATTCGCTGCTCCTGCTCGCCACGCGCAATCAGCCGATCCCCCACAAACGCCTCATAGCGGCAACGAACGCGATTCCCCTGCACCATCAGTAAGGTGGCTTTGAACATGACTGTACTCCCCAGTCGGGCCGGGGATAGATGCTCTACACTGACGTAGGTGCCAATGCCTTCTTCGTGAGCTTCTTTCATGGCCAGTGCAAAAAGGCGGCATACCCATTCAGCATCGCGGGCAAGGGCAAAGGTGGAATAGACCGGATGCACCTGGTCCGATTCAAAGGCGGCGAAATGCTCTTCGGTGACCAGGCGTTCAAATTGCTGAACGTCGCCAGGTTGAAAACAGGTAATCACGGGCATGAAAATAGGGCGCTTAACCGGAGTGAAGTCCAGCGATGATCAATCCATTTTTAGACTACTCTAAAATTATTTTTTGACAACCTTCAAATTTATGTGTACTTTTGCCCTCGTGAAAACATTAGTTCTGTGGGCCGCTTTGGCCGGATTGCTGACAAGCGGCTGCGCGGCGAACGAAGCACCTTCGCCCGAAAAAGAAAATGATGTGCTGAACGTGGTGGTTACCACGGGCATGTTGGCCGATGCTGTTCGCGAGATTGGCGGCAACCGCGTGCAGGTTCAGGCGCTGATGGGCCCTGGGGTGGACCCGCACAGCTACACGGCATCACAGGGCGACATAGCCCGGCTGCGGCGCGCTGACCTCATCGTGTACAACGGTTTGCATTTGGAAGGAAAAATGCAGGAGGTGTTGCAAAACATGGCGCAGACAAAACCGGTCCTGGCTTTTGGCGATGGACTGGACCCGGCTAGACTCCGAAAAGTTTCCAGCGCCAGCGATGCGATTGACCCGCACATTTGGTTTGATGTGGCGCTGTGGAACTCCGGGACGCTGGCGTTGGCCGTTCGAATGGGTGAGTCCTTTCCGCAACACCGCGAACAGTTCCGCGCGGGTGCGGCCGGCTATGGCGAAACACTTCGCGACCTTGACCAAGAGTTGCGCGCTGTGTACGCCACCGTTCCCCCGGAAAACAGAGTTTTGGTTACCTCACACGATGCTTTTGAGTACTTTGGAGCGGCCTATGGCTTTGAGGTGATGGGGCTCCAGGGGGTGTCAACCGTGGCAGAATTTGGCCTGCGCGACATGACCGACATGGTAAATTTGCTCAGCGAACGGAAAATTCCTGCGGTGTTTGTCGAGAGCAGTGTGCCGCATCGCTCCCTGCAATCGGTGGTGGAAGGGTGTCGGCAGAAAGGACATCCGTTGGTCATTGGCGGCGAACTTTTCAGCGATGCCATGGGGCCGGAAGGGACACCGCAGGGCACCTATGTCGGTATGCTGCGGCAGAACGCGGCGTTGATTTCCGGAGCCCTGGGAGGCAGTGCGGCTACAGACGCGCAAAGTGGTCAGGCTGCGCAGGAACAAACGCGTGCAGCTGCGCAGGGCCAAACTCCTTAACTTGAACGCATGACCACTTCAGTTCCTGAACCCGCCTTGGAGGTGCACGATCTGACCGTAACGTACCAGCGCAAACCAGCGCTCTGGGACATTGATTTTGGCATTCCGGCCGGCGTGCTGGCAGGCATTGTGGGCCCCAACGGTGCTGGCAAGTCAACGCTGATCAAGGCTATCATGGAATTGCTGCCTACCGCCAGCGGCTATGTGCGCATTTTCGGAAAGTCGTTGGAAGAAGTTCGCGGGCGAATTAGTTATGTGCCCCAACGCGAGAGTGTGGACTGGGATTTTCCTGCGAGTGCCCTGGATGTGGTGCTGATGGGCCGCTACCGCCAGCGGGGTTTGTTTCGCCGCCTGAACGACCGCGACCGCCGCATTGCCCGCGACTGCCTGCACCAGGTGGGCATGGAGGCGTTTGCCAGTCGTCAGATTGCGCAACTCAGCGGGGGCCAGCAACAGCGGGTGTTTTTGGCCCGCGCGTTGGCGCAGGAGGCCGATTTATACCTGATGGACGAACCTTTTGCGGGCGTGGATGCAAGCACCGAAGAAGCTGTGCTGGAGTTGCTCACGCGCTTGCGCGACAACGGCAAAACCATCCTGGTGGTGCACCACGATCTGCAAACCGCGGCCCGCTATTTTGACTGGATGATTATGCTCAACACGCGGCTGGTTGCTGCGGGTCCGAGTGAACAAGTGTTCACGAACGAAATGTTGCAAGAAACTTATGGAGGTAAACTCACGCTGTTGCAGGCTGTGGGCAATCTGGCGGGAAGCAAGGGTTTGCCGTTGAGGGAGTAGGGCGGGCAAACCGTCCGGGCAAACCGCACAGGCATGCTGCGAGATTTAAGCCTATTCCGTAATATGTTGTCACTAAAAGAGCTGTTGCACTTTCTGAGTCTTTCCGAACCAAACATACGTTATGTTGTGTTTGGAACGATCATGGTCGGCATTGCCTCAGCCGTGATCGGCAACTTTACCTTTCTGCGCAAGCGAGCCCTGGTGGGCGATGCCATTGCCCATGCCGTGTTGCCGGGCATTTGCCTGGCGTTTATGTTGCAAGGGTCGCGCACGTTGTGGGTGCTGCTCCCAGGAGCTTTTGTGAGCGGCTGGCTGGCCTTGTTGAGCATCGATTGGATCAACCGCAACAGCCGCCTGAAACCGGATGCTGCCATCGGCTTGGTGCTGTCGGTGTTTTTCGGGGCCGGGGTGCTCTTGCTCACCTACATTCAACAAACCGGCGACGGCTCGCAAAGCGGGCTCAAGCATTTTCTGTTTGGCCAGGCCGCCGCCATCCTGCCCGGCGACTTGTGGGTCTTTGGCCTGACGGGCCTGCTGCTCTGTGGGCTGGTTGCCCTGTTCTTCAAGGAGTTTACGCTACTCTCCTTTGACCCGGATTTCGCCCAAGCTGCCGGTCTGCCCGTGCGCCGCCTTGAACTGCTCTTGTCTACACTCACGGTCCTGGCGGTAGTAACAGGCATCCAAACCGTTGGGGTAGTGCTCATGGCCGCGCTGCTGATCACTCCGGCGGCGGCGGCCCGCTTCTGGACCGACAGGCTCGGCGCCATGGTGCTGCTGGGCGCAGCCTTTGCCGCGCTGGCCTCCGTGCTCGGCTCCTTTGTTTCTTACCAACAGCCCAACATGCCCACTGGCCCTTGGATCATCGTGGTGCTGAGCGGTATCGCATTTCTTTCTATGGTCTTTGCGCCGCGTCGCGGTGGCCTTGCGCGGCTGTGGGACAAACTCCGGCACACCTGGAAAATCCGCGAAGAAAACGTACTAAAGGCTATCTATCACAGCGGTGAGTCGCTCGGTGATTTTACGGCGGGTATGCACGAAGAAGCTGTTCAAGGTCGAAGGGCCTTTAACCCGTGGCAACTCCGCCTCAGTCTTTGGACCTTGCAACGCCGCGGCTTATTGCAGCACAATGCATCGGGCTATCGGTTGTCGGGCGAAGGGCTTCGCGAGGGCGCACGGCTGGCTCGGATTCACCGCCTATGGGAGCTCTACCTGACCGAATACCTGCGCCTGGCTCCCGACCACGTGCACGACGACGCCGAGGCGATGGAACACCTGATCACTCCCGAACTGGAAGCGCAACTGGAGGCCGCACTGGGCTATCCGCAACGCGATCCGCACGATCGGGATATTCCGAGATAGTGAAAATGACCGCAAAAAACACGGAGCAAATTCTTGGCATAACATAAATTATGTTTTATTTGGCAACGACCCAACTATGAATACGGCTTTTTTAGATGCCTTCTGGATCATACTCACCGGCTCGCTGGTGGCAGTCACCGGCGGCTTGCTGGGCTGCTACTTGTTGTTGCGCCGATTGTCGCTGATTGGCGACGCTATTTCGCACGCTGTGTTGCCGGGCATTGCCGTAGCTTTTCTTATCACCGGAAGTTTAAGTTCCGTACCGGCGCTATTGGGTGCGGCGGTGGTGGGCTTGCTTTGTACCTGGGCCATAGAGACGGTGCAACACCGCGCCGGCTTGCAGGGCGATGCGGCCATGGGCATCGTGTTTACGTTTCTGTTTGCCGTAGGGGTTATTCTGGTTTCTTCGCTGGCCGGCAATGCCGACCTGGATCAGGAATGTGTGTTATACGGCGAGCTGGCCTTCGTCATTTTTGACCAGACCGTGTTGGGCATGCCAGTTTCTACAGCCATCCTTTTGGCCAACCTTTTGCTGGTGGCCGCGGTGTTGACGGTCGGCTACCGCGGGTTCTTTCTCACCACGTTTGATCCCGCCTTTGCGCGGGCGATGGGCTTTTCGACCGTTGCCTGGCATTACGTGCTCATGAGCCTGGTTTCGCTCACCACGGTGGTGTCGTTTGAATCCGTGGGCGCTATTCTGGTGGTTGCCTTCCTGGTAGGACCGGCCGCCATCGCTCACCTGCTGACCGACCGGCTGAAGATCATGCTTCTGCTGTCCGCCCTGATCGGCGTGAGTGCCAGCGTAGGCGGCTACTTTCTGGCCGCCGCCCTAAACGCCAACATAGCCGGGGCTATGACC
>Ga0209591_10006169_pt1 | contig 13317 bp, 9 predicted proteins | sample MAT01_FD_187207 | JGI IMG/M metagenome (GOLD analysis project Ga0209591, IMG submission 187207) | Freshwater microbial communities from Lake Fryxell liftoff mats and glacier meltwater in Antarctica - MAT-01 (SPAdes) (version 2) | ecosystem: Environmental > Aquatic > Freshwater > Ice > Liftoff...
CCCAACAGCCACTTGACTCAAATCCTTCGATGAATTTATCCCAGTGACACCTGTCGCCGTAAATTATTACACATGTAATATAACCGCCCCTCGGAAACGGCCGCTTTAGGGACAGGCTCTAATTATGAAAGTTCACCCGGTTTAGTTATGCCTGACGACGGCAATACCTCATTCACTTCACGCGGGTCCACCGGCCAGGGTTCGGCTGAACTGTGGGTGGGTACGTCGGCCGTTCTCGCCTGGGTTATCCTCCTGGCTGGTGGGTTGCTAATCAGCACCGAGCGACATCGCCAACTCATCGGCGGTGCGGCCTCCCTTCCAGTGCTGGAACAACTCAAATTATGGTGGGTCGTCTTAACCTGTTTCACGGTGACCAATGTGGCGTTGCTGTGCTGTCTGTCCTCCCTGTTGGGTGGGATCTATCGCGCCACGACCCGGGTGGGCAGCGATGATTCCTCGGTTTCGGTGCGGTACCTGCCCTATTTGATTCAGGGGTTCGCCATTTACCTGTTGCTCATCTCCGGTCTGCTGCTGGTCGGGGAAGAACCCTTTTCGGCACCCTCGCAGTCCAAATACATCCGCCTGGCCGGAAGTGCCTCGATTCTGAGTTTTCTGGCGGGATACAAGCCGCGGCTTTTTATTCAAATACTGGAGCGGTTCGAGCGTTTTTCCGATCCCAAGTCTGGACCCCAAAAATGAGTTGGGGCCGGGAACTGGAATCGGAGATCCTTCGGTCACGCGGAACGAGCCTGTTTCCAAACCTTGGCTTGCTTTAGAGGGCGCCTTACCGAAATCGGTTCATGGGTGAGAGCGTCTCCATTCCAGGCCGGGGCGGTCGACGCGGAATTGGACGAGGCGCTTGGCCTTGGCTTCGGTGACGTAGGCGGTGCGCCCATCCGGCCCGCCAAAACAGATGTTAGTGGGATTCTCGCCGAGGACGTCAATCTCTTGGATCACTTCGCCGGACGGCGACAGTTTCACGACCGTGCCCTTGCCGTGGCGGGTAATATAAAGATTGCCGTCGACGTCGCAGCGCATGCCGTCAAAGCCGTGGTCCGGGAATTTCTTTAACAGACGCCGATTCTTCAGGGAGCCATCCGGGGCGAGGTCAAAGACCCAAATGTTACGTTGCACGCTTTCGTTGACGTAGAGGGTGTGACCGTCGGGACTGACTTCAATGCCATTGGTAGTACCCATGTCCGCGGCTTCCCGGTGAGTGGCCCCGGAACGGTCAATGCGCCAGATTTGGCCGGTACTGTTCTTCCAGTTCGGGTCGCTCGCGTACAAGGTTCCGTCGGGGGCGATTACCAGGTCGTTGGGCTGGTTCATCGCCGGGTTGTGGGCGAAGACGGTGACGGCTCGGGTTTTCGGATCCACCTGGAGGATGTTGTGCCCAGTGTAGTCGGCGACATACATCGTACCGTCGCGGTCGAACCGGATGCCGTTGCCGGCGCTCTGCTCGGGCAGGGCCACGAAGAGTTCGGCCTGTCCGGTGGGACTGACCCGGGCGAGGTTGCGGGCTTCCCGGAAACTGACGCAGTAAATGTTGCCGTCGCGATCACAGGCTGGGCCCTCGATGCCGGTGGTGAACTCACCGTGGGTTAGGGGCGTGGCGACGAACAGGGTTTCGGCTGCGGCCAACGGCAGAGAAGCCCAGGTGAGCAAAGCGGGGAGTAAAGCAACTCGCCAGGATCGAAGTGTCATGGGAGTTCGATACGGCAAGGTGGACGAGATGGGGAGGGAAAACCGGCACCGATGAGTCCCGGGAAACTTTGGTCCGGAGCTTCGCCCGGGCCGGGGACGGCCCACCGCGCCTTCCCTGTCGGGGAGCGTTCAGGCACCGCCTTTCAGCTTGCCGTGTTTTTCGGATCGGCCTAGCGTTGGTCCCATGGTCAAAGAATGGCTCCGGCTAGTTCTTTCGGTCGGGTTGGTGGGAAGCCTGCTCAATCAGGTTTATTCCCAGGAGTCCGAGTTGCTCCCGATTGAGCGAAAAGTGACCCACGGTTACGCGACCAACACTGGAGTTCGCCTCCATTATGCGGCGCTGGGACAGGGACCGCTGGTGGTCCTGATTCATGGGTTTCCCGATTATTGGCTGACCTGGCGGCACCTGATGGAGGTCTTGGCCCACGATCATGAAGTCGTCGCGTTAGATCAGCGCGGATACAATCTAAGTGATCGGCCGAGCGGTGTGGAACAGTATGCCATGTCCAAATTGGTGGACGACGTGGCGGCGGTGGTCCGAGCGCGCGGACGGGAGCGCGCGATCATCGTCGGACATGATTGGGGCGGCGCGGTGGCGTGGACGTTCGCTCTGCAAAAGCCGGAGCTGACGGAGAAAATGGTCATTCTCAATTTGCCGCATCCCCGTGGTCTGAGTCGGGAATTGGCTCACAATCCCCAGCAGCAGGCAGCCAGCGCCTACGCCCGCCGGTTTCAGCAAGAGGGGGCGCACACGAATTTAACGGCTGAGGGGTTAACCTTTTGGGTGACGGATCCGACGGCGAAGGCCCGCTATGTGGAGGCGTTCCGGCGGTCCGACTTCGAAGCGATGCTGAACTATTACCGGAGCAACTATCCGCGGGAACCCTACGTCGAAGATACGTCTCCCTTGGTGAAGGTGAAGTGTCCGGTACTGATGATTCACGGGCTTAAGGACACGGCGCTGTTGTCGCCGGCGTTGAACGGCAATTGGGATTTTGTTGAGCAGGACTTCACGCTCGTCACCGTTCCCAACGCGAGTCACTTCGTCCAGCAGGACGCGCCCGATCTGGTGGCGCGTAGTATTCGTTCGTGGTTGGCGCGCTGACTTGGTTTGGAGCGACTGAATCGAAAGGAACCAACCATGGACATCGCAGTTAAAAAGGACGCACTGACGCATGTAACCCGCCGGATTTCCGGATTCACCCTCATTGAGCTACTCGTGGTGATTGCCATCATCGCGATCCTGGCGGGACTGCTGTTACCCGCCTTGGCGGCGGGGAAGGAGCAGGCGCGCAAGACCCGGTGCTTTAACAACTGTCGGCAGTTGCTGCTCTCGTCCCTCCTGTATGTTGGAGACCATCGGGGTTATCTCCCCTGCGGCTCGATGAATTCTGCGCGTTCACCGAAGGGTTACCTGACGTGGGATGAACAGGTGATTCCCTATGGCGGCATCACCAATCTCCTGATTTGTAGCAGTCACAAATTCGGGCGGCGTCATTACTGGGTGAATGCGAACATCGACAATGGACAACAAGCGGAGGGTAATCCGCGTCAAACTGGCGTGATGGCGGCCGGTTTCTCTGTCCAACCGGAGACGCTACGCACTCCCAGCGGAACGGTGGCTTTGACCGAGATTCGGGATCAGAAGGCGAGTTATGCCTTCGGAGGCGTTTCGAATCCGGGCGAAGGGTGGGGTTCGATGCTCTTTGCCTATGAAGACCTGTTCATTTTGCAGTACCGGCACCTCAAGCGGGAGACCCTTTCCTTCACCGATGGTCATATTGAGAGCCTTAAATCAAACGTCGTTATGGGGCCCAAACTGGCTTCCGGAAAATGGAGCTTTGAAAAGTTCTACCGCGATCCGACTCGGGTGCCGACGCGGTGAGCGGAACGTCAAGATCCACAAGGCGAAGTCGCGCATTGAGGCTGATACTGGCGGGCCGGATGAACTCCTTTTCGGCTCAGGTTAGGCGTCTAACTTCACCCAACCCGTTCCTTGGTATTGGGGCTCGGGGTAGAGCGATGGGTGCAGGAGTTCGGCCAGGAGTTCGAGCGAATCCACTAGGCGCGGTCCGGGTCGGTTAAAATAGGCACTTCCGTCGACGGCATACACACGTCCTTCTCGGACGGCTCGCAACTGCGACCAGCCGGGCCGAGTCAGGAATGTTTCGAATTCCTGTCGAGTCCGGGTAAGGTTGAATCCGCACGGAAGGGCCACGATGACTTCCGGATCGGTGGCGGCCAGTTGTTCGAAGGTGATCCAGCCCGAATGAATCCCCACTAGGCCGAGCACGGGAGTCGCACCGGCCAGTTCCACCAATTCCGGGATCCAGTTACCGGCGCCCATTAATGGATCGAGCCACTCAAGGCAAGCGACCGTGGGAGTCGCGTTCGCTGCGGCCACCTGTTGCAGGACATCGACGACTCGGGCCTTGAGCGCGCCGATGACCGATCGGCCCTCATCGGGTAAGCCCAGGGCGATTCCAACCCGGCGTAGGTCGGTCCACAAGTCGACGAAGTGGGCCGGTGTCAGCGAGAGAACCTCAGGTGGGGGACCGGGTAGTTGAGTCAGCACGGACTGTAGTTCGGCGGGGCTGATGGCGCAGACGGCGCATTGGCCTTGGGTGAGGATGAGGTCTGGATTCAGGCGGACCATGGTCTCGGCCTTGAGGCGGAAGAGCGGGCGCTGTTCGGCGAGCGCGGTGTTGACGGCCTCGTTGATGGCGTTGGCAGGCAGGGCAGGGTTGAGATTGGGGGCGGTGACGCTGGGTACGCGGGACACTTCCGTTGGAAAATCGCACTCATGGCTGCAGGCCACAAGCTGTTGGCTGGCTCCGAGGGCGCACACCATTTCGGTGGCGGCGGGCAACAGCGAGATGATCCGGGTGGGCGGCATCCGTGGGAGATATTGGATTCGGAAGGTTGGAAGCCAGAGGGAACCGGTCGAAGGCGACCGGCCGAGTTTGGAAGCCGGAACCCGAGCGTGATTTGGCTGGTGACGGAGGCGGCCCGCTCGAAAACCACTACTTAATGCTCTTCGTGGTCGGGGATGCGCATGCCGTAGAAGGACCGATACACAAAGAACAGCGCCACGGCAAACAAGGAAATGCCGATGGCCCGTTTCAACGGGGTTTCGGGCAGGTGGACTGAGATCTCGACTGCCAGCAGTCCGAACAGCGTCATGAACTTGATGACCGGATTGAGCGAGACGCTACTGGTGTCCTTAAAGGGGTCGCCCACGGTATCGCCGACGACGGTAGCTGCGTGCAGAGGTGTGCCTTTGGCGCGGAGGACCACTTCCACAATTTTCTTGGCGTTGTCCCACGCTCCGCCGGCATTGGCCATGAACAAGGCTTGGTACAGTCCGAAGAAGGCGAGGGCGATCAGGAAGCCGATGAAGAAATAGGGATTAAAGAAGGGCAGGGCGAGCGACAGCGAAAAGAGAACTCCGAAAATGTTCACCATACCACGCTGGGCGTAGAGGGTGCAGATATCCACCACGCGTTTAGATTCCTCCACGCCGGCCTGGACGGCATCAAAATGAAGATTCTCCTTGATGAAGACGACAGCCCGGTAGGCCCCGGTGACGACGGCCTGGGTGCTGGCTCCGGTGAACCAGTAGACCACCGCCCCGCCCATCAGGAGTCCCAGCAGGACGGGTGCCTGCACCAGGCTGAGTGAGGCGATCACGCCGCCGGCCCGTTGTTCCAGCAGCATGATGATGCCGAACACCATGGTGGTTGAGCCCACGACGGCGGTCCCAATTAAGACCGGCTTGGCGGTGGCTTTGAAGGTGTTGCCGGCACCGTCGGCCTTTTCGAGTTGGTGCTTGGCATTGGCGAAGTCGGGCACGAAGCCGAAGTCGCGCTCCAGTTCGGCGGCGATGTTGGGCCGCGCTTCGATTCGGCTCAGTTCGTAGACCGATTGCGCGTTGTCGGTGACGGGGCCGAAGGAATCCACCGCAACGGTAACCGGGGCCATCGCGAGGAATCCGAACGCCACCAAACCGAACGCGAAGATGGGAGTGGCGAAGGCGAATTCGACCGGGAGCAGGGCGCGCATCGCCTCATGTTGGGAGAGTTGATAACTGGCGCCCATGAGTCCGATGATGGCGAGCCCCTTCCAAAAGGCGCTGAAGTTCCCGGCCACGAATCCGCTCAGGATATTGAGCGAGGCACCTCCATGGCGGGAACAATTCACAATCTCGGCCACGTGACGTGATCGGGTGCTGGTGAACACCTTGGTGAGTTCCGGAATCACCGCACCCGCCAGAGTGCCGCAGGAAATGATGCCCGTCAGCAGCCACCACAGCGCGGGTTGATACGTTCCGGTGGCATCGTGAAAGTTGCTGAGCAACAGCCAGCTCACCGCCAGCGTAGCCACAATGCTCAGGGCACAGGAAAGCCGCATGAGGTTGGTCAACGGGCGCTCGAAATCGAAATCCTTCTGCCCGTTAAACAGCAGCCAACTGAACCAGTTGTTCAATTCATAGGCGGCCACCGCGCAGAGTACCATCAACAGGCTGACCGCAAACAGCCAGACCATCAGGATCCCGCTGACCGCCGGGGCGGCGCCTAGCGCGATGGCCAGGAACGACAGCAGGGCCACGGTGGTCACGCCGTAGGTTTCAAAGGCGTCGGCGGTGGGGCCGACGGAGTCACCCGCATTGTCGCCGGTGCAATCGGCGATGACCCCGGGATTTTTCGGATCATCTTCCGGCAGGTTGAACGCGATTTTCATCAGATCGGCTCCAATGTCAGCGATCTTGGTAAAGATGCCTCCACCAATTCGGAGGGCGCTGGCCCCGAGAGATTCGCCAATCGCGAAGCCGACAAAGCAGGGCATTTGCAGGGCTGGAGGCAGCGCCACAAGGATCAGCAACATGAGGAAGAGCTCGACGCAAACGAGGAGGACGCCGATGGCCATGCCGGAACGTAGCGGAATCTGCAGTGTGACCAGCGGGTTGCTGCGCAGGGAGGAAAAGGAGGCGCGGGCATTGGCGACGGTATTGATCCGCATGCCAAACCAGGCCACTGCATAACTGCCAAGCACTCCAATGACAGACCACAGAAGGATAATCAGCGTTTCGCCAATCGGCCGGTTCCGTAGAATGAGGAAATAATATGAAATGACGGCACCGACTAGGGCCCAAAGAACGAGCAGGAACCGGCCCTGACGGGCGAGATAGGTTTTGCAAGTCTGCCAGATGAGGTCCGCGACTTCGAGCATGGATGCGTGGGCAGGCAGGCGCCGGAGTTGCCGGTAATGCCACAACCCGTACAGGCAGCCGAAAACGCAGAGAACCATCCCCACGATCAAGAATTCGATCGCACCCCGGTTTCCGAAGGCCGGTATGTGGAGCGGTCCGAGGGCGGGGAGTTGATGGTCCAGCTCGTTTCCAAAAACGGTGACCGGGCTGGCTAGCACCAGCACGCTCCCCACCCAGCGACGGAAAAAGCAGTCAGACATTGTCTTACCCGGGATTAGTTCGAGGCTGGTCAGGAACTAATCCCGGGTCAAGGAATAGGAACAGAGTGAACCTTGATTTGTTCCTGAGGAAGTGCCGGCACTGAACGGCGAAAGGCGTTCGCCCGATTATCGACGGGAGGCTCGTCGTCGAGGCGCCACCGTGTCCGCGGAACGTTTCGCCGATGCGATTATTTTGGGCCGAGCGAATGGACGGATGGTCTGGGGCGCGGCGCCGCCGGCTTCCTTCACCAAGCGCAGGCTCCAGCGGTTAAGCTTGCCGACGTCCAATCGATCGAGATCGGCGACCCGTAAGCGCCAGGTTCCTCCGACCGACTCACCTCGCAGTGGTTGCAACGCGGCGACACTGACCGACGAAAAGGTGGCGATCAGGCGATCACTGCCGCCGCCCGACCGCGAGTGCAGTCCGATGATCCGCCCCGACGGTGCGACCAGGGTGACCTGCAAATCACCAATATACGTATGAGTGATGTCGATGCTCACGCTCAACTCTCGCACCGTGCCCGGGCCGGGAAGGGTAAGTTTCCGTTCAATGCCCGCAGGTTTGTTGTCGGGAATGGCGATTCCCGGGGCCTCGGTGGCTTCGATTGCCTCTTCCGGGGCAAAACCTAGTTCGAGTTCCCAACGTTCGAGTCGGCCAACATCACGAGCCGCCAGATCGGCCACCTGCAGCGTCCAATCCCCACTCACCGATTCGCCGCGTAAGCCTCGCAGAGCGGGCGTCGTGGTTTCGTCAAACGTCTTTAGAAGATTACTCGCGCCGCCGCCGTTGCGGTCGTGCAGCACGACACTCCGGCCCGAAGGGGCATGAAGGGTGATTCGCAGGTCGCCGAGGAAGGGATGGGGAATATTAACCAAGATTTTAATGAAGTTGAGCGCACCGGCAGCCGTGATTGAAATCACATTCCGGATTCCGGTTGGGTTGTTGTCGGGGATGGCCAGGCCGGGATTGGAGGTGTTTTTGCCGGGGGTGGGAGGAGTTTCGGGGGCTGGACCGGGGCCGGGGGCGGGGCCCACGCCGGCAGCGACCAGGGCGGCGGCGACGGCGGCTTGGGCATCGACGCGTCCATAGCCAAACCACGGACTCCAGGAACCGTCCGAGTGCCCGAGGTCCTGGAATTCACCGCGATTAAAAGGTGCCACCGGTGAAACGTCCCACGAGGTATCTGGGTCGAACGAGGCCGGCGGGGTGCGGGGATAGGGCGTTAGATCCAGATCCTTCGACGCCGTCCGTTGGAGGATCGAGATCACTTCCAAAGCCGTCAGGTTTGGGTTGGCCGAGAGAACGAGGGCGGCAATGCCGGCGAGCAGGGGAGTGGCGCTCGATGTGCCCCCGAACTCATTCGTCACCCCGCTCGTCTCGCCCGTGGTTGTGGTCACGCCCAGACCACGAACATCGAGTCGCCAATACTTGTGGACATTGTTGGTCGGGGCACACAGCGAGAGCCCCTGTCCATAATTTGAGTAATGACTGCGTTGCGCCGGACTAGCAAGTGCCGCCACATGCATGACCCCGGTGACGCCGACCAGATTGTTGCGAAACGTCCGGGCGGTGGGCGGTCGGCGCCAGACCCATCCGCCCGCCTGCTGAATCCAGCCATTGGCGTAGGGAATGCTGAGCGTGGCATCGTACTGCAAGGGGCAGTTGTCGTTTCCAGCGGCCCAGAGAAAGACAATTCCCTGGCCGCGGCGACCGCCGATGCGGGCCAATTCGGCGATTCGATTGATGACCTGCGTGGAGTGAAAACTCATCGGGACAATACCCCAGGAATTCGACAGCACATCCACCTTGTCGGCGATGAAGTTCAGCATCGTCAGCATTTGGGAGTCGCCCACATTCAAACCTCCATTGGAAGTAACCTCCCACTTGATCGGTAACAGACGACAGGCCGGGGCGGCTCCGACTGTAAGCACTGCATCGGCTTCGCCGGCGATGACCCCGGCACACGACGTCCCATGGTTGTCTCCGGGTGAATACATTCGGGAAGGTTGGGCATCGACATCGGTGTTCCGCACTAGACGGGAACCGGAGAAATAGCCCCAGGCAGCAAACTTCCCACTCGAATCGAAGTCGGCGTGGTCGAGTTTGCAACCATCGTCAGTTACGCCGATTACGACGTCGCGGCTGCCGAAGCTGTCCAATAGTTGCCACGCCGCGTCGCAGCGGGCGTGGGCGCGGGCATCGACATCAGGGTGATCGAGCGCATGGAGATGCCATTGGCGGACGTAGGCGGGATCGGTCGGCAAGGCGAGGGCGTACCGTTGCACCTGCTGGGTGAGGTCGTTGTCCGCGACGGCCACGAGGGGTTCGTTCTCGGTCAGTTGCACTACCAGTTTTACCGGGTTCATCCCAGTGTGGGCGGTGACTTCGAACAAGTAGTCGCGGTCGGAATATTTTTGAAGTTGTCGGAGACCGTAACGCCCGGCGAACTCAGCGACGATAGCAGCCGGGAGAGCCTCTTTGAAGGTGACCAGCACGCGGTCGGTAATGAGGAACTCCTCACCGGTTTCGGCGAACTCGTAAGCGTGATGCGTGGGCGCCACCAGTCGGCTCCGAGCCATTTCCGGCTCCAGATCGGCGGTGCGCACGGTGACTCGGGAGGCGGCCGATGAAATGCTTTCAGCGTCGGGAAGCCCGCCGCCGCGGAGGGCCGTGGGTTGGGCTTGAACGACGAATTGATCGGGACGCTTTTGCAGTGGGATCTTTTGCCCGCCGCGGTAGGTGTAAGTGAGGTTGCTCATTTGAATCTCGGGGTTCAGGGCGAACTCGAGGAACAATTAGGTCGAATACAGCTCAATTGAGTTCTCGGGAGTTTCAACGCGTACTCTGGCGCCTCCGGAGGTGCCGCCAAGATCATTTGATGGCGAAGACTCCCCATCCTTTGTTCTCGCTGGCGTTGGGATTCCGAACCCGAGTGGTGGAGGGAAGCATGCTTATCCGGTTGGCACACGTAGCCATCGGGCGGAATTTGTGGCTGTGACCAAAAGCGGCTCGCCACGAGCGGTTTTGGCGGGCGATCTTCCGTTTCCTACATCGCTGCCCACTTTCCAGCACCTCACTCCACTCAAAAGCGGGCCGAAGTGTGCCAACCGGATAAGCATGGAGGGAAGTATGAGTGTTGTCGATTTCCCTGAAGACTCGGGCTGTTCCCGCAGTCTCCGACTTCTCCCATGGCCAGGCTTCCCGAAATCGGGGGCGACGCTATCATTCGACCCGTGCCTTCCCTGAATGAAGTGTCCATCCGTCTGCATCCCGAGGATGACGTGGTTGTCTTGAAACTGCCGGTCGCCGCCGGGGCCGTTTTCGACTTCCCCGACGGAAGGCGCGAGGTCCGTCAGGCGGCGGGCCGTGGACACAAGCTGGCTGCGCACGCTTTACCCGCGGGAGCGCCGGTTCGAAAATATGGACAGGTCATCGGATTCGCCCGGAGTGATATCGCGGCAGGTGACTTGGTTCACACCCATAATTTGGTGTTACGAGATGTCAGTCGGGATTACGAGTTTGGCACCGACATCCGCCCCTTGGCGCCCGTCGCAGCCGGGGATGAACGGGAGTTTCTCGGATTTACCCGACCCGATGGCCGCGCCGGTACCCGTAATTACTTAGCGGTTATTTCGAGCGTCAATTGCTCCGCCAGTGTGTCGCAATATGTCAAAGCACGCTTTTCCCTGGAGGAATTACGCCGGGACTTCTCGAACGTGGATGGAGTTCTGGCGTTTACCCACAAGAGCGGCTGCTGTGTGCAACCCGGTGAACCGCACGCGATGCTCCAGCGAGTTCTCGCGGGCGTGGCGCGACATCCGAATGTCTTTGGTTATGTCATGATTGGCTTGGGCTGCGAGGGGCATCAGGTCAGTGGCATCCGCGCCGACGGTAAGCTCGATCAACTCCGACCCGGTGAACCGATGCCGTCGTTTCTGAACATTCAGCAGCAAGGTGGCGTGCGGAAAACGGTTGAGGCGGCGGTAGCGGCGGTGGCTAAACTTCTGCCGATCGCTAATGCGGTGAAGCGGACGCCGCAGCCACTAAGTAAACTGGTCTTGGCGTTGAATTGCGGGGGGTCGGATGGTGCCAGCGGCATCACCGCCAATCCCGCCCTGGGTGTGGCCAGTGATGAAATCGTGCGACGCGGGGGCACTAGCGTACTGGCGGAAACCCCGGAGATCTATGGAGCCGAGCATCTCCTGACCCGGCGGGCGCTCACCCGGGAGATTGGCGAGCAATTGCTGACCCATATCCGCTGGTGGGAGCAGTACGTGAAACTCTTTGGAGCCTCGATCGACAACAATCCCAGTCCGGGTAACAAGGAGGGTGGATTGACGACGATTTATGAAAAGAGTCTGGGAGCCCTCGCCAAGGGAGGGCAGGCACCCTTGAGCGCGGTTTACAACTATGCCGAGCCCATCAATCGCCCCGGTTTCGCGTTCATGGACACGCCAGGATTTGATCCGGTGAGCATGACGGGGTTGGTGTGTGGCGGCGCGAACGTCGGTGTCTTTACGACGGGGCGCGGAAGTGTTTACGGGTGCAAGCCGGCTCCTTGTATCAAGGTGGCGACCAATACGACGCTTTATGACTGGATGCGCGACGACATGGACCTTAATGCGGGCACCATTCTCGACGGCACCGAAACCGTGGAGCAGGTCGGCCACCGGATCTTTGAAGAAATTCTCGCCGTAGCCAACGGGAAGCGAACCAAGAGCGAAGCTCAAGGCCTGGGAGACGAGGAGTTCGCCCCGTGGATTTTGGGGCCGACGTTCTAGCGGGCGGGCGGAACAAGGTAGGGATGATCTGCGGCTCGTCCCCATCGAGTTCCGTCACTTTTGAGAACGGGACGATGCGTTGATAGGGGAAGTTGAAAGCTGAGAGTTGAGAGTTGAGACCCGGGGAGTTTTCACCACCGAGGCACGGAGGCTCAGAGGGAAGGAAGGTAGGGATGAGCTGCCGCTCGTCCCCATTTCATTCCGTCACGTTTGAGAACGGGAAGACGCGCTGATAGGGAACGCCTCCGATCCGCGTCATCGCGATGGGTAGGGATGGGTTCCCACCGGTCCCCACGATTCATCACGTGGTGAATCGCGCCTTCCTGTTCTAGTCGCAGGGTGTGCGGCAGGGGCGGGCTTCGAACTGCGCTTCAACCAATTTAAGCGCCATTCCGGATCGACCCCGCTCACCCTGAGGAGGGCGGAGTGGTCGGAAAGCTACCCCATCCAGTCCCGCGGAAAACTGATCCCAAACCCTCGGAAACTTGGGAGGAGATTGTTTTCCCGGAATATCGGGTGAGGCTCATGCCTCTCACGTGCAGCGTCCGCTTTGCATGAAATCGTCCACCGTTCGCCTCTTGGAAAACGTCTCGATGGCCACCTTGGTGCCCGTCGCGCTCGGTACTGCCTCCTGTAAACGGTCTACTGACGCTGCGAAGCACTCACTGGCGGCGATGGATCCGAGGCCCAGCCCCAGATGGGAGCTTCCGGACCTCGAAGGACGCCCCGTGAAGTCCGCTGAATTCACAGGCAAGGCGGTGCTGATCAACTTCTCGGCCAGTGGGTGCGGGCCGTGTCTAGTGGAGATTCCGAGCCTGCTCGAACTGCCACGAATTTATGGCGAGCGCGGTCTGGTCGTTGTGGGCGTCTCCATCGATCAAGACGGAGCTGCGGCGGCGGAGCCAGTCGTGGCGAAACTGGAGATTAAGTACCCGATCCTGATCGCGCTGGGATCCCTTCGATTGGTAACTCAAAGTTTCTGGCGCCCGAGCCGGTCGACTTCCTTGAACCGCAGGATCTCATGCTCAGCGTGGCGCATAGGGGCGTCACCCGTGCTGATCCAACTACTGAGATCTGAAATCGATGAGCAACGAGCCTTCCAATTTTTCTGACGGTGGCAACGTCGGGTCCAGGGTCACCTCGACGAACCCTAGTGTAGTGTCGCATAAATGACTGGTGTTATTGTTTTTTGCCCCCAGAATGCGTTCGTGCCTCGTGTTGCTCGGACTATTCAGCTGGATCCCACCGACCGTCTCGAACTAGAGCGATGGGTTGGCGCCCATGGAACTCCCCAGCAGGTCACCCAACGCTGTCGCATCCTGCTGGAGGCGTCCGCCGGACGTCAGGACAAAGACATTGCCG
>Ga0209591_10006171_pt1 | contig 13316 bp, 11 predicted proteins | sample MAT01_FD_187207 | JGI IMG/M metagenome (GOLD analysis project Ga0209591, IMG submission 187207) | Freshwater microbial communities from Lake Fryxell liftoff mats and glacier meltwater in Antarctica - MAT-01 (SPAdes) (version 2) | ecosystem: Environmental > Aquatic > Freshwater > Ice > Liftoff...
AAGCGATGGCTCAGAAGTGCAGCGCGGAAGCTCCCCCGTTAACGGTGCCGACGACGGCATTCGGCGCGTTCGCCAGCTGGCTATCGACCGCGAAACCCCTGACCACACCGACCATGCACCGATTGCGGGCCTGGCCAACCGCTTAAGCTACGACACCGATCCGGGCTATTCCGAAGTGGTGATTTGGCGCGCCGGCAGCGTCGCGGGCCCGTACACCGCTGTTGCGACCTTAAGCGCCGCCAACGCCACCGGCAGCTACATCGATCGCGCGGTCGTTGCTGGCCAAAACTACTGCTACAAGCTGGTGCCAAGTTCAGCGCTGCGCGCAGTCGCTGCACCGAGCGACAGCGTTTGCGCCATCGCCAAGATGGATTCCTACGCCCCGCGCGGCAGCATCATCTTAAATGAGGGCGCTCCGCGAGCGGTCGCGCCAGTGCTGGTCGCGCGGCTTGCGATCGACGGCGAAAGCTTCATCGGGATGGAAATGAACCTAACCCTGCCCAACGGCAGCGAAACGGGCTGGATCCCCTGGGCACCGACCTACGCAATGAATGGCGCGATCGGCCAGGTGGGGGTTGAAGCACGCTTCCGCGACCCATCAGGCAATCAGAGCACCATTTACAGTGACGACATCGAACTGGTTGCCGCAAGCTCGGTTGGCCGGGCCTTTGGGATGATCCGCTCAAGCACGGCGCTGGGTGATCCAGACATCGCGCTGGTCAATGCCGATGTGGTGCCGAGCCGCCCCACCGAAAGCAGCGCCTCAAGCCAAGTGGGCGGTGGGTTCGAGCTCGCCGCACTTGAGCCCGGCGTGTACAGCTTCAGCGTAGAAGCAAGCGGCTATCTGCCGGTTGAAATCGAAAACGTGGTGGTCCCGGCCGGCGGCCAAGTGGACTTGGGCACGATCCGCTTGCTCAAGGAGCTTTTGTTCCGCGACGGATTCGAATAGCGCTTGCCAGCAGTGCGCTTTGCCGGTCGCTACAACCGGCAAGGCGCAGGCTTAAATCGCTGAAATTGCGTTGGGTGCTTGAGTCAGGCGTATCACCTTGGAGATACGCCATGCCCCACCGCAACTTCACTTGGCGCGACCGCCTGCGCTACCGCTTCGAAAACACCCTGTCGCGCGGAACCGCCGCCGGGAATCGCGATGGTAGGAAATTGGCGTTTTGATGGGTGTCCGGGAATCGGTGTCCGGGAATCGGTGTCCGGGAATCGGTGTCCGGGAATCGGTGTCCGGGAATCGCTTCCGGGAATCGCTTCCGGGAATCGCGATGGGTGTCCGGGAATCGCGTCCTTCAGGCGTGCGAAGGTGCTCTGATAAGTCGTAGATCGTGGTTTTCGTTTTCGTACGCTTCTTTGTTGCAAGCTAGGTATTGACGACTACTCCACGAAGTTCCGATTGGGTTGCAGTGAAGTAGAGCGCAATGCCCTTCGGTTATTGCGCCCTACGGGGCACTTTGAAAAACCGTAGCGAGCGAGTTGAGGGCAAGGCGCACCGCGCGCAGGAACCGCAGCGGACATTGAGTCCGTGAGGATTCCGAGCACGGAGCAACGCCGCCATCGGCTCGCGCAGTAGGTTTTTCAAACTGCCCTACGGTTGTGATCCTGGCTCAATTGGCTGGCGATATAGATCGAATTCACGGGAACTGAACCAGCGACCCTGATCGCAATTGCCTCGACAATCCACTGATTCAGACTAACGCAGTCGACGGATGCTCGCCTATGTACAGCGGCATGCAAAGATTTGCTCATTCGCAGGGTCATCCGTCCGCTGAACTCTGTCTCTTCGCTCTCCGGTGGAGGAAACGCTTTACCTTTTTCCGCGAACATTTCTTGAAGTCCAGTTACGGCTTCAATAACACTTTCGTACGCCTCGGCGTATCTGTCGCCGAAAACCGCAATACCTGCTCTCGCCGCCAACTAGTGCACGTCGCCGCACGGGGCCACCCAGCTTGCGACCGGCCGCTGCCGTCGCTGAATCCGGCGCGAGCGCCTGCACTTGATCTGCGCTCAGCATCGATTCGCACATTTTCATTTCACATTGAACGCGCGCCAAAAACACTTTCGCGCTGGCACTTTAAATGAATGCTTAAATCAATGGGTAGTGCGGTTTTCTATGCGCGGTTTTTTTCGCGCTTTAGTGCGCTGGGGTATCGGCAGCGGGAGCGCAGTTGGGTGCCGCTGAAATATGATTTCAGCGGGCAAACGTGGGCAATTACGGGCGCTACGGGCGGGATTGGCCGGGCAATTGCGCTGGTTGCGCTGCGCAGTGGCGCTCGGGTGCTAGCGATCGGGCGCAATGCTGACAAGCTCGACGCGCTGAAGCTCGAGGCCAACAGCAAAAACTTGCTGACGCTGCAAGCGGATTTAGCTTCCAGCTACGAGGTACGGCGCCTAAGCGCTCAAGTGCACGCTGTGGGCGGGGCGTTGACGGTGCTGGTCAACAACGTCGGTGTGCTGCTAAACGAGTTTTCGTTGAACGCCGAGGGCGTCGAGACGTCGTTCGCCAGCAATTTGCTCAACCACTTTGTGCTGACCGAGGCGCTGCTTGAGCGCAAGGCGCTGCAAGCTGACTCCCTGGTGATCAATATGAGTTCTGGTGGCATGTATGGGATGGCGCTAAAGCTCGCGGAAATGGCGCCGCTGAGCGCGCGCGACTACGACGGCATGGCGGCCTATGCCATGCACAAGCGCGCGCAAGTCGAGCTGACCCGCGCGTGGAATGCGCGTTGGAACGGCGCGCCGCTCGCGTATGTGATGCATCCGGGCTGGGTCGATACCGACGGCGTGCAGCGCTCGCTGCCGCTGTTTCGCGCAGCGTTGAAGCGCTTTTTGCGCAACGCCGAACAGGGTGCGGACACGGCGATTTGGCTCGCACAAGAACGCCCGCCGATCGAGCCGACCGGCGGCATCTGGCTTGATCGAACGCTTGAAGCCGAACACGCCTTCGCTTTCACGCGTAAGACGCCGCACGATGCGCGCGATTTATACGATTTTCTTGCTGCCAAAAGTCCAAGGCAGCGCTAGCGCAATTGCGTCTTTCGAAGCTGAGATAGCGTCTCTGTGCGCTAACGTACGGAAGTGCCGCTCCATGCGGCTCAAGCTCTAACCTTCGTCATGTGAAGGGTGGATTGAATTATGAGTCTTGGACTGATTTTGTTAATTGTGTTAATCGTGGTTCTCGTCGGCGCTATCCCAACCTGGTCGCACAGTCGCAGCTGGGGCTATGGTCCGAGCGGCGGCATTGGCTTGGTGTTGCTTATTGTGATCGTGCTGCTGGTGATGGGTCGTCTGTAGGCTACGAGGGTTGACGGCAACCCAAGCAGGACAGTGGACCTTAAGATAGGCTTAGGTCCACTTTTTTGAGCCAAGATTTGCGCGACTGGTCTTAGCCTGCAATGGCGCGCAGGAAGATCGCTAAGACCAAAATCAACTGTAGGGTGTTGAGCGCTACGCTGAGCCGGTGCAGCCACTTAAACTGTGATTCGGCGGTTTTATCGCCCTTTAATTGGCGATCACGCAAGGTGTTCAACCTTGGCATCAGCCCAATGCCCGCAAATGCAAACCCGACAGCCACCGCGCCCATCAAAAAGGCATCCTGCGGCAAGCGATGCTGGCTCAAAAGCCACGTGGACGCTGCACACAGCACCATAAAGGTGCCGTAGTAAATCGGGAAAACCTGGCGAATGAAAGCTCCGGCGACTTCTGCGCGCAGCTTGATAAACACCATCGGTGCCATGAACGCGGTAAAAAACAGCATGCCGCCAAAGATCACGCCAAGAAGCACAGTGCTTAACACATGGAGCGCGAGCAGCTCTGACACTATTGGATTCGCTTTACTCGTGCACTGCGATTGCTGTCGCGTAGCTTGAAAAACCACGAACCCATCGAGCCCGGCTTGACCACCACATTCGGCGATTCCACGCTGAAGGCGGCGGTTTCGCTGCGATCCGTTTGCACCCAGACTTGGCCGTTTTCGAGTTCAAAGCGCGTCGCACCATCCCAGCCGCGAAAGCGCCCGAGAATGCGGCTTTCGATGGGCTCACGGCTACGCGTGGCGGGGTCGGGTAGGCCTCGGGTGTCAAGGGCCGCGCTCTGAGCGGGGCTGGGCCTGTCGCTGCTCGCAATTGGTGGCGCATTTTGCGTCGCACTATGCGCCGCTGCGCTCAAGTACTCGTTTAGGCGTGCGAGTTCAGCGGCAGAGAGCTTGTCGAGGCCGGCTTCGGTGAAAAGCGCTGCTGACATTTCCGCCTTTAGGTCGCGCGCAGACGCACTCCTGAAACAAAATGAAGTTATTAAAACTAATAAAATCAATAAGATACGCATCTTAGACGTCCAAGTTGGTCACGGTAAGGGCATTCTTTTCAATGAACTCGCGGCGCGGTTCAACGACATCACCCATTAGCATAGTGAACACCTGATCGGCGACGATTGCGTCATCGACATTCACTTGTAGCAGTCGGCGGGTTTCTGGATTTACCGTCGTTTCCCAGAGCTGCTCAGGGTTCATCTCGCCCAAACCTTTGAAGCGTTGGATCGAGCGCCCGCGCTTGGCTTCATCAAGCAGCCAGTTGTAAGCCTCGTCAAACGTTTGAATCTCACGCTCGCGCTCGCCGCGCGCAACACGCGCTGGTGCATGGACGAGGTCGCGCAAATCATGCGAGGCCAGTGCAATGGCGTGGTAATCGGCGCCTGCAAAAAACTCAATCCCGAGCGTCCAGCTCGATTGAATACCGTGCATCTGCCGACTAATTTGCACCTGCGGCCGCGAGTTGGCACTGAGCTCAAAGTGCGCGGAGTAGCTCACGCTGGATGATTTCAACGAGGCTAAGCGCGCCGCGAATACCGCGACCCACTCGGCATTCAACGTGGCAGCTTCAACCGTCGGCGCGTAAATCAATTGCTGCAGAACGCGCGTATCGACGCGATGCGCCAGCTTGCGGATGTGCGTGTTGGCCGATTCATACAGCTTGAGCAATCGCTCCAGCGCCGCACCTTCAATAGGTGCCGTATCTGTTTGATGGTGCAAACGTGCGCCGTCGACGGCGTTTGCGAACAAATAAGCGTTGAGTTCGTTGTCGTCTTTGAGGTAGATCTCGGTTTTGCCCTGTTTGAGCTTGTACAGCGGCGGTTGACCGATGTAGATGTGCCCGCGCGCAATGAGCTCAGGCATTTGCCGATAGAAAAATGTCAGCAGCAGCGTGCGAATGTGTGAGCCGTCCACGTCCGCATCGGTCATGATGATGATGCGGTGGTAGCGCAGCTTGTCGATATTAAAATCGTCCTTACCGATGCCGCAGCCCAACGCGGTGATCAGCGTGCCGACTTCAGCGGACGCCAGCATGCGATCAAAACGCGCGCGCTCCACATTCAGGATCTTGCCTTTGAGCGGCAAAATCGCCTGATATTTGCGATTACGCCCTTGCTTGGCGGAACCACCGGCCGAGTCGCCTTCGACTAAGAACAGTTCAGATAGCGCTGGATCTTTTTCTTGGCAGTCGGCAAGTTTGCCCGGCAAGCCGGCGATGTCGAGCGCTCCTTTGCGCCGCGTCAGTTCGCGAGCCTTGCGCGCCGCTTCGCGGGCGCGGGCTGCTTCAACTACTTTGCCGACAATGATTCGCGCTTCGGTCGGGTTCTCTTGCAGAAAATCGCTGAGTTTGGCGACAACTGAGGACTCAACAAACGGCCGCACTTCGCTAGAGACCAGCTTGTCTTTGGTCTGCGAGGAGAACTTTGGATCGGCTACCTTTACTGATAACACCGCGATCAGACCTTCGCGGCAGTCGTCGCCGCTTAGGTCCACTTTGGCTTGGCGCTGAATTCCGCTGGAATCGGCGTAATCGGTGATGGTTTTGGTCAGTGCAGCGCGCAAACCGGTTAGATGCGAGCCGCCGTCGCGCTGCGGAATGTTATTGGTGAAACAAAACACGCTTTCCTGGTAAGCGTCGGTCCATTGCAATGCCAGCTCGACTTCCATCGCGGTGCCTTTGTTCTTAAGCGAAATCACCGTTTTGTGCAGCGGTGTTTTGAGCTGGCTTAAGTATTCGACAAACGATTTAATTCCGCCCTCATACGCAAACACATCTTGGCGATCGGCGCGCTCGTCGTTGAGCTCAATGCGCACGCCAGAGTTTAGGAACGCAAGTTCGCGCAAGCGCTTGGCCAGCGTGTCGTAGATAAATTCGAGGTTGGTGAAGATTGTGTCCGACGGTTTGAAGCGCACCATCGTGCCGCGTAAATCGCTGGCACCCACGTCGGCGATATCTGCTACTGGATCGCCCATCTTGTAGGTTTGGGTGTACTCGCGTCCGCCTCGGCGGATGGTCAGCCACAGTGTTTCAGACAGTGCGTTTACGACCGAGACGCCCACGCCGTGCAAGCCGCCAGAGACTTTGTAGGCGTTATCATCAAACTTGCCGCCTGCGTGCAGCACAGTCATCACCACCTCGGCGGTAGAGCGGCCTTCGGTCGGATGAATATCCACCGGAATGCCGCGCCCATTGTCCGAGACGCTGACCGAGCCGTCTGTGTGAATGATGACGATGACTTCGTTGCAATAGCCCGCCAGCGCTTCATCGATGGAGTTGTCGACCACTTCAAACACCATATGGTGCAAGCCGCTGCCGTCGTCGGTGTCGCCGATGTACATCCCGGGACGTTTGCGCACCGCCTCAAGTCCTTTGAGTACTTTGATGTTAGATGAATCGTAGTTTTGGTCGTTCATGGGGCCTGTAAGCTGGTGCGTCCTAGCACTGCGGACGGTTGAAAAATCCTGCGGATCATAACACCCGGTCGATTTTTCCCTGTTCCACGTGGAACAGGGCATGTTCGCGCGGCCACTCGGAAAGATCTGGACACGCCACACCGCTGGCCAGAATTTGATAGCCCGAACGCCCGAGCAGACCCAACAAGCGCGTCAAGCGGGTGCTATCCAACTCGGCTGGCAGATCGTCCAACAGCAGCAGCATTGGGCGGTCCAAAGCTGGCTGCACAACAGCACCAATCGCAAGAATCAACGACAGCACAGCTAGCTTGCCTTCGCCACGCGAGAGCGTACTGGCAGCGCGCAACTCCAGTGCGGTCATGCTCAAATCCGCGCGATGCGCGCCAACGGTTGAATAGCCAGCCGCAAGGTCTCGTTCCCAAGCAGTGTCGATTGCCGATTCAAGAGTGCTGCCGTCCGCCCAGCCGCGGCGAAACGCCAAACTTACTGTTCGAGAATCGTGCCCGAGTTCGCGGTGGATCGCAGTGAATTCGGCAGCGACTCGCGCGAACACACCTTCGCGCAACGCGTTCAGCTCGGCGCCCTCGCGCGACATTGCAGGATTCCACATGGGCGCTTGGAATGGCTCATTGCTAACAAGCGCCGCATTGCGCTGGCGCACAGCGCGCTGGTGAGCTCGCCAAACCGCGGCGAAACCCGGTTCCACGTGGAACACCGCCCAGTCAAGAGTGCGGCGTCGCTGATCCGCCTCACCGAAGAAATCACCGTGCGTCTCGGGATGAAACAGCATCGCAGGCAATAAACGCGACACATCCGCCAGCGAACTTAGCTCCACACCATCAGCGCGAGCAGACCAAGTGCCAATTCGACGCTCCAAACCCAAGACTTCAGCGCCGCGATGTGCACGCACAATTGCCGAATCACGACCGCGCTGCAAACACGCGCGCGCACCAAAGCTGCGAAACGAGCGACCACGGCTCAGCATGAAGGCAGCTTCAAGGACGCTGGTTTTTCCCGCGCCGTTGCGACCTTCAAAAAAATTAAGCCCAGCAGAAAGTGCAATCTGCTGGGCCGAGATATTGCGCACGCCGTCAATAAACAGCGTGTCGATCGCCACCATCTAGTTAAAGCTTGAGCGGCATGACAACCTGCCGGATCAACTCGCTATCCACCTCGCGCAACAGCGCGCTCGAAGCGGCATCGCGCATACAAAACAAGATCTCGGTGCCGCGCAGCGCATTGAGAGCCTCCATCAGGTAGTTGACGTTAAAGCCCACGCTCAAGCCCGCACAGTTAGAAGCAGATGAAAGCGTTTCCTGAGCCTCCTCCTGCTCTGGATTGTGTGCAGTCAAACTCAACGATTCATCGGTGAAATCCAGGCGCACGCCGCGGTATTTCTCGCTCGATAAAATGGCCACGCGTTGCAACGCCTCGCGCAGCGCCTGCCGGTTAACCAGCGCTTTGCGCTCGGCTGCCGCCGGAACCACTGACTCATAGTCGGGAAATTTGCCATCAATTAACTTCGAGGTGAACTGCCCATCGCTTAGACCGATTCGTACATGGTTGCGCCCAAAGGACACTTTGACCGAGCCCTGGCCGTCCGCCATCATGCGCTGCAATTCCATCACACCCTTGCGCGGAACGATCATCTGGCTGCGCTCTGTCAAGCCGTGTTCAGACGTTACTTCAACAATCGATAAACGGTGTCCGTCGGTGGCCACGCCGCGCAAAGCACCAGAACGCAGCTCAAGCAGCAATCCGTTGAGGTAATAGCGGACGTCTTGGTGCGCCATCGCAAACGCTGCGCGATCAATGATTTCGGCCAATTGCGATTTTTCAACTTCCACCATGCTGCCCAGGTCAATCGCGTCAACCGTTGGGAAATCTTGTGCACCCAGTACCGCGAGTGAGAAACGGCTTGGGCCGGATTTCAAGGTGACACGGTCCTGCTTCAAACTGAAGTCGAACGTCGAGCCATCGGGTAGCGCGCGGCAAATGTCCGCCAGTTTGCGCGCAGGCACGGTGGTCTCGCCCTCCTCAGTGACGTTGCCCTCGCACTCTGATTTGAGCTCAACTTCCAAATCGGTCGCAGTCAGGCTGATCCTTCCACCGCGTGCGACAACCAGGATATTGCTCAAGATCGCCATCGTCTGGCGACGTTCGACCACGCCCACGACTTGCATCAATGGGCGCATAAACACTTCACGTTGGACGATGAACCGCATAGTTGTCTCTTCTTTGACTGATTAAACTACTGTAACTATTAGCCCTGAAAAATCTGGGGATAACTCACTTAAGGTGTTGATTTATAAAACTTTAATGGGCATGAAAAAGCGGTGGATAGCGCCTGCGAACTCGGTGCAGTGCGGTGAGCGGATTGTACTTACTCAGACATTTCGCAGGACTTTCCACAGATTCTCCCCAAGCTTTTTAGCAGGTACGCGCTAAGTGCTCAATTTACGCACCAAACGATCCCAATCCTCGCGCAAACGCCCGTCAGCAGCTTTGCGTTTATCAACTTCGCGGCAGGCATACAGCACGGTGGTGTGATCGCGCCCACCAAATGCTTCACCAATCGCCACGAGGCTGAAATCGGTTAGCTCCTTGGCCAGTGCCATCGCCAACTGGCGCGGGCGCGCGACGCGCTGAGCGCGGCCAGGGCTGACCAGGTCCGACGGTCGGATCTGAAAATATTCAGCCACGATTTTTTGGATGTTGGGGATCGACACGAGGCGCTCGTGAACGGTTAACAGATCCCGCAGGGTCGCTTGTGCGAAGGCCATAGTGACCGGCAGCCCAGCAAATCGCGACGTCGCAATCACGGTGTTCAAGGCGCCTTCAAGATCACGCACGTTGCCGGGCAAACGCCGCGCGATCAACGCCGCGATGTCTTCGCCCAAGTCGATGCCTTGGGCTTGGGCCTTCTCAAGCAGGATCGCCACTCTGGTTTCGAAATCTGGCGGCTCGATAGCCACGCTTAAGCCCCAGCTGAAGCGTGATTTTAGACGCGGTTCCAAGCCGTCGATCTCCTTGGGATAGCGGTCGCAGGTCAGTACGACCTGTTGACCGCTATCGAGCAGCGCGTTGAAGGTGTGGAAAAACTCTTCCTGTGAACCGCCCTTTTTTGCCAAAAACTGAATGTCATCCACCAGCAGCAGGTCCAGCGAGCGCAGCGAGCTTTTAAACTGATCGATCCGATCGTGGCGCAGCGCTTGGATAAAGCCGCTGACAAAGGCCTCTGTGCGGATGTAGCGCACGCGCGCTCCGCGCTTGTTCATGCGCACTTGTGCGCCGATTGAATGCAGCAAATGCGTTTTTCCGAGCCCCGTGCCGCCGTAGAGCAGCAGCGGATTTAGCGACTGAGTGCCCGGGTGTTGCGCCACGCTCAAAGCCGCAGCCCGACCTACTTCGTTGCTCTTACCGACGACAAAGTTGCTGAACGTATAGCGTGGGTCTACGCCACCTACGTCGCTGACATCGTCATTCAGCGCAGCGGTCTCGAGCAGCGTGATTGGCGCATCACTCGGTGCGATGCCGACCTCAAGGCGTAATTCCAGGCGACCATCTGAGAAATAGCTGATCAGCGCATGCAGGCGCGCGCCAAAGCGATCGCGAACCTGTTCAAACACGTGCGTATTGGGTGCGAACAGGCGCAGCTGTGAGTCGCCCTCGCGCGCCTGCAGCGGTTTAAGCCAAAGGTTCACATCACTCAAGCTGACTTCTTCTTCCAAGCGCTGCAAGCAGCTCTGCCAAACGCGGCTCATTACTACCTTCGACCCACTTGATTCATGGTGATGCCCGTAACGTACCTGATGTTCGACCTGTGCGGCGCGTTCGAGTGTGTGGATGTGTTTGACAAGCTGCGCTTCGCAATGGCTTAATTCACGGCTGTCCGCGCGGATGCTGATCGTAATTGCACCGTGCACCCAAGTTTTCCATTTTTGTAGTTCGAGGAAGCTCGTATGAAGCGCACATTCCAACCTGGCAATTTGAAGCACGCCCGCACCCACGGTTTTCGTGCGCGCATGGCTACCCGCGGCGGTCGAGCAGTGCTCAACGCGCGACGTGCCAAAGGTCGCAAGCGTTTAATTCCCTAGCGTTTAGTTTCGCGAAGCATTGCGCGGCTTGAAACGCAGCGCATTCGACGTGGCGCTGCATAAAGTGTCGCAACGGTTGAGGTTTAACGTGGCAACTTGCTTGCAAGAGTGAGCACTTTTGCCAAGCCACAGCGCCTGCTTTGCAAAGCCCAGTTTGATTGGGTTTTCGCCGATGCGACAAAATTCTCAAGCAAGCATTTTACCTTCTTAGTGCGGCTGAACCTGCGACAGCGTGCGCGCCTAGGATTGGCGATCGCCAAAAAAGCTGACCCTCGAGCAGTCGGACGCAACCGCGTGAAACGCCTGTTGCGCGAGGCGTTTAGACTGCATTTGCCCCTTTTACCCGCGCTGGATGTGATCGTGCTGGCGAAGCCGCAAGTGCGTAGCGCAAGCAGCGAGGTGCTGCTGGCGGAGGTCGAGCAGCTCCTTGAAACCCTCAAACGACGCGCTGGCTAGGGCATATCGATTGCCCGAAGCGGGCCAACTCGGCACAATGCGCGGCCTTTTTCCTAAGTGCGGTGCGAACGTGACTTCCACGAACGCTTAACCGCTGAGCAACCCATGTCGAGCTTGCGAAGTTTTTTGATCGTGTCGTTGATTGCGGTCAGCTATTTAATTTTTCTGCGCTACCAAGAACATACAGCGCCCAAGCCGCCTGTGGTGAATCCGAGCGCGGTGGCAGCCGCGCCGGGTAGCGTCACGCCAGCGCCCACGCCCACTTTAGACGGCGAAGTACCTACTACCAGTACTGCGCTCGCGCCAGTCGCGCCGACTGACATGCCCAGCACAAGCGCTGTGGCTGAAAGCGGTCAGCTGCTCAAGGCACGCACCGACCTGTTGGAAATCACCATCGACACGCTTGGTGGTGACGTGGTCAGTGCCAAACTGCTGCGCTATCCGGTCGCGCCGAAGAAGCCCAAGGAGCCAGTTGAAATTCTGAAGCGCACAGGCGATGCGCTGTATCTGGCGCAAAGCGGTTTTTTAAATAGCGCCACGCAGCCCGCGCCAAACCATCGCACGCTTTGGGCGCTGGATAGCGAGCGCGGCGGCAACCTCATTAGCACGCTGCAAGCCGATCAAAACGAATTGCGCATCCCGTTGAAATGGACCGATCCCAGCGGCTTGACGGTGCGCAAGATCTACACGCTCAAGCGCGGTAGTTACGAAATCGCGATGAGCCACGAGATCGAAAATTTGTCGGCAGCGCCCGTACAGCTCAGCGAATATCGGCAGCTGCAGCGCACGCCCGCGCCGTCGTCCGACCACGCGTTTACCAGCTCCGAGCGCTATAGCTATGTAGGCGCTGCTGTTTACTCGCCTGAAGACAAATTTCAAAAAATTAAGTTCGAGAACATGCTCGATGAGCCACTGAACCGCTCGATCAGCGGCGGTTGGATGGCCATGATGCAGCACTACTTCATTTCCGCTTGGATCCCACCGGTTGATCAGGCCAATTCCTACAGCTCCGAGGAGCAGAGCAAAGACGGTCCGCTGCGCTACCTGGTACGCCAGGTAGCACCGCCGATTACGGTGGCTGCCGGTGCCACCAGCGTGCTTTTGAGCCGTCTGTTTGTCGGCCCGAAGCTGCAAGATGTGTTGCCCGAAGTAGCGCCTGGGCTTGAATATACCGTTGACTATGGCATTTTCACGCTGATCTCCAAGCCGCTGTTTTACGTGATGAATTTGATCCACGGCGCGTTGGGCAACTGGGGCGTAGCGATCGTGCTCATCACGCTGCTAGTGAAAGCGGCGTTCTTTAAGCTCAGCGAGGCGCAGTACAAATCGTCGGCGAAAATGCGCAAGCTGCAGCCGAAAATCAAAGCTTTGCAGGAGAAACACGGCGAGGATCGCGCCAAGCTGAACGAGTCAATGATGGAGCTTTGGAAGAAAGAGAAAGTCAACCCGCTCGGCGGCTGTCTACCGATTTTGGTGCAGATCCCGATCTTTATGGGCCTCTATTGGGTCTTGCTCGAAAGCGTGGAAATGCGCCAAGCGCCCTTTATTTTCTGGATTCAAGACTTAAGCGCTAAGGACCCGTATTTCGTGCTGCCAGTGCTCAACGGTTTGGCGATGTTTGCGACCTCCAAACTGACCCCGATGCCGGTGGGCATGGATCCGATTCAAGCCAAAGTGATGATGTACATGCCGGTCATGATGAGCGTCATGTTTGCGTTTTTCCCGGCCGGACTGGTGCTGTACTGGACGGTCAACTCGTCACTGTCATTGCTCCAGCAGTGGGTGATCACGCGGCGCATCGACGCGATGGATTCGCGCGACCTGGCTAAGATTTAAGCCGAGACAGGTCTTTAAGGGCGGTGCGCGCGAGCGCAGACACCATCGCCGCCATCGCCACCGGCACCGGCGTGGGTGGGATCGGCGTCGTGCGCGTTTCAGGCCCGCTCGCAGTGCCAATTGGCCACGCGCTGAGCGCCCGTGAGCTCGAGCCTCGGCGCGCAACGTTGGTCACTTTGCGCGACGCGCTCGGGGCGACCCTC
>Ga0209591_10006173_pt1 | contig 13315 bp, 13 predicted proteins | sample MAT01_FD_187207 | JGI IMG/M metagenome (GOLD analysis project Ga0209591, IMG submission 187207) | Freshwater microbial communities from Lake Fryxell liftoff mats and glacier meltwater in Antarctica - MAT-01 (SPAdes) (version 2) | ecosystem: Environmental > Aquatic > Freshwater > Ice > Liftoff...
AGTAAAATCGAGAAAAAGATCCAAGCTTTGGTAAATGGAGGCGTTTTGAAAATCAATAAGACACAAGCCTCCTGGCATTTTGCCAAAAAAGAACTGTTTCCAATTTGTTGGATCTGATGGTACTTGGCGAGAATTGCAGTTTTTTCACCCACTGAAAGTTGACTAAATTGATTATTATTAAATTGCTGCTGCGTACGATCTTGCTCAGTTAAAGGTTCGGGCAAGGTTCCCATCACATTTTCAAACAACGAAAGCTGAGCTTTTTGATTGAATAAGGCCCCCATGAATGGATGACCGGCATATACGCAGATGGCAATAAAAGCTAGGCAAAGTTGGAAGATGGCTAATACACGTTGAGGAGCCGGCAAAAAAGTGCCTGGCGGAAAGACTTTTCTGGGTTTATTGAACATAGGTTTGATTTTAATAAATTTAATGAAGATTTAAAATACTCCCAAATCATTTTTTTTATCACTTGTTTTTTGCGAAAAGAGCTATATTTATTTCGGAAAAATTTAAAAAATGGAAAGGAGAAAGCATGCGTGTTAAAACAATCAATCTTTGCTGGGTAGTCGTTGCTGATCTTGAGAAGGCTATCAAATTTTATCAAGAGAATTTAGGTCTGAGATTATTAGAATGGGACAACACCTACGGCTGGGCTGAATTTGAAGGGCATACAGGTGGCATGCGTTTAGGATTAGCTCAAGCGAGCGATTTCAATCAAGTGGCTGCAGGTTCAAATGCTGTCGTTGCCTTCAATGTTGATAATATCGAAGAAGCTAAACAGGCGTATCTAGACAAGGGTGTGACTTGCATGGGAGAAATTATGGAAGTTCCAGGGCATGTTAAATTGCTATTTTGTCAAGATCAAGACGGAAATAAATTTCAATTAGCTGAGTTGCTAGCATAAGCTTACAAGGAACTTCGCAGGGGATCCTGCGAAGTTCAACTTTCATTTATTCGATGACGCTTTGTTTTCTAGTTAAAATAATGCTTTGTTTTTGAGAAGAATTTGCTTCTCCACCAAAGATTTCGAAAAGTTTTGGGTTTATTTTTCGAGGGGTGGTAGGAGCTGCTGAAGTTTCTACAGGAGATTGTTCATTGGGTTCTTGTGAATTAAGCGGCGCATCTTCAGCTTTTTTTTCCGTACTTAGATCTCGGTATTTGCCGGCTTTATCGCGATTATATCTATCATAGCCATATTTATCATAGCCTTCTTTGTCATAGCCATAAGCATTAAAGCCATCGATATATTCATCTTTGTTGAATACAGGTAACGCTGTATCATCATCACTGTTTTCGTCTACGTCTTCCCATTCATCAGGTGAGCAGAAGGCACCTTTGTCGGCAGCTTCTTTATCGAGCTTAAGTTTTTCCTCTGATGTTAAAACGCCTTCTAATTCACGTGCTCTCAAATCTGCAAGTTTGAATACTTGTGCCGCTTTTGAGCCTTCATCTTCCAGCATCTTCTCAACAGCGTTTCTTTTTGGTTCCACTTCCACATGATTAAGCCTTCCATTTTTTTCCATCACCAAGATAAGCAGCGGATATTTTGAAGGAGCTAACTTTATTACAGGTGGCGCAGGTGGTGGCGTCGGGGGTGGAGTTGCTTTATCAACAGGTGAAGGAGTTCCTTGAGCGGGGTTAGCCGCAATGTTAAAACTTGAATGAAGGGTGCTCCATTCGTCCATTTTTAGAATTTTACCCAAAGCGTTTTGTAAAACGGTGTTTTTAAAAAAAATTACTAGCTTTTGCAAATTTTCCCATTGCTTAATAAATTCCTCTTTATTCTCAGAGTTCAGATTTTCGGGGGAAAGTTCTTTAAAGTATTTGAATTGTCTTTGAGCGTCTTTTCCGTAGGAGATTTTCAAGTATTCATGAATAACAACAGTATTAATTTTTTGTCTAAATTTGAGGAGATGGAGAAAGCGATGAGTGTAAACTTTAACGTAAGCCACAGCGTTCCATCTATTAGAAGGTCGCAAAACCTTATGAAGTGATTTAGGGTTATTTTGATCGAGATGGTATTTTTTTTCTAGTTCTCCGATGTCAAAGCAAAGATGAGAATTTGATTCAGTAACAGGTTTAGTCATGTCGAATCCTTATCATAATTAATTCATTCGTATTCATTTTAGGCCTAGGATTTATTTTAAAAGACTTTAAGGCCAGTTTAAAGCTGATTCAGTCTATCATTGAGAACAAATTAATAATAGTCTTTTGCAAAAAAATTTAATTCTGGTTTAAAAATTTTATCAAATAGCAGATTTTTATTGTCAAGCTCAATGGGAAATCGTAGAATTAATTTTTATAGAATTCTAAGAACATCTCTTTAATTTCTAGAAGTTGTTTATTGATGGAGTTTAGGGTTCTAACATTGCAATAATATCTAAGGAGACCTTCATGCACGAATCTGTTTTCTCTTCAGGATTCAGGACTTTTTTAATTTCTTTTTTTAAAATATTTGGAATTGTTTTAGGAGTTTTGTTAGCTGTCTCTCTTTTTTCTTATTTTTCGGGTAGTTCTGATAAGGAAGTGCAACGTGAGTTCACATTAGAGATTGCTCCTAATAGTAAGGGAGTGCGAAAGGCATTATCTAAAACTGCTCCCGTGATTTTAGTACTTCCGATTAACGGTGTTATTGGAGGCGAGGTCCTAAATGCCAAAAATATTGGGGAGCAGCTCATTGAATCTCGTGAAGGAACTTTGGCAGATGACCGTGTTAAAGCTATTTTTTTGGAAATGAATACCCCCGGGGGGACTGTTTTCGATGCCGATACGATTTATCGCGCGCTTAAAGTTTATAAAGAACAATATAAAGTTCCCGTATATGCCTTTATTGATGGACTTTGCGCTTCTGGGGGCATGTATGTCGCTGCCGCAGCTGATAAGGTGTATGCTAGTGATGTCAGTTTGATTGGAAGTATTGGAGTGATTTCAACGGCTTATATGAACATCTACCAACTTCTAGAAAAAGTGGGCGTGCAGAGCTTAACATTATATGCAGGTAAAGGGAAAGATGAATTAAATCCCTTACGCCCCTGGAAACCAGGTGAAGAAGATCAAATGCAGGGTTTAATTGAATTTTACTACAAACATTTTGTAGATGTAGTGACAAGTAATCGCCCTCAAGTTGACAAAGAAAAATTGGTTAAAGATTATGGGGCGGGGATTTTTCCGGCCTATGAAGCTTTAAAAATTGGATTGATTGATGGCAATGGGTATTCACGTGAGATGGCTTTGAATGAATTGCTAAAACATATTGGGATTGAAGATGATTTCTACCAAGTGATGCGATTCGAAGGAAAAAGTTGGTTTTCACAGATTTTTAACAGCCATAATCCGTTGCTACAGGGTAGAATTCAATACGAGTTAAAACTTCCTGCAGAACTAGATTCTCGTTTTGCTAATCAACCTCTTTATCTTTATCATCCAAATTCCAAATAGAAAATTCAGTTTCTCTTATTCTCCAGGGCGTGGTACCCTGGAGGATTCAATAAGTGAATGGTTCAACTATGCGCACTCTTTATGTCCTTGATGCTTCCGGTTTTTTATACCGATCTTATTTTGCTATTCGCAATATGACGAATAAGCAAGGGGAGTCCACCAATGCCTTATATGGATTTATCCGCTCCGTTCTAAAAGTCTTTAAAGATTTTAATCCAGAACACATCGTTTCTGTTTTTGATGGACCTGATAATGCCAAAAAACGGATCGCCCTCTATCCTCAATATAAAGCGCATCGGTCTTCGATGCCTCCAGATTTGCGCTATCAAATTGGTTGGGCCCAGGAATTTTGTGCGTTGATCGGCATCCCTTTCCTATCCATTCCTGAAGTTGAAGCAGACGATACCATGGGAAGTGTGGCGAAATGGGCGGAACAAATGGGGGCTTCAGTTTATCTTTGCACAAGTGATAAAGATATGGCCCAACTGGTCAATGGACATGTTTTTTTGCTAAACACCCATAAAGACAATACGATTTCAGGACCTGCTGACATCGAAAGGGAATGGGGTGTTTTACCTAGCCAAATGATCGATCTATTGGCGATGGTTGGGGACGCTTCGGATAATGTTCCCGGTCTGCCTGGATTTGGTGAAAAAACCTCTGCCACTCTTCTAAAGCAATTTGGATCACTTGATTATATTTTAGCTCACCCGGATGAAATTCCTGGAGCAAAAAAGCAAGAAATTCTCAAAACACAAGCGGATTTAGCGCGCATCAGCCGAGACTTAGTCACAGTCGATCTTAACGTTGAAATTCCTCTAGAGATCGATTTTTATAGCAAAAAAGCACCGGTCCTTGATCCCTTAAAAATATTTTATGCCAGAATGAGTTTTAATTCGCTCTTGCGTGAACTAGAAGTTGTTCCTACTCAGGAGAAGTCCCAAGTCTTTAATCCTGTAGAAAAAGAAGATGTGGATTATCTGGTTGTCGATGATGCAGCCAGTTTAACAGCGCTCATGACTGAGCTCTCAACTAAAAGTGAAATTTGCTTTGGTACACTTACCACCGATCCATTGCCCATGAAAGGGGAGCTAATTGGAATTGGTTTCGGGATCTGTCCTAAAAAGGCCTGGTATATACCTTTAAATGGGGTTTTAGGTGCCCAGCAAGTTTTAGCAGCTGTAAAACCGCTTTTAGAAAATCCAGCCTGCCATTTCTACGGACATAACGCTAAATTTCATTGGCATGTGCTGCAAAATCATGGGATCAATGTTGCCACCTTATCGTTTGATACGGTACTGGCATCGTATATTTTAAATGCCCAGAGTCGACAACATTCCTTAGATGCCCTGTTGTTGGATAGTTTTGGCAAAATTAAAACTTCCCTCAATGATCTACAGGGTAAAGGCAAAAACTTATTAAGCCTGACGCAAGTCCCAATGGAATTGTTAGCCCGATATTGTTGTGAAGGGATTGACTACACTTGCCGTTTAAAATCCCTTTTAGAAAAAGAGCTGCAGGCACGCGATTTAATGTCAGTTTTTCAGGGAATTGAATTGCCTCTTTTGCGCGTTTTAGCCAAGATGGAGCGCAAAGGAATTTACGTAAATGTAGCCTATTTAAATCAACTTTCAAAAGAATTAGCGCAAGATTTGGAAAAGCTTCAAAAAGAAATCTTTTTAATGGCGGGCGAAGAGTTTAATCTGAATTCTCCCAAGCAAATTAGCGAGCTTTTATTTACTAAAATGCGCATCCCGCCTCCCAAAAAAACCGCCACAGGGCATTCTACCAGCGCTGAAGTGCTTGAATTTCTTAAAAATGATCATCCGTTAGCTGGTAAAATTCTCGAATATCGGCTGATGGAAAAGCTACGCTCAACTTATGTAGATGCGTTACCTAGCCAGATTGACCCTCGCACACAACGTATTCATACGAACTTCAATCAGTTTGTGGCAGCTACAGGGCGGCTTTCCTCTCAGGATCCTAACCTGCAGAACATCCCGATCCGCACTGAAGCTGGTCGCAAGATTCGCGAAGCCTTTTGTCCACAATTTGCCGATTGGAGTTTTCTCTCGGCAGACTATTCTCAAATCGAATTGCGATTATTAGCTCACCTCAGCCAAGATCCAGCGCTGCTCGCAGCTTTTCGCAATCAGGAAGATATCCATACTTTCACGGCAGCTTCGATGTTTGGTATCGGTTTGGACCAGGTGACCTCAGAACAAAGATACCAAGCGAAAGCCATTAATTTTGGCATTGTCTATGGGCAGCAGGCGTTTGGTTTAGCACGCGAGCTGAATATTGAGGTGAGGCAAGCTGCAGCCTTTATCGAAATGTACTTTAAAAGATACTACAAGGTCAAAGAGTACATTGAACAAAGTAAAGAAAAGGCGCGTCAAACGGGCAAAGCTGTCACCTTGACAGGTCGCGAAAGGGCGATTCCTGAAATTCACAACAAGAACATGCAAATTCGTGCTGCTGCCGAAAGATTAGCTGTCAATACGCCATTGCAAGGTACTGCGGCTGATCTCATTAAACTTGCTATGTTGAAACTTGATGAAGAGTTAATGGTCTCAAAGGTATCTGGGATGATGATTTTACAAATTCACGATGAATTGATTTTTGAAATTCCAGATTCAGAAATCCCTTTTTTCCGAAATCTTGTTCCTGAAGTAATGCAAGGGGTGATGAAACTTGATGTTCCGTTAATAGTTGATATCAATGTTGGCAAAAATTGGAAAGAATGTTAAAGTTAAAGAAAATAGCTGTAACAGGCGGTCTTTCTTCTGGCAAGTCTTCAGTTTGCCGTTTCTTTAAGGGCCTTGGCGCGTATGTAATTAGCGCTGATGCAGTAGTCCATCAACTTCTATCTCCCGAAACAGGCCCAGGTAAAAAAGTGATTCATCTTCTAGGGCAGGAGATTATTGTTGACCGCCAGATCGACCGTTCTAAAGTCGCACAAAAGGTTTTTAATCATCCGCCATTATTAAAGTCACTTGAAAAAATTTTGCACCCGGCAGTCTGGGATGAAATTGAGAAATGTTATCAGACAGCCTGTTTGGCAAACATTTATTCACTTTTTATTGCAGAAATTCCATTGCTTTTTGAGGCAGCTAGAGCGGGTGACTATGAAACAACAATTGCGGTGCTTGCTGATCCAGCTGTTTCGCGGCAACGTTTTGTAACAGCGACAAACTTAGATGCCGAAGCTTATGAAAAACGCTCGGCACACCAACTGTCTCCGATTCTTAAAGCTCAGAAAGCTGATTACGTCATCATTAACAATGGAAAATTAGCTGATTTGCAAGAGACGGTAAATGTGATTTATGATCAATTAATTCAATAACCTTTTACTTAGGAGTCTGATTCTTTCATGAATCTTGAAAATACGCATGAAGAAAGCTCGTCTATCGAGGAGATCACCACTTCCGAACAAACGGATTCTCAGTCGCAGGGCGACTCTTCAAAAGAACAAGAGCAAATCGTAGGAGAAATTACGCGAATTGCTGATATCCAACGCATGAACATTGATCAACTCAATCAATATGGAAAAAAAATTGGACTAAAGCATTTAGGTTCGTTGACAAAATCTCAGATGGTTTTCGAAATCGTGAAAGCAATTTCGGAAAATCCCAACGAAATTCTTTATGGAGAGGGTGTTTTAGAAGTTCTTCCCGACGGGTTTGGATTTCTTCGTTCCCCAAACTACAACTACCTTCCCTCTGCCGAAGATATTTATGTCTCCCCAGCACAAATTCGCCGCTTCGACTTGAAAAAAGGGGATACCGTTTGCGGCACTATTCGTCCCCCAAAAGACAAAGAAAAGTATTTTGCTCTGCTGAAAGTAGACAAAATCAATGGTAAATCTCCGGAAAAAGCTAAAGAACGCATCTTATTTGAAAACTTAACTCCATTGTATCCGAATGAACGTATTGTCATGGAGACTACCCGAGATAAGCTCTCTACGCGTGTTTTAGACCTTGCTGCGCCAATTGGAAAAGGTCAGCGCGGATTAATTGTTGCCCCGCCGCGCTCCGGCAAAACCATGATTTTGCAAAGCATTGCCAATTCAGTAGCGACAAATAATCCAGAAATTGTATTGATTGTCTTGCTGATTGACGAGCGCCCTGAAGAAGTCACAGACATGCAGCGCATCGTTGTTGGGGAAGTCATTTCTTCAACTTTCGATGAGCCGCCTGAAAGACACGTTCAAGTCGCTGAAATGGCAATTGAAAAGGCGAGAAGGCTAGTTGAGCATGGACGTGATGTCGTTATCCTGTTGGATTCGATTACGCGATTGGCACGTGCTTACAACACCATTCAGCCCCATTCCGGAAAAATCTTGACCGGTGGTATTGATGCCAATGCTCTCCACAAGCCTAAACGCTTTTTCGGAGCAGCGCGTAATATCGAGCAAGGCGGATCCCTGACAATTATAGCCACAGCTTTAATTGATACCGGCTCTCGTATGGATGAAGTGATCTTTGAAGAATTCAAAGGTACAGGTAACATGGAGCTTGTGTTGGATCGTCGACTAGCAGATCGTCGGATTTATCCAGCCATTGACTTAATTAAGAGTGGAACCCGAAAAGAAGAATTGCTTTATCATCCAAGTGAGCTTGAGAAGATCTATCTACTCCGGCAAGCCGTAGCAGATTTGGCATCAATTGATGCGATGAATCTATTGCTTGGAAGGCTAAGAAAAACCAATAGCAACGTCGAATTCCTTCTTTCAATGAAAGATTAGATTTTTGCAAATTCGCAATGACTTTAATGCTCTATCTGATCAGATAGAGCATTTCTCTAAAATCCTTGATTTGTTACCTTCAATCAAATACATGTTAACCTGATTTAGGCTATCTCCTCTAATTTAGGTGCTTTTTAGCGATATTCAGGGAGAGTGCTAAAAAAACTCAGGTTAATCAATTATTAAATCTTTAGAACAAAGGAATGTCATGCGTTTGGTTTTAATTTTAGGGTTAGGATGTTCTTTAATAATAGGCTCATGGTGGTTCTGGAGTCACAATGAAGAGGTCCGTGCCTTAGTGAATCAATATGTTGAGAATGGTGAAATTTTAACTTTAGAAGCTAGATTTACACCACAGCAAATCATGGAATTACACAAAGACGAGCTTTTAGGGAAAGATCAGCGAGCCTATAAAGAGCCGTTGCTGAAGTTTCATCCCCATCTTTTTCTAGAAGTTAAATACACCCAGCCCGATAAAAAATCACGTGAAGGGGTGGTGTTGTGGAGTCTGGTCGAAGGCGAGATGGTTTTGAATACGCAAACTTGGGAAAAAACCCACGGTTTTGAAGATTCAATCAATGCGGGTGCGTCGCCCGAAGACTTTAAAGTGATGAATGCACTGGCCATGAATCGCGGTGTGATGTGCCGGGAAAAGTTACGTCAAGTGCTCAACTTGGAAGAGGCGCTTATCGAGCCTTGGATTGATAGTACGCGTCAAAAGCACCTTGTTATTCAACGGGGCAATGACTTGCAGTTGCACTTTCAAGATCCTAAAATCTTGGTTGCACCGCAAACGAAAATCTTTCAGAAGTTGGTGACAAAGCCGTACGATCATACACAGCGCGTGAGTAAAAAATATAGCCAGCGCCAGGTAGAAAGAATTGCCTATGCAGCTTTTGGGCAAGATTTTGCCATCCGTTCTGCCAAAGAAGTGTATTTACCGGTTTATTTAATTGAAGTGGCCAACCCGGATGGTTCAGTCATGACATCCTATTGGAATGCTGTGACAGGTCAGCAGTTAGTATCGCCTTACTTAGCGAATGCTGCCTAAGCAAGGGTCCATAGATGCAGGATTTGTACCCCTGCATCTTTTCAAGAAGGATGAGTTAAACTAAAGTTGAAACTTTTTTGATAATGGCTTCCAACAAAGTCTCCATCCCTATCTTCTCAGTAGCTGAGATTTCGAATAGAGTCTCTTCACCTAGCGAATATTGTTGTCTAAAGTCTTGAATGTATTCTTCAGATTCAAGGGTGTCGATTTTATTCAATACCACAAGAAAAGGTCTTTCTAAAAGATCTGGATTGAAGGCTTTTAGCTCTTGTTTGAGGACGCGATAGTCATCAGTAGGATTGCGTCCATCAATCCCTGAAGCATCGAGAATGAAAAGTAAAAGTTTTGTGCGTTCGATATGGCGTAGAAACTCGAAGCCTAGCCCTTTGTTGGCATGAGCATTTTCAATGATTCCAGGAATATCAGCGATAAAAATCCGGGTATAATTAGGGAGTTGGATATAACCGATATTCGGATGCAAAGTCGTGAAAGGGTAAGGTGCAATCTTGACTCTGACATGAGTGAGAGCTGAAATTAAGGTGGATTTACCCGCGTTAGGATAGCCGACTAAGCCGACATCGGCAATGAGCTTAAGCTCAAGTTCAACTTGGCAAGCTTCGCCAGGTTGTCCATCAGTGCTGAAATTTGGTGCGCGATTGGTGGGTGTTTTAAAGCTGTCATTTCCACGTCCGCCTTTTCCGCCTTGACAGAGGACAATTGTTTGTCCGTCGTCTTTAAGATCATGTAAAACCTCGCCGGTTTTACTGTCTTTAATAAGGGTGCCACAGGGGACTTTCAAAACTAAGTCTTTCCCGTGCCGGCCTTTTTGGCAGTTAGGGCCACCTTGGACACCATTTTCGGCTTTTAGAATACGGCGGTTGCGAAACCAATCTAATGAAGAAAGTTGAATGTCTGCTTGCACAGTCACTGAACCTCCCTTGCCCCCGTTACCACCAGTTGGGCCCCCTTTTGGAATGTATTTTTCACGCCGCCAAGCAACGACGCCATTGCCGCCTTTACCTGCTGAAATGTCTACAACAACGCGATCAAAAAACATATAAATGGGTTTCCGTACAAGTTCAAAATTGGCTAGAATCAGAGTATTTGTTGATCAAGCGCATTTTTGAGGGGGTAAAAAATAAATTATGAGGTAAGGCTGGGGGAATAAGCCCTCCAGAGAGGGCTTTAATCGAATTGCTTAAACGCCTGTTTCGATAGAAACAAATGTTCTATAAGTTTTGCGAAATTTGACAATTCCATCAGCCAGAGCAAATAGCGAGTCGTCTTTGGCGCGACCTACGTTTTTTGCTGGATGCCATTTGGTTCCTCTTTGTCTAACTAAAATGCTACCTGCTTTCACAAGCTGTCCAGAGCCGACTTTAATGCCAAGGCGCTGCGCATGAGAATCTCGTCCGTTTCTAGTAGAGCCTTGTCCTTTCTTCTGTGCCATGATATCCTCCCTTAAACTGCAGCGATTTCGGTAATACGAATGCGTGCATATTGTTGTCTATGGCCAATCTTTCTTCGTTGATTCTGCCGAGGTTTATACTTTACGCTGACAACTTTCTCACCGTAAACTTTTTCAAGGTATTCCCCTTTAACTACAAAGTTGGTTACACTTGGTTGTCCGATAGTGATGGAAGTGCCATCGCTCACGAGTAGAATTTCTTTGAACTCCACGATGCTTCCTAGGTCAACTTCAAGTAATTCAACATCGATAGTCGCATCTTTAGCAACTCGATATTGTTTACCACCGGTCTTAATAATAGCGTACATTTTGATCTCCCACACTCGATCTTCATTAAGATGCTCATTTACATAAAATGTGTAAGCGAGCTTTTTTTACCTGGGACTTTGGATTTGTCTATTTACTTTTCTTTTATTTCCCGAAAAGTAACTGCTTATATGCATCTCTTTGAAAAAGAGAAAAGTCTTTTCTAGGTATAAAGTAGATAGACTCAAAGCTCAGGTTTTTAAACATAATGCTAAACTATAGCTTAAATCTCGTTTGAAATCAATCATAAAATCGGGATAATCCGAATCAAAGATTTTTACCAGAGACTTCCTATGAATATTGTTCTTTTACAGAGTGCCTTATCCATTCAAGAAATAGAACAATTAATTGAAGAATTTCCCCATTTTCTTTTTTTGTCATTTACTCCAACAACCTATAAAAACTTAAGTAAAGAAGATTGGGCAAAAGTTGAAATCATTTATGGGAATCGACTCACGGATTATGAATTTTCGTTAGCCCATCAGTTGCGGTGGATTCATTCACCATCAGATCAACTAACCCGCCTATGCTTAGATCTTATTAAAAACCAGGGGAACGTGCAAATCACAATTGGGAAAGAAGAAAATCTCGTGCAGTTAGGAGAGTATGTATTTGCGGGAATTTTAGCCTTTGCTAAAAATTTATTTAAATGGAAAGAGATGATGCAGGCGCCAACGGCAATATGGGATTCGCAATGGCGTGATCGCATGTGGACTTTGCAAGGGAAAAAATTTTTGCAGGTGGGATTAGGTCATGTAGGGACTGAATTTGCACGACTGGCAAAGCAATTTGGAATGACAGTTTGGGGTATGCAACCCCGTGCCTCATTCAATCCCTATTGTCAAAAAACTTTTGATCTGCAGGAATTTCAGCAGCTTCTCCCAGAAGTCGATGTGGTCAGCCTCTGTTTACCTAAAAGCCCCGCCTTTGAAGGGTGGTTTGGTTTGGAGGAATTTAATTTAATGAAAAATGAATCAATCCTTGCCGTCGTAGGCTCTTACAAAATTTTTACAGAGAATGTGCTTTCTGTGATGCAGCACTCGGAAAAATTGCGAGGTCTGCTTGTAGATGCTTCATATCAGATGCCGATTCCCAAAGGGTCATTGCTGTGGACAATTCCGCAAGCACTTGTGACCCCTGAAGTTGGGTCGAGACCCAAAGCAAAGTCTACTCAATCTTACCGCACCTTTCGTTATAATTTACGACAATACGTGCATGGAAATTCGAACGCCATGAGCAATAGGATCGACCAAATGAATTGATAAAACTTTTAGTTTTATTGTTCAGAAACATTCCTTAATTGCACTAAAAGCTGCTCAATAGATCTCTTATCGGTCATATGTAACAGAACCCAGCGGCGTGGTTGGAAATCTTTGGCCAGCTCGTCAAATTGCAAAAGCAGCGCCTCTAATTCGTCGATTTTAATCCAATCTTTGCCGACAAAAGAATTCAGATAAGGACTTGAAGAGACATTTTCATAGAGGTATCCAGAAAACGTGAAAGATTGTTTTGGATTCCATACTAAAGTCGGCACGTCCATGCCCCAGGCTTCAGCCAGGGCTATGCCTTGGCTTTCAGAAAAACTAATGAAAACAGCGAATTTACACAATTCTAATGCTTCTTTAAATTGAGCTTGGGTGTAGCTGCCGTAGCTGATGGGTATAACCTGGTAGCCTTGGCTTTCAAGGCAGGCTTGAGCTTGTTCGCTCACTTCCTCATTTGTTTTTCGATACAACAGCACATAATTAGACACCTTTTGCTTAAATGGCAGGTGGGTTTCCAATAGGTTTCATCCACTCCAGAAAACCATAGACGTACCTTTTTTTCGATGGAGGGATTAAAGCTTACAAAATTATTCATTACCCATTGGCAATTTGCTAAATAGGCATCAATAAGAGGCCATGTTAAAAAAGAATCAAATTCGGAAATAGATGACACTACATTCGGGCCAATGAGAAGAGTCTTAATGGCTTTTTCCCTTTTTAACTGGTAGGCTTGAAAACCCGCAGTGATGTTTGCAAGCACGAGCACGTTTTCCTTACATCTTCGATGTGATCGGGATTCACATTAAAATTATGATGAATTTTTGAAAGATCTCTTCTGGCACTATTCACAACTGCAGCATGCTCCCATCCTTGAGGTTCTCCATCGATTTAAGACTGAGATATCTATATTACTCACCTTACGCAAGTAGGGATCTGTATGAGACTCTAAAGTTCAAAAACGCATCATTCTATCAACTCCAGTATCGAATTTAAATTTTTCAAGTTCTAAAAATGCTACGCGGTTTGCACGCATGAGC
>Ga0209591_10006175_pt1 | contig 13314 bp, 13 predicted proteins | sample MAT01_FD_187207 | JGI IMG/M metagenome (GOLD analysis project Ga0209591, IMG submission 187207) | Freshwater microbial communities from Lake Fryxell liftoff mats and glacier meltwater in Antarctica - MAT-01 (SPAdes) (version 2) | ecosystem: Environmental > Aquatic > Freshwater > Ice > Liftoff...
TGGAGTCGCAACTCGCCGTTATGCGCGGCAAGGCAACCGAAGTCGCAGCGCTTGCCAAAGAGCCAGTAGCAGCATCAGCGCCACGCGTGGCGGCCAGCGTGGCCGCACTGCAATCGATGTTTGGGCTGGCGGCGCAGATTACGCCTGTACCAGATGGATTTCGCGTCGTCATTCCCGCAATTGAGTACGCCAATTGGTGGGATAAGACCGGCGAGGCGATCACTGGCTTTGGACTGGTATTGGGAGAGACTTCGCTGGTAAGGGCGGCTGGGGCAGCGACGTCAGCGGTAGTGGTCGATATGCGCCTTACCATCGAGGCAGGTATTGCTACACCGGCCACGAGCCCGCCGAGCCCGGGCAAATGATTGCGCAGGAAGACTCTTCTCTATCAGCGATGAAATTGGTTCGCTGGTGGTGGCTGGCCGCAATTTCGTTCGTGATCGGTCTGATCGCGCTGGCACCAGCCGCGTTACTGGAACGCGTGGTGCCGCCCGATTCCCCGGTCCGTTTCGTAGCGGAGGGCGGCACCATCTGGAGCGGTCGTGGCCGCGTCAGCGTGTCGACCGACAGCACGCCGCTTAACATACCGGTCGCCTGGCAATTTGAGCCGACCGCCCTGCTGCGCTTGCGGCTTGGTTTTCATGTCACTGCCGACGGTCCCGCAATCGCGGGCACCAGCCGTCTCGGCTTGCGATCGGGAAGTATCGAACTGCGCGATACCGCCGTCACTGCCGATGCGCGAGTGCTGTCTGCAGCACACCGCCTGGCCGCTGTGTTTGCGCCTCAAGGCCAGTTGCGGCTGCAACAAGGCAAAGGCGAATCCCTGACGATTGGATTTCCTGGCGATGCCGATGGCGTCTCTCGTGTTGATGGCACGATGGGCTTGCAGGTAGAGAAATTTGTGCTCGGTGGGGTCGTCAACGCAGCCGTCGGCAGCCACGAAATCGCCCTGCAGGGAGCAGCAACCACCGTTAACTTCTCCATCCCGCGCTCTAGCGGCGCGTTAAAATTAGAGGGTGCCGGAAGCTTGACGCTGGTGTCACCACGGCGCTTCACATTTTCAGGCTTCGCGACCGCCACTAACGATGCACCGGCCACACTCAAACAACTCGGCGCGACGCTAGCGGATGGCCGTCAGCGACTCGAAATCAACACCCCCTGGTAACCCTCTGTCCGATGCCAAACAATATTGCTACCACTTCACCTAAGTACGATTCCCCCTGGTGGCTGGGTGCCGGCAGCTTCGGCGCGCACCTGCAAACGGTCTATCCCGCAGTTTTCGGCCGTCCGCCCGCCATATCGTATTCGCGTGAACGCTGGGATTCGACGCCGTTCGGCAAACCAGACGGTGATTTTGTCGACGTTGATCGGCTCGCCGGCGCCGCCGACAAACCGATACTCGTGGTATTCCATGGCCTGGAAGGGTCATCGCAAAGCCCCTATGCACTTAACCTGATGGCCGAAGCGCAGCGCCGTGGATGGCGCGGACTGGTGCCGCATTTTCGTGGCTGCAGTGGAGAAATCAATCGACTGCCGCGTGCCTATCATTCAGGCGATGCACCAGAGATCGACTGGATACTGCGCCGCGCGAAGGCTGAAGCCCCGAATCAACCACTGTATGTCGCCGCCATTTCGCTGGGCGGTAACGCAACCTTGAAATGGCTGGGGGAGCAAGGTAGTGCCGCTGCCAGCGTGGCTGACGCTGCCGTCGCCATTTCTGCGCCGGTCGATCTGACCGCAGCTGGCAATGCGCTGGAGCACGGTTTTTGCAAGGTATATACCAAGAGATTCCTGGAGACGATGAAGCAGAAGTCGCTCTCAAAGCTAGAACATCATCCCGGCATTTTCAATGCTGAGCGCGCATTCAAGGCCACCACCCTGCGCGAGTTTGACAATGAAGTGACCGCACCGCTTCACGGGTACCGCGACACCGATGATTACTGGCTGCGGGCGTCGGCCAAGCCGGGACTCGTCGATGTGCGCGTGCCAACACTGATTCTCAATGCACGCAACGATCCCTTCCTGCCTGCAACAGCGTTGCCAACGGCGGCCGAGGTATCGTCCAGCGTCACCCTTCACTTTCCCGATGCTGGTGGCCACGTAGGCTTCTCATCGGGCCGATTTCCCGGGCACGGCGGCTGGATGCCACAACGTGTTTTTCATTTTATCGACCACAGGAACTAGACCATGTCACAAGTTGCAGCAGAAATTTTCAAAGCCTATGACATCCGCGGAATCGTCGGCAAATCGCTCACCGCTGAAACGGTGGAACTCATCGGCAAGGCGCTGGGCTCGGAAGCCAGCAAGCGCGGTGGCCACACTATCAGCATCGGATACGACGGCAGACTGTCTGGACCGGAATTCGCTAAAGCGCTGGCGCGCGGCATTCAGTCGACCGGTATGAACGTGATCAACATCGGCATGGCTGTCACACCGATGGTCTATTTCGCTGGTTTCCATTTCAACACCGGTTCGGCCGTGATGATTACCGGTTCGCACAACCCGCCGGATTACAACGGCATCAAGATGGTGATTGAGGGCGAAACGTTGGCATTGGACGCAATTCAGGCCCTCAAACGCAACATTGAAACCGATACATTCGTAACCGCCGAAAAGCCCGGCACCTACGAAGAACGCGACCTCGCGGACGACTACATCGCGCGTATCGTCGGCGACGCCAAAATGTCCCGGCCGATGAAGATCGTTGTCGATTGCGGCAACGGCGCGCCCGGCGCCTTCGCCCCAAAGCTGTTCCGCGCGATGGGCTGCGAAGTGATCGAACTATTTTGCGAAGTCGATGGCAACTTTCCCAATCATCACCCGGACCCATCGCAGCCAAAAAACCTGCAGGACGTGATCCGCGTACTGAAAGAGACCGATGCCGAACTAGGGCTGGCTTTCGACGGCGATGGCGACCGGCTTGGCGTGGTGACGAAGGATGGCGAAATCATTTTCCCCGACAGGCAGATGATGTTGTTTGCGGCCGATGTGCTCTCGCGTGTACCGGGCGGCGAAATTATTTTCGACGTGAAATGCTCGCGCAACCTGGCGCCTTGGATTCGTAATCACGGCGGCAAGGCCACGATGTACAAGACCGGCCATTCGCTAATTAAACTGAAGATGAAAGAGCTGGGGGCGCCGCTCGGCGGCGAAATGAGTGGACATATTTTCTTCAAGGAACGCTGGTACGGCTTCGACGATGCGCTTTATTGCGGCGCGCGGCTGCTCGAAATCGTCAGCAAGAGTGCTGACGCGAACGCGCCGCTGAAGGCATTGCCCGACGCGATTTCCACGCCGGAGCTGAACTGGCAATTGAAAGAAGGCGAACCGCACGCGTTGGTCGACAAGATCCGCGAGACCGGCAAATTCGAAGGCGCCACCGAGATCATCACCATCGACGGCGTGCGCGTCGAGTATCCGGACGGCTTTGGACTGGCGCGCGCATCGAACACCACGCCGGTGATCGTGCTGCGGTTTGAAGGCGAAACACCCGAGGCACTCAAACGGATCGAGGAAGACTTCCGGCGTGTGTTGACTGCTGCCAAATCGGATGTGCCGTTGCCGTATTGATATCCTCCATAAAGTCACATACCTCCAGCACTGGCCGGCGTTTCTAAGGCTTTTTGCCCTGCAATGTCCGTGGATGCTGGAGTTTGTTATTTTTTGTCTGGCGATGAAAACATTAACACTGTCATTTCGACCGTAGGGAGAAATCTGCTTTTGCATCCACCATCTCAAAGCAGATTTCTCCCTCCGGTCGAAATGACAGATTTAGAGAATGTGCTTCCAATGGTGGCGTGGCCCGCAGGAAAACAGTGGCTCAAAAGCCCAAACTGCGCGGTAATGCGTGTGGGGCAATCACAAACAAGTTGAATTCCAACCGAGTCTCTTTGCAGAAACTACCCTAAGCTGCCGCCGTATCGCCTCGCCAGAGATATCACAGGTCCGAGAAGTACCCATAACTGCCACGGTTGCCGTGCCCAATGCGAGTGGACTGAGATGCTCGTGCGCGAAAGTCGCGCTGCTCGCTACTTCTGAAATTCGACAACCTTGGCCAGCAACGCGTTGACAGTACTGGTGTAAATGGCGGCTGTGGCGGGCAGCAGCAGGTTGGTCACTTCGTACGGGTCGCTTTGCAGGTTGTACAGCACGCGGTTGTTGCTGCCGAAGTCGATGAGCTTGAACTGCGCATCGCGCACGGCGCTTGAGATCACCCCGCTGTTGCGGAAGTCCATGTACGCGTGGCTGCGACCGCTGAACGCGGCCGACGACAGGGCCTGCGCGAAGCTCACACTGTCGGCCGGGTTGCTGGTGCTTGATTTGGCGATCTCGGAGAAGGTGGCGAACAAATCGGTGCTGTTGATCAGCGCCGCATTACGCTGTCCCTGGCGCGTCACGCCGGCACCGGTCACGACCATCGGCACGTGAATACCGCCTTCGTACAGGCTGTCCTTGGCGCGTGTGCGCGAGAACGGTGCCTGCACCACGGTTTGCGGCGTGCCGTTGTCGCCGATGAAGACGACCACGGTATTGCTGCGCACCGCAGTCGGCAGCGAGGCGAGCAGGCGGCCCATTTCACTATCCAGAGCCTCGGCGGCCGCGAAGTACTTGCTGCGATCGCTCGAACTGCTGGTCAGCCCCGGCTGGCTGTGCAGCCCGGCGGGCGGCACGTGAAACGGTGTGTGCGGCGCGTTGTAAGCCAGCCAGAGCAGCCAGGGTTTGGTTTGTGTCGATACCCAGTTGATCGCCAGATCGGTGAAGACGGTGGTGGCGTAAGTTGTCTGTGACGAGGTCTGGCCGTTGGTGGTAAGAGTCCATGCGTAGTAGTCGTTAAGTGCGCCGGTCAGAAAACCTGCGTAATACTGCGCGCCGTATAGGCTCGGACTGTTGGCTGCCGCGTTGTTGCCCGACACATGCCACTTGCCGATTACGGCGTTGGCGTAAGGCGTGGGTGCCTTGGTCACCCGTTGCAAGATCGTTTCGAAGCTTGTTGACAGGACTTCATCGACCTGCATCACGTTGGTATGGATACCGTAGCGGCCGGTCAGGATGCTGGCGCGCGTCGGCGTGCAAACGGGATAGGCCCAGGCGTTATCGAACACCACCCCTTGCGAGCACAGAGCTTGCAGGTTGGGCATCGACGGTTTCAGGCTGCCAATGGTGGGATGGCAAGGGCTGGCGTCGAGGCCGAAGTCATCGGCAATGACGAAGAGGATGTTGGGTGCTTGAGAGGCAACCGTGCAAGCGTTCACAGCCCCACCGGCGATGGCAAAGCGTTCCAGCGGCAGCGCGCCACTGACGACACCCAACTGCGGTAGCGAATAGGTGAATACGCCTTTTTCGCCGTCGCTAAAGTTGAATTCGAATATGCCAACCGCGACGTTCGAAGAGCCTGGAATGGGGCTCGTGATTTGTGAAAACGGGACGCCGCTTGCAATCTGGAAGATCGTTCCTGTAAAGCGCCTTGGGTTGTTGCTGTCCTGCGTGCCTTGCAAAGTCAACCAGGTCGCTTTGCGGGTCGGGCTGTAGCTGTACCAGCCGGCAAATACCTGCGAACCCTGATGCGATATTTGCAGCCCCCAATCCGATGCACTTCCGCCGCCCCACCAGTGGTCGGTGTAGTTCGTCAGGCCTGCGCGCGGCGCGGCGCCGGTCAGTGTCTGTAGCGAACACGCGGGCACCTGCGCGGCGGCGACAAAATTCTGTGGCTCCAGGTCGGCTTTGGTTTGTTGCACGGCACCGATGCTGTAGCTCAGCGATATCCGGTGGGCACTGCTGATGACGATCAAGCCGGTGCCTATTTTGGTGCCGGTGGCATTGGCGCTCGCGGTGATCTGCGCCAGCGGCGTACCGGTGTAGGTAAATATGTCGCCTTCACAGGTGCTGCCTGCGAAAGCGCAATCGAGCGTATTGAATGTGGTGGCGCCCTGCAGGTCGTAAGTAAACCAGACTGCAAAGGTGCGCGCGCCCTGCTGCTGAATGCTCAAGCCCCAGCCGGACTCCGAGGGTTTGTACCAGAAGCCCACCAGGTTTTGCGTCGATTGCGCAGTGGCGCAATTGCTTGCCAGCGCAAGCATCAACATCGCGATTGCGCCTCCCACAAATCGCCAGCATCGGCGAGCACAGAAAGCGATACACGGCAACATCAATTTCATCATGTCAGTCCCGCCTTGTGTAATGGCACTGCATTCTCATCGCGCTTTGAGTGTTTTGATATCAGCGATGAGATCCGTAATCGCCGACTCTGCCATGCCGTTGTATACGCCGCGAATCCGCTTGTTCTGATCGATGAGCAACAGCTTTTCGGTGTGCAGAAAATCGCCTGTCGCTTCGACCTGGCCCATGTCTTCACTTGCAAAATAAGCAGATTTTGCAATCGCGTAAATGGCTGTCTTGCTTCCGGTGACCAGATCCCAGGCATCGCTGTTTATTTTGTGCGTTTTCGCGTATTGCTTGAGTGCATTGACCGTGTCGACTTCCGGCATGACCGAGTGGGAAAGTATGCGGATTTGACCGTCGCCATTGAATGCCTTTTGCACCAATGAAAGCTTGGAGGTCAATCGCGGGCAAATGCCCTGGCAGGTGGTAAAAAAGAACGAGGCGACGTAGATTTTGTTTTTGTAATTCGCATCGGTAATGGTTTTGCCGTTTTGGTTCGTGAAGCGGAATGCCGGAACCGTATGAAATGCCTGCAGCGCTTGGTCATTCGGCTCTAGCCAGTGCGGGGCAAAGTCCTCGCTGTTGTAATAGGGCAAGCGTTCTGCTCCATGTGCGGAACCCATGGACATAAGAATTGAAAATGCCAATATGACGCGTAACTTGGTACTCATGCCCGCCTCCTAAGACTTCAAACCCATACAGAGATTCGCGTTGCTCAGCCCGTAGATTCGGCCGTTGCGAATCTCAAAATTACTGAACAATTTGCCATTTGGCCGCCAGCCTTGTTGCAAGCCGACCGGCTCGCCGTGGTGATAGCTGTGGCGCTTGAATTGCTTGCCATCTTGATACCATTCCCAGGCGGTCCCATCGATCTTGTCGTTCTCGAATATCGTTTGGGACCGCAAATTCCCGTTTAACCACCAAGTCTTGGAGACGCCAGCGCGTAGTCCATCCACGAACGGCAGTTCATAGCCCAACATTCCATTTGCAAAATAGTTTCGGGCAACACCGTGGCGTTTCCCGTCTCGGAACTGATCCGTTGTCGCCTTCTGCCCATCAGCGTGAAAGGTATGCACATCCCCGGTAAACGGCGAATTTTGGTACATGCGCAAACCGCTTGCCGAGTCGATGCTAATGGCCTCTGCAGCCACGACCAACGGCGTACTGTCGGCAAGTGTATTTGCGGCTGCGCCGCCGGCAACTCCCAGCAACAGGCAAAACAGCAAAAGTCGCAGCGTTCGCATTGCCGTCCTCTAGTTCGAGATTGTGTTGGGTGTGCCCTGAAATGCGCCATCGAACAACAGGTAATCAGCCTTGCCATTGATGGTCATATAGATTTGGTTTTTGATGTGGTAGTGATACACGGGCGTGCTGGAGTATTGGGTGGTACTGGTATGGCCACCGGATGCATCAAGATCGCTCGGATGGCCATTGTTGGTGGTTACCGAGGTGCACTTCCGGCCGAACAGAAAAAACCCGTCGCGCAGGATCGCCATCACCTTTGAATCGTCGTTTGAAATCGGCGTTAGCTCAAGGTGGTAGTGATAAACCTGTGGGCCGGTATGCGCCCCATATTTGTCAAACCCGGAAATGACGCCAGCCGCTAAATTGACGTTGGGTCCCTCCAGGCCATTGAAGATCGGTGAGCCGGTGATCGCAATACCGATGGGACCCAAGTTCGTCGCAGTGGTGTTATTCGCCTTTTGCGGGTTGATCGGGACAGTCAAAAAATAGCGATTCGTGTATTGATCGATAAACCCCGGCGACATGGCCGCTACGGTGGTTTCCGGACCTGGGGCCTCGTATAAACCGCTGGTGCCCGCCGGGTTCCAATACGGCGATTTGTGATCCGGTCGGCCGGCGGCTTCAAGCGTGACGGTGCCCGCAGTGGCATTTTGCACCACCTTCACGTTGCTGCCGAAGGCCGAAAAGACCGCCGGAATTGTCGCCGTATTGGTCGTGGTTATCAGGGGGACATCATCAATCCGGGTTGCGACAACCTGCGCTCCGGTGGCGCTGCCGACGCCAGCATAGAATCGCTTGGTCTCGGGCATCCTGATCGGCAGTGCCAGACTGCCGCTGGTGATGTTCAGCGTCAACCCGCTAGTGGCCGAAGTGATGGTCCCGATTGCGGCACCACTCGCGAGGTTGCTCACCGTACTGGCACTATTGGCGCCGCTACCGTTGGCGATACGCACCAGTTGGGTCGTTGCGGCGCCGTTGACCAGGGTCGAGAGCGCCCAGGATCCCTGCAATTGGCCGAGCGTGTCGGCATAGGCCCAAAAGAAGCGTTGAATCGGTACGGATTCACCTTGCCAGTTCAAGGTGCCACGCTGGCTGCTGGTAAAGCTCACCGTTGCAATTCCTTGTGTAGAGTTCATGGTATTTGGCGCGAGATAGCTGCAGCCGATGCATTGACCGTTGATGCTTTGGTAGGTCTGCCCGCTGAATGTGCCAATGGCGGTCGTGGTATCGGTATTCGGCGTGTAATTGCCCTGTATGGTCAGCCACTCGGGGCGCCCGTTGCTGGCATATTGGAACGACGCGATAAACATCACATTGCCTTGGCGCTCAATCATATAGCCGCGCCCGGAGGCTTGTGCGCTCCACCACCATCCGTCTTCGGGATAGTCCAAAGCCAATGCGGGACGGGTCAGCGTCAGCAGGCTGGCAACGAAGGCCAAGGTAAATTTGCTAACGCGCATGCGGAGTCTCCATTCGTGAACTAGAGAACGATGCTATCGCGCAATTGTGCAGGGAAGATGGAGAAATTTAGAACCATTGGCCTTATACGAATCCGTCGCAGTCGCTTCGACAAGGTCGGAACACTGACATGGCGGAAAATTCGTCTTTTAGTCTTTTCGCACTCTGCGTCAATTTAAGCAATCAGCACGCACGGTCCAGAGTGCCAAAACCTATTTGCCCGGCATCAGGAATTTCGCGAAAAATGCTTCCGCTCGCCGCATGGTATCGGCGGTGGCGTCGACGTTTGCGGCGACCGCCGTGCGTTTTGGTATCGGCGTGTCATACGCGTGCGTTGCGCCGGGATAACGAACAAACTCAACATCACCTGTGCGGCTGTCCTGCGCCAGCTTCTCGCAATTCGGGTAACTTACCTCCTCATCCTGGGTGCCAATCAGCAGGAGCAACGGCGCGTAGGTCCGATAGTTGCTGCCGTAATACTTCGTGACAGGTTTGCAGGCAGGGTACACCGCGATGGCCGCACGAAAGCCTGAGTCCGCAGTTGGTTTTTCCAACCCGATGGTTCTCTCGGCCATGGTAGAAAGCGCCGCACTGCCGCCGTTCGACCATCCCTGCAGAAACACGCGATCCTTCTGCACGTCACTGCGTGTACGCAGGAATTTCAGCCCCATGTAAGCGTCGTACGGTCGAACGGTAATCTCGTTGATCTCCAGTGGCCGGCTGCCGTTATTGGTGCCCGCCTCGAAGCCCTGCGCGTAGCCGCGCGGGCCGAAGGTATCGACGTAGAGTCCGATGTATCCGCGTTCAGCCCAGAATTTTCCCCACAACGTCGTACGCGCGGCTAACGTGGTGGCATCAACTTTCTTTGCAGCGGCACTGAAAACGCCGGAACGCCCATGCAGCAGCACCACGGCTGGGCGCGGACCGGGCCACGCTTTTGCATCTGGCAGATAAAGGTAACCAGAGAGTTTGACCTTGCTGTCGGCGCTGTCGAAACTGACGGTGTCGGGCACCTGCGCAGCGGCGGCGGGCATGAGCAGCAAGGTGGCAAGAATGAGGAATGAGAGGTAAAAGGGACGCATGTCCGAAATCATAGTCCATTGTTGCCGCATTGTTGTCCCATCGGCGTCTCGACCAACGGCGCTCGCCTTTCCGCCACTTCTGCAATACGATGCCGACATGTCGACAAACAATCAATCTGCCCTCAACCCCGGGGTCGCCAAACGCGAAGTATTCGCCTGGTCGATGTACGACTTCGCCAACTCCGGCTATACCACTGTCGTGCTGACGGCAGTATTCAATGCCTATTTCGTCTCTGTGATTGCAGCGAAAGCCGAGTGGGCAACATTCGCCTGGACCGCGACGCTGGCAATCTCGTATATCGCCGTGATGATTGCCGGACCCATCATCGGCGCCTATGCCGATGCGCACGCTGCCAAGAAGCGCGTCCTGTTTGTGGCCACCATGGGTTGCGTTGCTTCTACCGCAGCGCTCTATTTCTCAGGCCCTGGCACGATCATCTGGGCGATGGTGTTCATCATCCTCTCCAACTTTTTCTATGCCATCGGCGAGAACATCAACGCCGCTTTTCTGCCGGAGCTGGCGCGGCCGGAATCACTGGGAAAGGTTTCCGGATGGGGCTGGAGCTGGGGCTATGTTGGCGGACTGGTCGCGTTGGGGGGATGTCTCGCCTGGATCATGACCGCTGAAGCACGCGGCCAGACCACGTCGCAGGCAGTGCCGATGACCAATCTGATCACGGCGGCGATCTACCTTGCCGGTGCGAGTCTGACGTTTCTGTGGCTGAAGGAGCGCGCGACGCCGGCACCGGTCGCCGATATTGCCGCGAACACATTTGCGCGCCTGCTGACGACGGTACGGGAAGCAGCGAAGTTCCGCGACCTGGCTTACGTGTTTTTGTGCGGCACTTGCTATCAGGCAGGCGTATCGACCGTCATCACCCTCGCCGCCATTTACGCCCAGGAAGTGATGGGCTTCACCACGACCGATACGTTGGTACTGGTGCTGGTCGTCAACGTGACGGCCTGTATCGGTGCGCTCGGGTTTGGCTATGTTCAGGATGTGATTGGCAAGAAGCGCGCGCTGGCCATTGCATTGGTAGGCTGGCTGTTCATGATCGGTTTCGCGTGGATCGCAGTGACCAAGCCGCTATTCTGGGTGGCAGCAAACCTCGCCGGTATTTGTATGGGCTCCAGCCAATCTGCGGGCCGTGCGCTGGTCGCTTATTTTTCACCAGCAGATCGGGCGGCGGAGTTCTTTGGGCTTTGGGGTGTGGCGACGCGCCTGTCCGCCGTGCTGGGGCCACTGACCTACGGCGCGGTATCGTGGATCAGTGGCGGCAATCACCGCATGGCAATGTTGATTACCGGCGTATTTTTCATTGCTGCGCTGATCGTGCTGGTACGAGTGGATGAACGGCGAGGGCGTGCGGTGGTAGCTTAGGGTTTGATTCACAAACCGTTCATGCGATTACCGGACCCAGACTGTCATGTCACTCGGTTAAGCCCAAGAACAAGGGTCGCCCCAGCGAAGGCTGGGGCCCAGTCCACCCAACCTCACTTCAACAATTACGATGAAAGTGCATAGGGAGAGGCTTCACGTTCGAACCAATTGATGGATTCAGATTGTGGATGGGACTGGGTCCCAGCCTTCGCTGGGACGACGGTTCTTTTTTTGCTTAACCGAATGACATGAGGCCCAGACTGGAGCGACCTCGCTAAGCGGTGCGTCGCTTTGTGGCGCACCCACTTGAGCGCGAAGTAGTAGGTGCCGGCCCCTCCACGAGCCGACCCGATACATATTTGTGAAGAACGCTCGCCATCAGAGTTTGATACGGCAATCCTCCCTCTGCAGCCCTGGCCTGTAGTCCCTCTAGATCCATCGCCGAAATTCGGATGTTTACACGTCGATTCTTCAGCAATGTTTCGGTCGCCGCTTCGCGGTAACGCTCCATTTCCTTCTTCAATTTTTTTACCGGCTGCCATTCGCTCTTCTCAAACGAGCGCGCGATTTCGTCTTCATATTTTTGGTCAGCTTTCATCGTCTACCTCGCCAATAAACTGCTTCGTGACCTTGCGGCTTGGAATGATTGTTTTTAGAAAGGTCTCGCTTTTGGACTCAACAAAAGGCACCAAATGGGCGTAGCCTCGGACCTTGACCACCCAAATTCGCTGATTGGGGAACTTACTCGTATTCGGCTGTTGCAATGTCCTCAGAAGTCCGCCCTGCTCAACGCTCGAAAGTACTTCCCCGAGTTAGAACCGCTCTGGTTCAGCAACGCCGAGGTCGCGACAGATCTTTCTCGCGAGATGGTTGTTGATCTCAGTGTGCCGCGGAATTGCGCTTCGTTTGTCGGTGATTGTGTGGCGCCACCAAGAGTGGCGGGCACCCTCGCGCAATAGTCCGCAACCTAGCAGCCTGTCGGACTTGAAGGAAATCGGCTACAAAATGACCCGGCCGGTGCATATTTCCCCGTTTTTCGTCGCCAATAGAACAACTATTGGCTAGAAAACCGTGAAAATCTGCCCTCGGCCAGCTCATTTCTCGCTGCGATTCTTCAAGTCCGACAGGCTGCTAGCGCCGTGAGATGCTGGAGAAGATCACGGCGTTTCATACCGCGATCGGAAATTCCTCATAGCTCTTGCCGGCGGCATTGCGGGCTTCCATTCGATTGAATTCGATGGCTTCCGCAAGAGTCGCTCGCAACGATTCCAAGAGTTCCTCCCGCGTGGGCTCTTGGCAGTTGACGCCAGGCACTTCTTCAATCCAACCAATCCACCAGTTGGCGTCTTGCTTCACCACGGCCGTAAACGTCTGCTTCATCTTCTTACCCCCGATACTCGGCAGTATACCGAATCGAGTCATGAGCAGCTCTGCTCTGCTATCGGGGGTCAATCACCGCGGCAACGCCATCCCGCAGGGCCGCATCGCATCCCTCACCCGATTCGGGTAGTCACTGATGATGCCATCCACCTTCCAGTCGAGCGTCCGTTCAATATCCTGCGGCTGATTCACGGTCCACACGACGACCTTGAAGCCGAGCTCTTGCGCAATCTTTACTTTCGCCTGATCGACATCGGCGAAATGAGGCGACCAGATGGTGCCGCCAGCCGCCTTCACCATGCGCGCGACCGAGCCACCATGTTCGCGCACGCCCAGCCCGGCCGTCCACGCTGAACCTTCCCGGCCATCGGCATTGATGGTATCGAGAAACCTCTGCTGCGCGGCGAGGTAGACCGTGGGAATATCCGGCGCACTGCATACGTCGTGCCGGGTTTGATACGGCCTGCGTCGTAGCGCTGCAGCTATTCAAAAGTAAGTGAAAAACTTTAAGGCCCTTTATTGACCGGCACTTCCAGCCATTTTCCGTCCGGAAGGCCCACCAGATATGGATTTAGCACCGAATCATGCGCGATCACAACGATGCCATCC